>Ga0209697_10003879_pt1 | contig 19935 bp, 18 predicted proteins | sample AliMusrvi5mmetaG_FD_184115 | JGI IMG/M metagenome (GOLD analysis project Ga0209697, IMG submission 184115) | Freshwater lake bacterial and archeal communities from Alinen Mustajarvi, Finland, to study Microbial Dark Matter (Phase II) - Alinen... | ecosystem: Environmental > Aquatic > Freshwater...
TACACCCTGCGCTTCGAGGTGGAGGGGCGGGTCTTCCGCGGCATCGAGTTGACCAATATCTCCATGGGGGGCCTGGGGCTCAAGGTGGACCACCGCGAGGCGATCCGCATGCAGGTGGGCACCCTCCTCAAGGGCATGGTCTTTGAGCATCCCCTCATGCCCAAGGTGAGGCTGGACGGGGACGTGCGGCACGTCATGGGCCAGAACCTCCACAATGCCGAGGGGAAGGTGATCGTGGGGGTGCAGTACCACACCCCCAGCCCAGGCGTACTGACCCTGATCCAGGACTACATCGAGGACCGGCTGGAGCTGGAGAGCTGATCAGGCTCCGTCGCGGAAGGTCACCTTGTTGATCTCGGCGAAGGTCGTGACGCCCGCGCGGACCTTCTCCACGGCGCTGTCGCGCAGAAACTGCATGCCGCCCCGGCGGGCGGCGGCCTTCACTTCGCGCACCGGAGCCCGCTGAATGAGGAGTTCCCGGAGCTCGTCGTTAAGACCCATGAACTCGATGATGGCCTGCCGACCCCGGAAGCCGGTGCCATGGCACTCCACACAGCCCACCTTGTCGAAGAGCTTGGCCTCCCGCAGCCAGGCCTCGTCCACACCGTTCTCTTCCAGTTCCTGGGGACTGGGGATCGGGGCGGGGCGCTTGCACTTGGGACAGAGCACGCGCACCAGGCGCTGGGCCAGGATGCAGTTGAGGGAGGACACGAAGTTGTAGACCTCCACGCCCATGTGCTGGAAGCGGCCCAGCACGTCCAGCACGTTGTTGGCGTGGACGGTGGTGAAGACCAGGTGGCCCGTGAGGGCGGACTGGATGGCGATCTGGGCGGTCTCGGGGTCGCGGATTTCGCCCACGAGGATCTTGTCGGGGTCGTGGCGCAGGATGGAGCGCAGGCCCAGGGCGAAGGTGAGGCCCTTCTTCTCGTTCACGGGGATCTGGGTGACGCCTTCGAGCTGGTACTCGACCGGATCTTCGATGGTGATGATCTTGTCTTCGGGGGACTTGATCTCGCTGAGCACCGCGTACAGGGTGGTGGTCTTGCCCGAGCCCGTGGGGCCCGTCACCAGGAACATGCCGTAGGGCTCCCGGGCGAAGCGGCGCAGGCGCTTCAGCTCGTGATCCGAAAAGCCCAGGATCTCCAGGGTTAGGGTCTGGAATTCCTCGGTGAGGTTCTCCTTGTCGAGGATGCGGATGACCGCGTCTTCGCCGTGGATGGTGGGCATGATGCTCACGCGGAAGTCGATGGCCCGGCCCCGCACCTTGAGCTTGAAGCGGCCGTCCTGGGGCTTGCGCTTCTCGGCGATGTCCAGTTCCGACATGACCTTGATGCGGCTGATGATGGGCGAGGCGAAGCGGCGGTCGATGGGTTCGGCGGCGGTGTAGAGGCTGCCGTCGATGCGGTACTTGATCTGGAAGCCCGTGGCCGTTGTCTCCAGGTGGATGTCCGAGGCCCGGCGCTGCAGGGCGTTGAAGATGGTGGTGTCCACCAGACGGACGATGGGGGCCTCGTCCTTGTCCGTGAGCCGCTCCAGATCCAGGACCTCGTCGTCCCATTCCTCCTCGTGGAGCACCTGGACCTTGAGGGCCTCGCCAGCCTCGTCCATGACCTTCTGGCCGCTCTCGGACTTCTTGAGCACTTCCTGGATCTGGGCCAGGGGGGCGCCGGCGAAGCGCAGGGGCCGCTTGAGGCGCTGGCGGAGCATGTCCTGGGTGGGGAGGTCCAGGGGGTCGGCCATGGCCAGCCAGAGGGCGCCCTCCCGCTCCTGCACGGGCACGAAGTGGTGTTTGAACATCAGGTCCAGGGGCAGGGCCTGGAACAGGGCGAAGTCCACGGTCTCCCGGGTCAGGTCCAGGGTGGGATAGAGCTCCCGGACCGGACGGAAGTCGTCCTTGCTGCGGTCGTTAGGCTCCACCGCGTCGGCGGGAACCGGGGGATTGGAAGTGGCCATGGATGAATCCTACCGGAAGCGGAATGAACAGGGACGCCCGATTCGGGCAAGGGTCACAACCGACCGCTAGGTCGGGTCTGAGAGATTGACCCCACGTCAATGGACAGCCCACAATCAGGTTGTCTGGGAGGGCCCATGCGTGGGTATGCGCCAATTCTGCTTCTGGTTCTCATCGCGTTGGTCCTGCCACCCCTGGTTTGGACCCTCTCGAAGCTCCTGAGGCCCACTTTTCCAAGCAAGAACAAGTATTCGGCCTACGAGTGCGGCATCACCGCCACCACCGAGGCCCGGGAGAAGTTCAGCGTCCGTTACTACCTGGTAGCAGTGATGTTCCTGGTGTTCGATGTGGAAACTGTCTTCCTCATGCCCTGGGCCATTCAGATGAAGGAACTGGCCGTCTTCGGCCTCATCGAGATGGGCATCTTCCTGTTTCTGCTGCTCTTCGGCTACGGCTACATCTGGACCAAGGGAGCCCTGACATGGGAGTAAACCAGCCCACCGCCCTTGAGCACGTACTCATCACCACCAAGGTGGAAAAAGTCATCAATTGGGCCCGGGCCTCGAGCGTTTGGCCCATGACCTTCGGCCTGGCCTGCTGCGCCATCGAAATGATGGCCGCCGGCGCCAGCAAGTTCGACTTCGACCGCTTCGGCGCCGGCATCTTCCGCGCCACCCCCCGCCAGAGCGACCTCATGATCGTGGCCGGCACCGTCACCTACAAGATGGCGCCCGTGATCAAGAAGCTCTACGACCAGATGCCCGAGCCCAAGTGGGTTATTGCCATGGGTTCCTGCGCCACGGCCGGTGGCCCCTTCGACTCCTACCACACCATCCAGGGCGTGGATAAGGTCATCCCGGTCGATGTCTTCATCCCCGGCTGCCCGCCCAAGCCTGAGGCCCTCATCTATGGCTTCCTGAAGCTGCAGGACAAGATCATGACCAGCAGCATCGCCGACCGGTACAAGGACATCTTCGAGGAGGTCGGCTGATGGCTGAATCCATCGAACCCCAGGCCCCTGCAGCACCAGAGGCTCCGATGGGACCCTACGTCTACGACTACGCCGCGGCTCCCTTCCGCCAAGTCGTGATGCCCAAGACCGTGCCCCTGCCCAGCTTTCGCACCTACACCGCCGAAGTGGCCGCTGCGGCCGCCGCGGACGAGGCCAAGTGGGCGAAGCAGTTGGCGGACTTCGAGGTGGCCAAGACCAAGGCCGAGGCCGAGGGCAAGGACGCCCCCAAGCCCCCGGTCCGCGCCGTGCCCCGCAAGGACGACAACGATATGAAGACCCCCTGGCCCGTGGCGGCCACGGACGCAGACCTGCTCAAGCTGCAGGAGCTGCTTGGGGATTCCGTCGAAGAGATCTTCGAGCAGGCCGGCGAGCGGGTCTGTCAGGTGAAGAAGGAAGCCATCCTGGAGGCCCTCAAGGCCTGCCGGGAGGAGCCCAGCCTGAAATACGAAATGCTGGCCGACCAGTCCGCCACCCACTACCCGGCGGCCAAGGACTTTGCGTTCTCCATCGTCTACCACCTCACCAGCATCAGCCGCAGTAAGCGGCTCCGCCTGCGGATCCTGGTGCCCGAGGGCTTCATCCCCGAGAGCGCCTGCGACCTCTATCCCAGCGCCAACTGGATGGAGCGCGAGATCTACGACATGCTCGGCATCCGCTTCGCGAACCACCCGGACATGACCCGGATCCTCTGCCCCGAGGACTGGGAGGGCTACCCCCTGCGGAAGGAATACCCGACCGTGGGCTGGGGTCAGCGCGACATCGACTTCCGGGATGACCGCGGCGGGGTGCTCAATCGCCTCGCCATGGAAAAGGCCGGCCAGTTGGGCATCAATCTGAAGCAACCCAAGGCGGATTAGGAGCGGACGGTGTTCAAGAACGAGGAAATGGAAATCAACCTCGGGCCGCAGCACCCCTCCACCCACGGTGTGCTGCGGGTGAAGCTGCGTCTCGACGGCGAAACCGTCACCAAGTGCACGCCGGTCATCGGCTACCTGCACCGTGGCGTCGAGAAGATCTGCGAGAACAAGACCTTCTTCCAGGGCCAGGTGTGGACGGACCGCATGGATTATGTGGCCTCCATCAGCAACAACCTGGGCTGGGCCGAGGGCGTCGAGAAGCTCTTCGGCATCGAGACCCCCCGCCGCGCCCGCTACATCCGCACCCTGCTCACGGAGCAGAACCGCCTGGCCTCCCACCTGCTGTGGCTGGCCACCCACGCCCTGGACATCGGGGCCATGACGGTGTTCCTCTACGCCTTCCGCGAGCGCGAGTATCTGCTGGATCTCTTCGAAGCCTTCTGCGGCGCCCGCCTCACCACCACTGCCTTCCGCATCGGCGGCCTGCGTGAAGATCTGCCCCCGGGCTTCATCAAGAATTCCCAGGCCTTTCAGGATCGCTTCCTGGCCTGCATCGATGAATACGAGGAACTCCTCACGGAGAACCGCATCTGGAAGAAGCGCACCGTGGGTGTGGCCAAGCTCAACGCTGAGGACTGCATCGCCCTGGGCGTGACGGGCCCCGTGCTGCGTGCCGCCGGCGTGCCCTACGACATCCGCAAGGCTTTCCCCAGCGCCGCCTACGCGGAAATGGACTTCGAGGTCCCCACCCGCACCGAGGCCGACACCTATGCCCGGTACCTGGTGCGCCTCGCCGAGATGCGCCAGAGCCACCGCATCATCCAGCAGTGCCTCGATGGACTGCCCGAAGGTCCGGTTATGGCGAAGATCCCCAAGATCCTCAAGTCCGAGGTGAACGAGGTCTACCACCCCATCGAGGCCCCCAAGGGCGAGTTGGGCTACTACTTCGTGGCCGAAAAGGGCGGGACCATGCCCTACCGCATGCACGTCCGGGCCCCGAGCTTCGTGAACCTTCAAGCCCTCCCCAAGATGACCGAAGGCCGCCTCTTGGCCGACGTGATCGCCGCCATCGGCACCCTCGACGTGGTGCTGGGCGAGATTGACCGCTGAGGACGACACCGATGCCGACCCAAGCCCTCCCCATGATTCAAATGACCCTTACTCAGACGATGATCATGGGCCTGCTGCAGATCATCCTGGTCCTGGCCGTGATCTTCATCATCGTGCCGTTGACCACCTTCGCCGAGCGCAAGGTGATCGGCTACATCCAGGTCCGCCTGGGTGCGACCCGCCTGGCCGGTGGCCACGTGGGCATCACCGGCCCCATGAACCGCGTCATGTGGAGCATGGGCAAAGTGCCGATGCTCTCCATCCTGCGCGGCCTGCCCATCTTCATCGCCGATGCCCTCAAGCTCATCACCAAGGAGGACATCATCCCCGCCAAGGCTGATCGGGGCGTGTTCACGCTGGCCCCCATCATCTCCGTGATGGCGGCGTTTGGCGTCTTCGCCTGCATCGCCTACTACCCCGGCGTGATGTTCTACATGCCCAAGAGTGTGCCCATCATCGGCGGCCTCCCTTTCCAGGGCTTCATCACCGACGTGAACGTGGGCCTGCTCTTCATCCTGGGGCTCGCCTCAGTGGGTGTGTATGGCATCGTGCTTGGCGCCTGGGCCTCCAACTCCAAGTATCCCCTCCTGGGCAGCCTCCGCAGCGCCGCCCAGATCGTCAGCTATGAAGTGCCCCTGACCCTGAGCCTGCTGGTGCCCGTGCTGCTCTCCGGCAGTCTCAATTTCCGCGAGATGTCCGTGACGCTGTCCACGGGCAAGGATCTCTCCCCGCTGTCCATGATCTCCCTCTTCATCGGGTTCTTCATCTACCTGACCTGCGGCTTCGCGGAGACCAACCGTGTGCCCTTCGACCTTGCCGAGGCTGAGACCGAACTGGTGGCGGGCTTCCACACGGAATACTCGGGCATGAAGTTCGGTTTCTTCTACCTGGCTGAATACGCCAACATGGTCGTCGTTTCGGCGCTGGCCACGGCCTTCTTCCTGGGCGGCCACTACCTGCTCCCCTTTGGCCTGCAGCGCTTCATTCCCGCGACGGTGCCGTTCCTGGGGCAGCCCAGCTTCATCTTCTTCTTCGGGAAGATCCTCTTCATCCTCTTCGTATTCCTGTGGGTGCGGGCCACGCTGCCCCGCTACCGCTATGACCAGCTCATGGATGTGGGCTGGAAGTGGCTGATCCCCCTGGCCCTCGTGAACCTCTTCGTGGCGGCCATCATCCGCTACGCGTTCTGAGCGAGGACCCATGAGCTTCCTGAGAACCCTCATCCCCTTTGACATCATCGGCGGCCTCACGGTCACCGGCCGCTACTTCGGCAAGGTCTTCTTCTCGGCCAACCGCAAGAAGATCCGCGCCAACCTCGCGCATTTCACTCAGGAATATCCCGAAGTGCCCGTGAAGTTGCAGCCTCGTTACCGGGGCCGTCTCACGCTGCTCAAGGACGAGCAGGGCGAGATCAAGTGCGTGTGCTGCCTGGCCTGCGAAAAGATCTGCCCCACCCAGGTCATCACCATCGAGAAGGGCAAGAAGGAGGGGCGCAAGATGCCCTTCCCCGTGCGCTACGACTTCGAGATGGAGCGCTGCATCTTCTGCGAGTTCTGCGTGGAGAGCTGCGGCTTCGACTCCATCATCCTCAACCACCAGTTTGAACTGGCCGGCTACAACCGCGAGGACTTCTCGATTGGCATGGATGGCCTCGGCCACAACATGTTCAACCCCTCGCCCGTAGGCCGCCACAGCGTGGCTGAGGACTGAACCTTCCCTTCGCGCATTCCGAGGACGCCCATGGAACATCTACTCGAAACGATCGGCCGGAACATGTTCGCCATCTTTGGCGTCATGGCCCTGTGCGGCGCCGCCTTCATGGTGGCCTCCAAGAGCGCCGTCCACAGCGTGCTTGGCTTCCTCTTCGCGATGCTCTGCATCGCCGGCTGCTTCCTTTCCCTGGAGGCCGAGTTTCTTGGCATGGCCCAGATCCTGGTCTACGCCGGCGGCATCGTGGTCCTCTTCCTCTTCGTGGTCATGCTCGTAGAGCTGAGCAAGTTCAAGGAGAAGGGAATCTTCCAGCTCCAATCGCGCTACGCGGTGGTGGCGGTCCTGGTCAGCGCCGTGGCCTTCGTGACCGCCTTCCGGAACGTGATCTTCGGGGCCAGCTCCCCCGAGGCCCTGATGCTCCGCCCCGAATTGGCGCAAGGGCTGAATGTGGCCCAGCAGAACGCCCAGGCCGTGAGCCGCGGGCTCTTCTCCGACTACCTCCTGCCCTTCGAGATCCTCAGCGTGATCCTGCTGGTGGCCCTCGTCGGCGCGGTGGTTCTGGCAAAGACGGAGCGGGTGTGATGGTCAACCTCAACGCGGTCCTCCTCATCTCCTTCCTGCTGTTCTCCATCGGCATTGCGGGCGTTCTCATCCGCCGCAACGCCCTGGTGATCCTCATGTGCGTCGAGCTCATGCTCAACGCCGCCAACCTGAACTTCATCGCCTTCGCCCGCCACAGCGGGTCCGTGTCCGGCCAGGCCTTCGCCCTGCTGATCATGGGCTTCGCCGCCGCCGAAGTGGCGGTGGGCCTCGCTCTGGTGGTGGCCCTCTACCGCAAGCGCGACACCGTCCAGGTTGACGACATCAACCTGTTGAAGGGATGACGACGACCATGGAACATGCGATGACCGCCGCTTCCCAACCCGCCAGCTACCTCTGGCTGATCCCCTTCCTGCCCCTCTTCGGCTTCCTCATCAATGGCCTCAGTGGCAAGAGGCTCAAGAACAACGCCGTGGTGGATACCATCGCCCTGGGCAGTGTGGGCGTGGGCTTCCTGCTCACCGTCTACTACTTCATCCAGCTGATTGGCCTGCCCGCCGAGGGTCGCTCGCTCCACCAGAGCCTCTGGACCTGGTTCGACGTGGGCGGCGCCCGCGTCCTAGGTGGCATCAGCACCTACAAGATCCAGTGGGCCTACAAGTTCGACGTGCTCAGCGGTTGCATGGCCCTGCTGGTGACCGGCGCGGGCTTTCTCATTCACCTCTTCAGCACCGGCTACATGGCTGAAGAGCGCAATGACGGCCGCTACTACCGCTTCATGGCCTACCTGAACCTCTTTGTGTTCAGCATGCTGAACCTGGTGCTGGGCGCCAACATCATGATGATGTTCCTGGGCTGGGAGGGGGTGGGCCTCTGCTCCTACCTGCTCATCGGCTTCTACTTCGACAAGGAATCCGCGGCCATCGCCGGCAAGAAGGCCTTCGTCACCAACCGCATCGGCGACTTCGGCTTCATGATCGGCTTCTTCCTGATCTTCCAGGTGTTCGGCAGCCTCGACTACGACACCCTCATGGGCTCCGTGCGCGAGGTGGCGAACCTGCCCCTGATCACCCTCTACGGCCACACGGCCAGCCCCACCTGGTGGTTCAACCTCATCGGCTGCTGCCTCTTCGTGGGCGCCATGGGCAAGTCGGCCCAGATCCCCCTCTATGTCTGGTTGCCGGACGCCATGGCGGGCCCGACCCCAGTGTCCGCCCTGATCCACGCGGCCACCATGGTGACCAGCGGCCTCTACATGATCACGCGCCTGAACTTCATCTACGTGAGTGCCCCCGTGGCTCTCAGCGTGGTGCTGGCCTTCGGCTCCCTGACGGCCTTCGTGGCCGCCACCATGGGCCTGGCGCAGTACGACATCAAGAAGGTGCTGGCCTACTCCACCGTGTCCCAGCTGGGCTTCATGTTCATGGGCATGGGCGCCGGGGCCTTCACGGCGGGCATGTTCCACGTCTTCACCCACGCCTTCTTCAAGGCCAGCCTCTTCCTCGGGTCCGGTGCGGTCATCGCAGCCTGCCACCACGAGCAGGACATGCGGAACATGGGCGGCCTCAAGAAGGTCATGCCCATCACTGCCATGAGCATGATCCTGGCGACCTTCGCCATCGCGGGCATCTTCCCCTTCTCGGGCTTCTTCTCCAAGGACGAGATCCTCTGGAAGGTCTTCGAGGGCTGGTATGCCCACGGCCACTACACGGGCCCCGTGCTGAACCTGGTGGCCTGGATCCTGGGCATGCTGGGCGCCTTCTGCACCGCCTTCTACATGACCCGCCTCATCGCCATGACCTTCTTCGGCGAGTACCGCGGCGCCGGCCACGACCCCTACCACCTGACCGTCCCCTCCGAGGCCCACGGCCATGGGGATGATCACGGGCACGATGCCCATGATGACCACGGCCACGCGGCTCCTGCGCATCACGATCACCATGCTGCTCCCGCGCACCATGACGCACATGGCCATGACGCCCACGCCTCCCACGGCCCCACGGAAGTCTCCTGGCGCATGTGGCTGCCGGTCGCCATCCTGGCTGGCCTGGCGGTGGTTGGTGGCTTCCTCAACTACCCCGAGAGCCTGCACCGCATCCTGCCCCTGGCGCCTTCGGAGCTCTTCAGCAAGTGGCTGGAGCCCCTCCTCTACCAGGTGAGCGCCCCTCACCATGGCGAGCATGTGCCCCCGGCCATGGAATACGGCCTCATGGCCTGGGCCACCTTCATCTGGGCCCCGGGCGCCATGCTGCTGGCCTGGTGGATGTACAAGATCGACCCCAGCTGGAGCCGCCCCAAGGCCTTCGTGGCCAAGTTCCCCAACCTCTACCGCTGGGTCAACGCCAAGTACTACGTGGACGAGTTCTACGAAGCGGCGATCATCGAGCCCCTCAAGCGCTTCTCCGCCCAGCTCTGGAGCTTTGATACCTGGGTGGTGGACGGCATGGTGAACGGTGTGGCCCGGGTCACCCTCATCTGGGCCTCGCTCATGAACTGGGCGGATGAGTACCTGGTGGATGGCACCATCGACCTCATTGAATACATCGTGCAGGAGACGAGCCAGGTCTTCCGCGGCCTCCAGTCCGGCCGCGTCCAGAACTACGCCTTCGTCATGTTCATCGGCTTCCTCGTCTTCGCCTTCTGGAAATTCCTGGCCTAGCCCCATCCTGGTTGGAGTTCATATGTTCACCGCAAACACGACACTGATGTTGGTGGCGACCTTCCTGCCCGTTCTGGGCGGCCTGGTCCTGCTTTTCGTCCCCAAGGAACAGCGCCGCGTCTTCGAAGTCGGCTCCCTGGCGCTGATGATCTTCAGCCTGCTCCTGAGCCTGCCTTTCTGGTTCGGTTACGACCGGGCCAGCGACGCCGTCCAATGGGCCGGATCCTGGTCCTGGATCCCCGCCCTGGGCGTGAAGTTCAGCGTGGGCATGGACGGCATCAGCCTCCTGCTCTGGCTGCTGACCACCTTCATCGGGCCCATCGCCGTGGCCTGCTCCTTCAAGTCCATTGAGGAGCGCCACAAGGAATACTACATCTGGCTGCTGGTCCTCCAGACCGCCATGCTCGGCGTCTTCATCACCCAGGACATGTTCCTCTTCTACCTGTTCTGGGAAGTCATGCTCGTCCCCATGTATTTCCTCATCGGCATCTGGGGCGGACCCCAGAAGCTCTACGCCGCCATCAAGCTCTTCCTCTACACCCTGGCCGGTTCCGTGCTGATGCTGGTGGCCATCCTCGCCATCTACTTCCTGCAGCACAAGACCACCGGTTCCTACGACTTCTCCCTGGCCAGCTTCCAGGCCATGGCGCCCGTCATCGCCCAGCAGTCCAAGAACTACCAGCACTTGATGGCCCTCGCCTTCTTTGTGGGCTTCGCCATCAAGGTTCCCATGTTCCCCTTCCACACCTGGTTGCCGGACGCCCACGTGCAGGCCCCCACGGCCGGTTCCGTGATCCTCGCCGCCATCCTGCTGAAGATGGGCACCTACGGCTTCGTCCGCTTCCTGCTACCCATCCTGCCCACGGCCACCAAGGAACTCATGCCCTGGTTCATCACCCTGGCCCTCATCGGCATCGTCTACGGCGCCCTGGTGGCCATGATCCAGAAGGACATGAAGAAGCTCGTGGCCTACTCCTCCGTGAGCCATCTGGGCCTCTGCATGCTTGGCCTCTTCGCCCTCAATCCCTACGGCATCAAGGGCGGCCTCTTCCAGATGATCAACCACGGCATCAGCACCAGCGGGCTCTTCCTCGCGGTGGGCATCGTCTACGAGCGCCGACACACCCGCATGATCGCGGACTTCGGCGGCCTCTCCAAGACCATGCCGGTCTACGCCACCATCTTCATGATCATGACCATGAGCAGCATCGGCCTGCCCCTGCTGAACGGCTTCATCGGTGAGGGCGTCATCCTGATGGGCTCCTTCCAGGCCTTCCCCTGGGCCGCTCTGGTGGCCACCCTCGGCATCATCCTGGGCGCTGCTTACATGCTCTGGATGTTCCAGCGCGTCATGTTTGGACCCATCACTGCCGTCAACGAGAAGATGGACGACCTGAACCTGCGCGAGGTGCTCTACTTCGCCCCGCTGGTCATCGCCGCCTTCTGGATCGGCCTCTACCCCAAGCCCCTCATGGACGTCATGGACGCCCCCGTGCACAAGCTGGTGGAGCAAGTCAGCCCCGGCTTCCACGCCGCCGAGGCCCTGGCCGCCAAACAGGCCGTCGCCGCCAAGCTGGGCATGCAGGGCATGGCCGCTCCCGCTCACCATGAAGCCGCGCCTGGACATGAGGCTGCTCCTGCAGGCCATGGCCACGAGGCTGCTCCTGCCGCTCACGAGGGTCACGAGCAGCACGCAGCCCCTGCCCACGGTGGAGGCAACTAATGACCGGCTTCGCGCAGGGGCTTCTGGATGCGCTCCTTCGGGACGCGCACCTGATCACGCCCCAACTCTTCCTCATCACCGTCGCCACGCTCATGCTCTGGCCCGGGGATCTCTTCTTCAATCGGGCCGAGAAGCACAAGTGGGCGCCCATCACGATGGTGATCCTGGCCATCACGGCCTACCTGGTCTTCAAGAGCGTGGATGGCGAGGGCTTCTCCCGGATGTATAGCCTGGACGGCCTCACCCGGGGCTTCCAGCTGCTCTGCATCCTGGGTTCCGCTGGCGCGGTGCTCCTCAGCGTCAAGCTGCTGGACAGCCTCAAGCAGCAGACGGTCGAGTACTACGCCCTGATCCTGTTCTCCCTGGCAGGCATGCTCTTCCTCTGCGGTGCCACGGATCTGATCTCGGTCTACTTCAGCATCGAGCTCATGGCCATCTGCATCTATGTCCTGGTGGCCTACCTTCGTGATCGCGCCACCAGCGTGGAAGCGGGCATGAAGTACTTCCTGCTGGGGGCCTTCTCCAGCGGCATCCTCGTCTACGGCATCAGCCTGCTCTACGGCGCGGCGGGTGGCACCACCACCAACTTGGCGGACCTGAACCAGGCCCTAGCCCTGGCCCCCACCACCAGCGGCTTCCTGGTCTATTCCGGGGTGCTCATGGTGCTGGTGGGCATGGCCTTCAAAGTGGCCGCTGTGCCCTTCCACATGTGGGCGCCGGACGCTTATGAGGGCGCTCCCACGCCCATCACCGCCTTCATGGCCACGGCCCCCAAAGCCGCTGCCATGGCCGCCTTCCTGCGGGTCTTCGGCGTGGGCTTCCACGGTGTCACCAGCGACTGGGTGCTGCCCCTGACCTACATCGCCGGCGCCAGCATGATCCTCGGCAACGTGGCCGCCGTCCGCCAGGAAAGCATGAAGCGCCTGCTGGCCTATTCCAGCATCGCCCACGTGGGCTACATGCTGCTGGGCGTGCTTTCGGGCGACCCCAAGGCCGGCGCTCAGGCCGTCTGGCTCTACATGCTCATCTACATCGTCATGAACACCGGCGCCTTCGCTGTGGTGATCTACCTCCAGGGCAAGGGCGAGGGCGAGCGCATCGAGGACTTCAAGGGGCTGGGCCGCAAGCACCCGGTGCTGGCCTTCGCCATGATGGTCTTCCTGCTGAGCCTGGCCGGCATCCCGCCCCTGGTGGGCTTCTTCGGCAAGTTCTACCTCTTCAAGCTGGCCATCGAGCAGGGCTACGTCACCCTCACCACCATCGCGCTGCTCACCAGCGCCGTGAGCGCCTACTACTACCTGGGCGTGGTGAAGGAGATGTACTTCAAGCAGCCGGAGGGCGAAGCGGCCCCCATGGGCGCTGCCGCAGTCTTCATCGTGTCCGTGGCCTGTGCCCTGGTCCTGGTGGGCACCGCCTTCGGCCCCTGGCTCCTGAATTGGGCTTCCAAGATTTGATTTTCTCCGGGGGTTCCGCGCTGCGCGCACACCCCCGGACCCCCGCGCAGAGGCCCGGCAAAGCCGGGCTTCTGCTTGTACCCTCCGGGGCACGCGGGCTGTGCTTACACTAGACCCAGCGGCTTTTTCCGCGCCTTTTGGTTTGAGGTCGGCCTTGATCCTGAAACGAAATGTGGAAGCCGATCCGGGCGAGCGGGCCCTCTGGGGGGACCTCATGTCCCTGGGCTTTTCCTTCCCCCTCTGCATTGCCCTGGGCTTCTTCCTGGGGCGCTGGGTGGGGGGCTGGTGGGGCCACCCGGCCTTCGGGCAGTGGATTGGATTGGCCTGGGGTATTGCCGCGGCCTTCTGGGAGCTCTACAAGGTGAACCGGCGCATGGCCCGGCGGGACGCCGCCGAGCTGGAGAAGTTGGGCCCGGGGCCCGGGCCGGGAGAAGGGCAGGGGCCCCTTGAGTGAGGCCGGGCCTCAAAACGGCGTCGAGGGAGCGGAACACCTCCGCCGCATCACCGGGGGCATGACCATCCTGGGGGCCATGGGCCTACTGCTTTGGGGCCTCCTGAGGTCCGGGCCCGCAGCCCTGGCCTTTGGCGTGGGGGCCGCCACCAGCTTTGGCTTCTGGAGCCTCCACCGCTACCTGACCGTGCGGATGCTCACCCCATCTGTGCGCCGCCGCTGGCTCTATGCCTTCCTGTCCCTGGGCAAACTGGGATTGATCGCGCTGGTGCTGCGTGGGATGATGGGCAGATACCCGGCGGAAGCCCTGCCGCTGGCTACGGGAGTGCTCCTCTTTGTGGCCGGCATCCTTCTGGAGGCCCTGCGCCTCATGTTCCAGAAGCCCGAAGTTCCGCCACCTGCTTGAGGTCTGACCAACATGGAACACCACGCATCGTTGCTCGCCATGTGGCTCACCCAGGTGTTGCACCTCAGCCAGCATGCCTGGCCCGGCTTCGCCCATGGTGCCCACCTGTCCTTCCTCGAGCGCTATGACCACCTGCTGAACGCGGCCCTGGCGGCGTTCACGGCCATGGCGATCACCACCCTGGTCCGCAAGAATCTCGCCCGCATTCCCGGCCCCCTCCAGCAGACCTTCGAGGGCGTGGTGGATGGCCTCAAGGAGATGATCAACAGCAACATCGCTCACCACGGGGAGAAGTACCTGCCCTTCATCGGCACCATGGCGTTGTTCGTCTTCTTCAACAACCTCTTCGGCCTCATCCCCGCCCTGAGCCCCGGCACCAGCAACTGGAATGTCACCCTGGGCGCCGCCCTGGTGGTCTTCGGCTACTACAATTTCCACGGCATGAAGGAGCAGGGTTTCCTGAACTACTGGAAGCACTTCGCGGGTCCCATCTGGTGGCTGAGCCCCCTAATGTTCCCCCTGGAGATCCTCGGCCTGCTCAGCCGCATCCTCAGCCACTCCCTGCGTCTCTTCGGCAACATCGCCGGTGAGCACGTGGTGGCGGGCATCTTCTTCGGCCTCATGCCCATCCTGCTGCCGGTGCCCATGATGTTCCTGGGCCTCTTCTTCGGGCTCATCCAGACCTTTGTGTTCACGATGCTGGCGACCATCTATTTGAGTGGCGCGGTGTCGCACGAACACTAGGCTCGAAAATCGCTGCGCGATTTCCGAGTGAAAAAATGAATTCATAACCGTCCTACGGGATTCCGAACCCCCTGGACACACCACGGAGTAACACCATGAAGAAGTTCCTCACCACCGCCTTCCTGTTCACCCTGGCTGTCGCCGCCTTCGCCCAGGGCGCTCCCGCCGCCACCAAGAGCCTCTTCGAAGGCCAGTTCGTGGCTCACCTCTCCCTCGCCATCGCCGCCGCCGGTTGCGGTCTGGCTCAGGGCAAGGCTGTGGCCGCCGCCGTTGAGGGCGTGGCCCGCAACCCCCAGGCCGCCGGCAACATCCGCACCACCATGATCATCGGTCTGGCCCTCATCGAGGCCCTCGTGATCTACGTGCTCGTCGCCGCCTTCGCCATCAAGTAGTCCTTTACTGGGCTTTCCTGAATTGTGTTTATTTAATTCAATAAGCCCTAAAGTAATCGCCTATTTTATCTTCATAAAATTAATATAAAGACCCCAATTTCGATTGGGGTCTTTTCTTATTATGCAATCCCTGCTGGGTGTAACAGATTTGACATTGGATGACCTCATGGGTAATCGGGTAGTCTCCTTCCTCCAAAAGGGGGAGGGGCCTTAGTGAAGATAGCTGTCTAGACATCTATCGCTATTTGGCTTAAAAAATTGACAGCCTCTCTCCGCGAATGACCAGGCGTTCCAGTCCCCTCACTGGAAGAGCCTCCTAGATTGCCTCTACCTAAACACTGGTTGCGCCAAAGAGGCCCATAGGATGATGATAGGAAACAACTAATAGATGATTCATGGAGCGTCTTTGCTGGTTTTCTGACAGGGAGAAGGACGATGACGCGCCACAGATACTTCATGCTAATCCTAATCATCACAAGCCTTTTTGGGTTCCAGACCAGTGGGATGGCACAACAGCCGCCGCCAGTGGGGACGCCAACAGAAATTCTCAGCCCCGCAGATCCACTTTTGCGACCGCCGTACTTTTCCAGCACAGGCTACACCGATCAGTCATTCGACCATCCAAGCTGCCTCGACAATGATCTCTACGGCCAAACTTCAGGTGCGTTGCTGGACTCAGGGAAGATCCTCTTGTGGTCGGGGAATGATTTTGGCCAGGTCAGTGGAAGAGTCAGACTATGGGATCCTGCCAATTATCGTTGCGTATCCGTTCCATTGGACCTCAACACCAACCCACGGAAACAACATCTGAGCTTCAAGGGGAGCCAGATCCTGGTGGACGAAAGGCCCCAAGGCAACATCGTGAGGTTCGACCCCTTCAAGCAAGCCTGGGTGAACGAGGAGCCTGCTGGTTTCAATTATGTGCCGCCTCTTAGCAGTTGGCCCCGGCGTGTCATCGCTGGGGGACTGGTCTTGCAGCAGGACGATGTATCTGGTGGTGAGCACGCATGGGAGGTGTTCGATCCGAAGACAGGATCCAAAAAGCATCTGGACCTAGTTCCGCTTCGGGGGGTAGAGGTTGGTCGTAGTGATGGTTGCATTGTCTTGCTCGCTGGGAAACAGTCCCAGATCTTGGACCCACAAACTGGTTCGTTGAAGCCTGGCCCGAAAATTCAACTTTCAGGATGGAGCCAGGTCTGTGTCCTTCCAGGTGACAAGGTTCTCTTTGCTGGTGGAACCGTCCAGACGAGTCCGATTCCAGCAGAAGAAGAAGGTGAATTAGATGGCTATGACGGCTATTTCTCACCTATCCGTGGAATCTACCAGATGGACCTTCACACCTTCAAGATCAACAGGGTCGGATTCCTGCGGTACGAGCGGATTGATGGCTTCGCCATGATTCCTACCCCAAGTGGCAAGTTGCTTATTGCCGGTGGGACCTATGGTTTCGGCCCAAATGGTAAAAGCCCCGTTCCCGAAATTGAGTGGCTAGACCTGAAGACCTATAAGGATACGGCACGCTTCAGGCTGCTCGCGGATCGCTCTCATGCAATAGCTAGAGAACTCAAGGATGGTAGGGTCCTTATCGTTGGTGGAAGGATGAACGGTCCATACCATCAACGAGACTTTATCCAACCCAGCACACCAGAGCTATTCGACCCAAAGGTTGGTTCCACGGTTGCGTTGCAGCCTATTCCTACAGGCTGGGAAGTAGTAAAAATTCTCGAAGATGGATTGATACTGATAAATGAAATTAAGGTATCTCAAACCCCTCCATACCTTGCATGGCCCATTAAGCTGTCCCTGTTTGATGCAAAAACGGGGCAGGTAGCACCAGCAGGAGAGTTGAAGACCTCCATCGCTCAATACCGCCTTGAAATGTTGGATGACCGGATTCTGTTCTATTCTTGGACTGATTTCAATCAACCAGACGATGCAGCTTCATCGCTAGAGTTATGGGATCGTTTCAATGGCTGCACCCCTCTGAAGACTAGCCCTTACAAATACCTTCACTCACTCTGTGCCTTGAAGAATGGTGATCTGTTATTTCAAACCATCGGACCAGGTAAGGTATCCATTAGCCAAACCTATCTTCTGCCAACCCGCACCCACTCGATAAAACCAATACTTACTCCGAGCGATGTGAACAGCAGCGCACACGGATTCGAACTTCGCGATGGGCGCGTAATCCTGCAGAGAGGGTGGCTGCATAGCTATAAATTGAATAAGGGATTCTTCCTTCTGGACCTTGTGTGGGATCCCCTCAATGGGAATTACTACCGTTGGCCAGCCGAGCTATTGGATCCGATTGAAGATCCGGGGAGAAATCGAACCACCATGATCCCGAGGGTTTCTCTTGCAGAGTTGTCACTGGCTTTGGGTCTCAAGGGCGAGAATCCAGACCAAGGAATCATGTCAAACCTTCTGAATCCATCTGTTGTAGAGAATCATCCCTTGAACCTAAGAGATGGTCGAATCATGTTCATAGCTGGCAGTGGCGTTAGGTTCCACCCCGGCTTGACAGACTATTAGTCCTTCCACTCAACTCGGACCCAACCGTGAACATCTTTCGCCATCACTCCTGCTACAGGCCCACGGTTGGGCCGGTTAGCTTCCTCCGTTAGGCCGCTCAATGGACTTCCTGTCTATTTACTCGATTGCCAGAGTTTCGCTGAATACATTTGTCTACTTCCAAGACTCCGAATTCACGCTCCAGGAAGTGCCTCGACACCAATTTCGCGAAGCAGTTTTATGGTTGCTCCTCGGGATCGTAATGCTCTGTTTTGCTGTAGGCTCTCAGCGAAGCGGCAGAACTTGGACAAAAATTGGCGGCTGGGTGTATCGCAGTGAAAATCCAAGATGGTATAGATTTGAATTATCAGTGGGGTATTTGGTCTCGATTGGGACAATTTGCTACTCTCTATTACTGCTCACAAGGGTATTCAATTCCTGATCCATACTTCACAAGAGTAATCGCCACGCTCCTAATGTCATGTTTCCGTCGCAGCCTAACCCTCCGCTCAACCCGGACCCAACCGTGACCCTCCTCCGCCAACACCCCTGCTTCAGGCCCACGGTTGGGCCGGTTAGCTTCCTCCGTTAGGCCGCACCCATGCTGATGAAATCCACGCTCATTGCACCCACTGCTCTAACCGCGTTGGTAATGTGTTTTTCATCGTGTAGTTCTAGGTATAAACAAAACCAGGATTTTAACACTTTGATTGAGATTTCTTGCCGTTCAAATGTAAATCATAGCGAAGCAGAATGCGAAGATTACAAGAAGATAGCAAAATCAAACTTATATACCATTGAAGAATTTCGGAACAAAATTCGAAGGGACATGACCCATACGCTTGATGAGGCGATATTAAAATTACAGGTAGCTGACAACATCAATGATGCAGCAATTCGTGTCCTCGACCCAAAGAGAGATGCAATGAAAATCAACAATCTTCAGGGCACGTACGGAAGCGGACTCGGGGAGGTTTTGTACCTTCGAGTAACTGCGGCATGGGGCGATATTAGCGCTCTTAATGCCTGGAAACCAGGGATGACGCCAGAGCAGGCTGCCAATGCCGTCGGCCAATGGAATCAAACTCCTCTTAATGAGTACCGTTCTAATTTGCTCAAACAGCTTAAACGCCCATGACCCCGGCGACAGCCCATCGCCCTAACCCTCCGCTCAAGTCGGACCCCGCCTGCATTGCTTTCTAACCCCTGATCATGGGGTGTGGGGCCTGTTGTGAATCTCATGCTCCCGCTCAGGTAGCTTCACCCCGCCGCTGATCGGTGGGCTTGGCCATCTATGTCTATTTCTGTAACCGAGCTTATAGAAATGGACAACCATTGTCACTTTAGTGAGCCGATACTAGGTTTGTGGTACTTAGTTTTCTCCACTGAATTAGTGACAACTCCAAGCCTCGTGGACGCTCTTAAACCTCTTGTCTCAAAACCGACCGATATCAGGAGTCTTCAATGCTGCTTGGGTATATGCGCGTTTCCAAGTCTGACGGCTCACAGGTTCTGGACTTGCAGAGGGATGCCTTGATTGCAGCAGGCGTGGCTCCAGAAAACATCTATGAGGACTATGCGAGTGGAAAGTTGGATGCTAGGCCGGGGCTTCTCGCCGCCTTGAAGGCAGCGAGACCCTTGGATTCCATCGTCACGTTCAAACTCGATAGAATCGGTAGATCAATGCTTCATCTAGTTCAGACCGTTACGGATTTAGAGAAGCGTGGTGTTTCTCTGAAGGTTCTCACTGGTGCACCGATTGATACTTCTAGCCCCTCCGGGAAACTGATCTTTGGTGTATTCGCGGCCCTGGCCGAATTTGAGCGTGAACTTACCAGAGAGCGGACCATGGCTGGGTTGGCCAGTGCCCGGGCCCGGGGGCGCGTTGGTGGTCGGCCTCCCAAGATGAGCCCCGCCAAGGTCCGATTGGCCCAGGCGGCGATGGGTAAACCTGAAACTCGGGTGGGGGTCCTCTGCAAAGAACTCGGCATCAGTCGTCAAACGCTTTACCGGTTTGTAGGCCCAGATGGGAACCTGCGAGAAGACGGGCGCAAGGTCCTCAAGGTATAGGACGGCACCTAGCGAAGAGTCCTCTGCAACCTATGGGCTGTCCGTAGAATCTGCCTGAGGCCAGTCTTGGCCTTTGGAGAGAGGTTCGGATCCACGAGTCTGGCCTGGATAGCTTCCGCAATAAGGTCTGCATTGTGGCGGGTGTCTCGAAGGTTGGCTGAGGTAGACCTCTCTCGGTCTTCCCAGGTGGGTGGGGTAGCTTCATTCGCCATGGCGGATGTCAAGCGACACGAAAGTTGACCCACCCAACGACACGAATATTGACCCCCTTGGTATGTGAGCCGGTGGGGTGCCTGGAGCGAAGGCCGTAGGCCGAAGCGGAAGGCACCCCACCGGGGCGCGGCC
>Ga0209697_10003888_pt1 | contig 19894 bp, 13 predicted proteins | sample AliMusrvi5mmetaG_FD_184115 | JGI IMG/M metagenome (GOLD analysis project Ga0209697, IMG submission 184115) | Freshwater lake bacterial and archeal communities from Alinen Mustajarvi, Finland, to study Microbial Dark Matter (Phase II) - Alinen... | ecosystem: Environmental > Aquatic > Freshwater...
ACACGTTGACACTTACGGCCACACCGATTCCGCGGACCCTGCAATTTTCCCTGATGGGAGCCAGGGATCTGTCCATTATCAGTACTCCCCCACCCAACAGATATCCCATCTCTACCGAAGTGCACTCGTTCGATGAGGAGATCATCAGGGACGCCATTACCTATGAGGTTTCCAGGGGAGGTCAGGTCTTTTTCATCAACAACCGTGTTAACAACATCTTCGAACTTGAACGACTGATTCATAAACTCTGTCCAGACGTGCGAACCATTGTCGGTCACGGTCAGATGGAGGGCGATAAACTGGAGAAGGTAATGTTTGATTTTATCAACGGTGATTTTGATGTGCTGATTGCCACCACAATCATCGAGTCCGGCCTCGACATCCCCAATACAAATACCATTTTGATCAACAACGCCCAAAATTTCGGCCTTAGTGAGCTGCATCAGCTCAGGGGGCGGGTCGGAAGATCCAACAAGAAGGCATATTGCTACCTGCTTACTCCTCCGCTCGAAAACATGACACCAGAGGCCAGGCGCAGGTTGCAGGCTATTGAGGAATTTTCAGACATTGGCAGCGGCTTCAGCCTGGCTATGCAGGATCTTGACATCCGTGGCGCAGGAAACCTGTTGGGCGGAGAACAAAGTGGTTTTATTGCTGACATTGGATTCGAGGCCTACCAGCGGATCCTGAACGAAGCCATGGAGGAGCTCAGAAACGATGAATTTCAGGGATTATTTGAAGAACAAGAGATCAAGGACCAGCAAAATGCCTTTCTTCAAACCTCCTTCATCAGGGATTGTACCATCGATACCGACATGGAATTGCTCTTCCCGGATGATTATGTTTCCAGCATTTCTGAAAGGGTATTGCTTTACCGGGAACTGGATGACCTCAAATCGGAGGAAACCCTGCAATTGTTTGAAAAAACGTTGGTCGACAGGTTTGGTATTGTACCCAAACCCGCCGCTGAACTGTTGGATGTAGTCAGAATCCGTTGGCAGGCCATCGAATTGAACATGGAAAAACTAATCATCAAGGACAAGAAAATGATTTGCTATCTTCCAGCAGATCAAACGTCAAAATATTATTATTCCAGAGAATTTTCCGGACTCATGCAATGGATAACCAAACATCCAACCCTCTGCAAGGTCAGGGAGAACAAAGGCAAGCTGGCCATCATTCTCGACCCGGTAACAGACATTCATCATGCCTTTGATCTCTTAAAAAAAATCCAGATTTTCCTTCAGATGAAGCGGGAAGAGATTCAGTCATGATGGCACTTGTAGACAACAGCATGTTTTGGATGGGCTGCCTGGGAATGCTGATCGCATTGGCAGGAGGACCCTCTGAGCACATTGCAGCACAAACCATCCACCAAGAACTTCAATTTGTATCGCAAAAAAAACAAGAGTACATAAACCACCAGACAGTCATTTTGCAGGACACCATGCTTCACTACAATTTTCCTCCTGTTGAAATTGAAGGCCAGTATCGATTTGAAGACAAGCAACAAGAAAATAAATACCATCGGCTCTATCTTGATATAAAACGGGTCTATCCTCTCTCGAAAATTGTTTCAGGAGAAGTAAAACTTGTTAATAGGGAACTTGACTCCGTATACCTCACTAAAACAGCTCGTAAGAGGTATCTAAAATGGTACGAGAAGCACATTTACCATACCTACGTGGATACGCTAAAATCTTTAAATGCCAGGCAAACCAGGCTCTTTATAAAGCTAATAAACAGAGAAACAGGAAGTTCTCCCTACGACCTCGTTAAGAGATACCGTGGGAGTATGGATGCCATCTTGTGGCAACTTGCAGCCAATGCCATGCTGCTAAATCTCAAAAAAGAATATGACCCACACGAGGATGCCATAGTGGAAGATATTTTGACTAAATTTTACTGAGTTGTGTGGAAGCATCTCAATTTCGCAAATTCGAAAATAAAAACACTTATTAGACAATTTTCATATGGTTACAGCCACTCATTCGCAATTTTTCATTACTTTTTTATAATTTTGACGTATAAAATGATGGATTGACTCCCTCGTGAAAGTAGTTCCCATGAACAAATTAAACACCCTAAACAGCAATTCAAAGTGATAAATCTCAACATCAAATTACAAAGTCAGAATCCAATCTTCGACAACTCTTTGGATCATCTCCCAACCAATCTTACCCATCGGGATGTTTTGACCAAGTATGAGAAAATTCCAACTTTCATATTTCAGGAGAGTTCTGATGCATCGCACGAAATAGCCAGGGAAATATCCAACCTGATCAGGTCCAAGCAAGCAGGGGGACAGAACTGCGTGCTGGGCATGCCAACAGGTTCAACCCAATTGGGCATCTATGCAGAATTGGTCAGGATGCATCTTGAAGAAGGTTTAAGCTTTCGAAATGTTGTGACCTTTAATCTCGATGAATATTATCCGCTTTCCTCCCACTCCATTCACAGTTACCACCAGTACATGCGATTGAATTTATTCAACCATGTAGACATGTTGCCCGAAAACATACATATCCCCGACGGAACCATATTGTTGGATGAGGTTCACGACTATTGCAGGGATTACGAAAGGAAAATAGAAGAAGCAGGCGGAATCGACCTTCTATTGCTCGGAATAGGTCGAAGCGGTCACATTGGATTCAATGAACCTGGTTCTGGTCGAAATACCAAAACGCGGATCATTACGCTGGATCCACTGACCAGACAGGAAGAAGCCAAACAATTCCGTGGGTTCATGAATGTTCCGCGCAGTGCCATCACCATTGGGATATCCACCATTCTGAATGCAAAAAAGATCATCCTGTCCGCATTCGGTGAAACCAAAGCCAAAGTTATCAAACAGATGGTTGAAGACGAACCAAACAATCTGGTTCCGGCTTCCTACATCCAATTTCACCCAAATGCCAAGGTGATCATCGACAAGGGTGCTGCACTCCAACTGATCCGAATGAAGACCCCCTGGCTGCTCGACAGCATGGACTGGTCTGAAGACCGACTTATCAGGAAGGCCGTAATCTGGCTTTGTTACAAAACAAGTAAACCACTGTTGAAATTAACCGGAAAGGACTACAACGATTACGGATTAAGCGATTTGCTTGCAACAGTTGGTTCTGCCTACAAAATAAACATCAAAGTTTTTAATGACCTGCAACACACCATAACAGGCTGGCCGGGAGGCAAATCCAACGTTGACGATACATTCAGACCCGAAAGAGCTGAGCCCGCCTCCAAAAGGGTCATCATTTTCAGTCCGCATCCGGATGACGATGTAATCTCTATGGGCGGAACCTTGCTCCGGTTAATAGAACAGGGGCACGATGTTCATGTCTGCTACCAGGTCTCCGGCAATTTTGCGGTTTCAGACGAATATGTGACAAGGTTTCTGGACTTCCATCAGGAATACATCAATTTTTATGACAAAGCCAATCCTGTTGCGAAAATCCAGCAAGACAAGATCCTTGATTTCATCAAAAACAAGAAGGACAATGACATTGATATTCCTGATCTGAGAAAGGTGAAGGGATTGATTCGTAGAATGGAAGCCAGATCCGCTCTTCGATATTTTGGATTAAAAAATGAAAATATTCATTTTCTGGATCTGCCATTTTATGAAACCGGACTGAAATCCAAAGCTCCAATTGGGGAAGAGGATGTCCAAATCATTCTGAATCTGGTGGAGAGCATCAAACCGCACCAGGTTTTTGCCGCAGGCGATCTTTCTGATCCACACGGTACACACCGGGTCTGTCTGGATGCCATTTTCATTGCACTTGAACACCTGCGGAGGCAACCCTGGATGAATGATTGCTGGGTCTGGTTATACAGGGGTGCATGGGCCGAGTGGGAAGCTGATCAGATTGAAATGGCTGTACCCATCAGTCCGATTGAACTTTCCAGAAAAAGGGAGGCAATCCTGAGACACCAATCACAGAAAGAGGGTGCCATGTTCATGGGCGAGGATGAACGCGAATTCTGGCAAAGAGCAGAAGAACGAAACCGCTCAACGGCGAATCTCTACGATGCCCTTGGCATGGCCGAATATGAGGCCATGGAAGCCTTTGTCAAATATTATCCATAACTGTCAAAACCCGCTCCAATAGTAGAATGACCGCTCAATTCAATGAATGGTCATTTTTTTAATTTCATTCAATACCGAAACTCAGATGAATTTATCCCTCAGATCAATTATTTTGTACTTTTTGTTGCTTCTGTTCTCATCAGCCACAGGAAACAGCAAAAATGATGTCAAAAATTCAGCTGAGAAAATTGGAAACGAAAAGCCAACAGAAGCCGGCATCACAGAATTCCGGGCTGTTTGGATCGCTACCATCAACAACATCGACTGGCCATCCAGACCAAATCTGCCGGTCGAACAACAAAAAAGCGAATTTATTAAACTGTTGGATACCTTTCAGCAATTCAACCTGAATGTGGTCATCCTTCAGGTAAGGGCTGCATCCGACGCGTTTTACGAGTCCAAGACGGAACCCTGGTCGCTTTTTCTAACAGGGAAACAGGGTAAATCGCCGGCACCCTACTACGATCCCCTGGCCTGGGCAATTGAGATGTGTCACCTGCGTGGCATGGAGCTACACGCCTGGTTCAATCCGTTCCGCGTCAGAAACCTGGGTTACTACCCACTCGATCCCAATAGTTTTGCTGCCCGGTATCCCCAATATGTCAAAGAGTTTGACGGAAAATATTTTTTGGACCCGGGATATCCTGAAGTGATTTCCCATCTGGTGGAGGTGGTTGCAGAAGTAGCACGCAATTATGAGGTAGATGCCATTCTGATGGATGACTATTTTTATCCGTATCCCGTCGAAGGGAAAAAATTTGGCGACGAAAAAAGCTTTGTCAAATATGGCAAACAATTCTATCCAAGAGATATAAAGGGCTGGAGAAGGGAAAATATCAACCATTTTATAGAATCACTGCACGATACCTTGCATCACATCAACCCCGGAATCAAATTTGGAATCAGCCCGTTCGGCATCTGGCGAAATAAATCGGTGGATCCGGAGGGTTCTGTAGGCGCGAAAGGGATGAGCTCCTACGACGATCTGTATGCAGACGTTCGCAAATGGCTCAAAAATGGGTGGATTGATTATGTCATTCCTCAATTGTATTGGGAAAAGGGAAACCATTTTGGCGACTTCACGGCCATGGTCCAGTGGTGGAGCGAAAATAGTTTTGGTAAACCGCTTTACATTGGACAAGCCCTTTACAAATCTACGGACGAAAAAAATGGTTGGAGTGAGCCCGAAGAAATCAACAACCAAATCAATTTTCTAAGAAGTAACGATAAAGTCAGGGGTTTTGCTTTTTACAGCGCATCCAACATTGGTAAACTAACTCCGGATAAAGTGAAATCACTTTGCGACAATCAATTAAAAGCAGTTGCACGAATCGATGATAACAGACATGCACCTCCAAAAACCGCACCCCCAGCAGCGAACAATACACCTCCTGCATCTGTCAATCTGCAGAAAAAGGAGGAACTGATAAGAAAAGAATTTGAGCAGGCGCTGACTTTCAATCCTATCTCCATCAGAGGAACAAATTGGGTAGTCCTGCCAGGTAAAATTACCATCAAAAAGCTGGATAATGGTTCCAGATCAATCAATTGGGCCGTACAATCCGATCCTGAAAACGAATGGTTCGCCCTGGTTTCCTTCAAGAAAACCGGAGATAGAAGATATCGCCAAACCACCGTTGAGATGTCAGGTACAGCCTCCTTTACCTGTACAGAACAAAAATGGCAGGAGCTGAAAAGTATGGAATTGCTTTTGGTCTGCAGAAATAGAGATAAAGACTCGGACCGGTTTTCAAGCTTCTTTGAATTAAAGAGAAGACGGGTCAAAACAGTCGATAACCCATTTAAGCACGAGCATTGATGTTTTAACTCCGAATAACTAAAAGTGTTTACTGGATTATAATCAAGGGGATTCCTGCTTTGTTCCACCGGAAGGAACAACTCAAACGATCAAAATACACACCCAATTACCTCCACCTCCATCTTGAAATGCACATAAAAAAAGCGCTCCAGAGTTGATTCCGGGGCGCTTTTAATGCTTGTATACTAATTACATCTATCTGGTAAACAATAGTTCACGATATTTTGGCAATGGCCAGAGTTCATTGTCGACGACCAATTCAAGCTTGTCAATGTGGTAACGGATATCTTCCAGGTAAGGTTTGACATTCTGTTCGTAGGCCAAAGCCTTCTCTCTGGAGTGTTCAATGACATTGGCAACTTTTCTTGCCTCAATCATATCTCTGGTTTTGGATTTGATGTTGGAGATGTGGTTGGAAATCTCCTTGATCAGATCCTTACGGGCACCAGCCAGTTCATTGAATTCTTCGTCTGAGAAGATCAGTTTCAATCCCTTGACGTTTTCAATCAACATGGTTTGATAGGTAATGGCCGTAGGTACGATGTGGTTGATCGCCAAATCACCCAAAACACGAGATTCGATCTGAATCTTCTTGATGTATTTTTCATATTCAACTTCAACACGGGCTTCCAACTCTTTTTCGTTGAAAATACCCAGGGATTCGAACACTTTTCTGGAACCTTTATTCAAATAGGCATCCAAGGCAAGCGGTACACTCTTGATATTGGTCAACCCGCGACGTTCTGCTTCGATGGCCCACTCTGCGCTGTATCCATTACCGTCAAAACGAACTGGCTTACATTCGATGATGTATTTTTTCAATACCTGGAAGATTGCCTCATCCTTTTTGATGTTGGATTCAATCAGTTTGTCAACATCCTTTTTGAATTGAATCAATTGTGCAGCAACTACAGAGTTCAGCGCAATCATGGCAGAGGCACAGTTGGCAGAAGATCCAACAGCCCTGAATTCAAACCGGTTACCCGTAAAGGCAAAAGGGGAGGTTCTGTTTCTGTCTGTATTGTCCAGCAAAATTTCAGGAATGCGTCCAATGTTTAGTTTAAGATCTGTCTTTTCATCAGGAGTCATTTTCTTCTCACCAACCATCTCTTCAATCTGATCCAGCATGGCACTTACTTCCGTACCTAGGAAGGTGGAAATAATGGCCGGAGGAGCCTCATTGGCACCAAGACGGTGAGAGTTGCTTGCCGAAACGATGGATGCACGGAGCAGATCCTGGTTATCGTACACAGCCTTTATGGTGTTGACAATGAAGGTCAGGAACTGAATGTTGGATTTTGGATTTTTTCCGGGAGAATAAAGATTCACACCGGTATTGGTAGAAAGAGACCAGTTGTTGTGTTTGCCTGAACCATTGATACCTGCGAAAGGTTTCTCATGCAACAGCACCCTGAAGCCATGATGGCGGGCAATTTTGTTCATCAGGTCCATGACCATCTGGTTGTGATCGTTGGCCAAATTAACCTCCTCGAAAATCGGAGCAAGCTCAAATTGGTTTGGAGCCACCTCATTGTGGCGGGTCTTAACTGGGATTCCCAATTTATAGGCTTCGTTTTCCAAATCCATCATGAACATGGCTACACGTTCAGGAATAGAGGCAAAATAGTGGTCTTCCAACTGCTGATCTTTGGCTGAAGAGTGGCCCATCAGGGTACGTCCAGTCAATACCAGGTCAGGACGAGCAATAAACAAGGCTTCATCCACCAAAAAATATTCCTGTTCCCATCCAAGGTTGGCAGTCACCTGGGTAACATTTTTGTCAAAAAACTGGCAAACATCCACGGCAGCCTTGTCAACCGCATTCATCACTTTCAAAAGGGGTGCCTTGTAATCAAGTGCTTCACCCGTATAGGCGATGAAGATGGTTGGAATACAAAGGGTTGTACCAACAACAAAAGCCGGGGAAGAGACATCCCAGGCTGTATATCCGCGTGCTTCGAAGGTATTTCTGATACCACCACTCGGGAAGGAGGATGCATCAGGCTCCTGCTGTGCCAATAATTTACCTGGAAAACTTTCAACCACACCACCCAATTCTGAATGATCGATAAAAGCATCATGTTTCTCAGCGGTACCATCTGTCAAAGGATGAAACCAGTGTGTGTAGTGGGTAGCTCCGTTTTCAATGGCCCAGGTCTTCATTCCGATAGCAACCTGATCAGCTATCTTCCTGTCAATGGTGGTTCCATTGTCAATGGCATCGCAAATACCTTTGAAAGAGTCTTTGGAAAGATATTTTTTCATTTTGGGACGATCAAATACCAACATGCCGTAGTAGTCGGATGTCAGGTTCTCTTCCCTTTTAACTTCAACGGGCTTGCGCGTCATTAAAATCTCCAGCGCCTTGAATCTAAATGTTGCCATAGCTATAATTTTAAAAAATAATAAATTCAAAATTTTCAGCTAAATTATATTTATTTTATCAATACCCCCATTTTTTTTACATAAAAACTACAATTTCATGTTTTTTTAACATTGAAACTTGTTTTTTTATCATTTTCAATTGAAAATGTGTTGTTTTTTTATTCAACCAGATTTTTACAACAAAGAAAACCGGAAGAGTATTCCGGTTTTATCCTCAACTTATCCCGCTCATGATTTATGCTTCCTGACAATAATAATGGTAAAAGTAAATCACGCTCTTAATGCCACTGAAAAAATTTTCCAGTTGAAAATTTTCATTGGGCGAATGGATGGCATCTGAAGAGAGGCCAAAACCCATCAAAATGGTCTTGATGCCAAGTACTTTTTCAAAGGTGGCAATGATGGGAATACTGCCGCCGCTGCGGATCGGCACCGGAATCTTTCCGAAGACTTCAAAATAGGCCTTCTCTGCGGCCAGATAGGCTGGATGATCGATCGGACAGAGATAGCCTTCCCCCCCGTGATGGATGGTCACTTCCACCATAACAGATTTTGGCGCAATGGATTCAAAATAATTTTTGAACAACAAGGCAATCTTCCCGTGATCCTGATTGGGTACGAGTCTGGAACTGATCTTGGCATAGGCTTTGGAAGGTAGAATGGTTTTTGAACCTGAGCCTGTATAGCCACCCCAGATACCACAGACATCGAAAGTAGGGCGAATACCGGTCCGCTCATTGGTAGAGTAACCCTCCTCTCCCTGCAATTGTGCAACCTGGATCTCCTCTTTGTATTGCTCCTCATCGTAGGGATTTCCCGCCAATTTATTGCGTTCCCTGGCAGAAACCTCCAAAACATCGTCATAAAATCCCGGTATGGTAATCCGGTTGTGGTGATCAGTCACGCCGGCAATTAACTTGCACAATTCATTCAACGGATTGGCGACGGCACCTCCATAAAGACCGGAATGAAGATCCCTGTCCGGCCCAGTCACAGCCACCTCCCAGTAGGCCAATCCGCGCAAACCCGTCGTAATGGAAGGAATATCCCTTGCGATCATGCTGGTGTCGGAAACCAGGATAATATCTGCCTTCAGCATCTCCTGGTGATCTTTGCAGAATTTCCCCAAATGGGTGGAACCAATCTCCTCCTCTCCTTCTATCAGGAATTTAACATTGCACGAGAGGGTCTTGCTTTTAACAAGGTATTCGAAAGCTTTGGCATGGATAAATGATTGGCCTTTGTCATCGTTGGCACCACGCGCCCATATTCGTCCCTCCCTGATTTCAGGCTCAAAAGGATCAGAATCCCATTTTTCGATCGGATCAACCGGCATCACATCCATATGACCGTATACCAGCACTGTTTTCCTTGCGGGATCCATCATCTTTTCCGCATATACAACAGGATGGCCGGGTGTTGGAAAAATCGTTGCCTCATCAGCCCCTGCTTCCAGCAGAATCTTTCTCCAATACCCGGCCGCTCTCATCATATCGGGCTTGTGCTCCTCCTGCGAACTGATCGAAGGAATTCTTAGTAATTCAAACAGTTCGTTTATAAACCTCTCTTTGTTTTGTTCAACGTACAATTCCGGCTTATCCATCTTTTTATCTCAAATATAAGCCGATTATCAGGAAAATAGCTTGAATCAGGAGAAGTTTTTAAAAATATTTACCTGACCATTTTCACAAGTTTGCCAATTTTTGTTTCTCTTAAATCTCTGGACTTGAGACCTAGTTTAACCGCTAGTTGTGTTTTCAAATCCATCACCCCACCAGAGCTTTCCATGAATGAAGCCAATTGCGCTTCATCCTTGAACATACTAACGGTAAGATGTGTTCCATATGCCTCACTGCCGGATGGCAGGATCGTTTGAATCAATTCCCAGGATCCCTTTTTACCTTCCTTAACCATTTGCTGGTGCCAGGGCTTAAAGATTTCGGATTCGACTTTTTCATAGGTATCATCCTGCTGTTTCATGATATCCATGGTAAACATGGTCCCAACGGCCATTTTAAAATCTCCGGTGGTTGTATCGATCTCCCTGCACAATACCTGATTTGCCAGGTCCCTGGATTTTACCGTTTTATCAAACATGGTCCCCAGCTCTTTGTCTGTTTTGGCTGGATAGGCTTTCTTGGCAAGACCCATAACATCCAATGATTCAACCGACTCAAGCATACTGGCCAAACTTGGGAAAAGGGTAACCGTCACATATTGCGAGCCCTGCTCTTTCCCGGATGGAGTTAAAGACCAAAGGTCCCAACCCAGAATAGATTTATTGGCAATCCTCTGCTGGTGGATGCCTGACCAAAAATCCTCTACTTTCAAATATTCAGAAGTTTGGTCTCCTTTTACCTGCATAAATTCGAACAGCAAATACAACGGTTTATTGCTCTCTTGAGCAAATACACCAAGGTGGAGCAAAATTACAAGTCCAAAAGTTAAAATTGTTTTCATATTATGTTTATTTAGTTTAATTATAAACAAACATACCTTTGATTATCAAGTATTATGCATCTTTTCAAAACAAATTAAAAACAAATAAGATTTTGTGCATTTGTCCAGTCAATTCAATTGTTGCCGTGCAATTGTCAGATGCTTATTTAGAATTAAAACACACTATTTAGAAGAGAATCCAATGCTTAAAAGTAAAATTAGGCGCCTAACATCCTACTGTTTAGCTTGCTGGTCCATTTGCAGAGAATCATGCCCTCACATTTAATTGAGTCAATTTTGTTCTTTCGCTTTCAATGCTAATATTCGGAGATTTCCATAATTTCATTCGAAAAATCCTTAGTTTTTTTTGCATAAAAAATACTTCTATCTTCTGATCCTTCATCCATTTTACCTAAATTTGGCCGGTTTTGAAAAGCATTTTTTAAACCGGCAAGTCCATATTTTTAACAATAGTTAATTACTCACTTCATGTCTAGCAGTCGAAGAAATTTCATTCTGGATGCAGGTTTAACCGCTTCCGGAATCGCCGTGATGTCAAATGCCCTGAGTTCCTGCGTTTCTGCCAGCGACAAAGTTGTCGTGGCCCTGATTGGCTGCAAGGGAATGGGGTTTAATGACCTTACCGCCTTCCTGCAGCAACCGGGTGTAATCTGCGCTGCCCTTTGCGATGTTGACAGCAATGTATTGCATGAACGGGCTGCAGAAGTCGAAAAAATGACAGGCAAGCGACCCGATTTATATGAGGATTTCCGCAAAGTCATAGACAGGAAAGATATTGATGCGGTAATAATAGGAACCCCCGACCACTGGCATTGTTTACCCATGATCTATGCCTGCCAGAGCGGGAAAGATGTTTATTGCGAAAAACCGCTCGGTCGCACCATCGAAGAATGTAACCTGATGGTAAAGGCTGCGCACAAATACAACAGGGTGGTTCAGGTCGGCCAGTGGCAAAGGAGTGATCCACACTGGAAGAGTGCCGTTGAATATGTGCACAGTGGAAAATTGGGCAGGGTACGGTCGGCCCGCGCCTGGTCTTACGTCGGATGGAAAGGCTCCATACCGGTGGTTGCTGATTCTCCGGCACCCGATGGTGTCAATTATGACCTCTGGCTTGGACCCGCACCCAAGCGTCCCTTTAACACCAACCGTTTTCACTTCACTTTCAGATGGTATTGGGATTATGCCGGTGGCCTGATGACAGATTGGGGGGTTCACCTGCTGGATTATGCGCTTTATGGGATGAATCAATATGTTCCTAAATCAGTGATGGCTTCAGGAGGCAAATATGCCTTTCCAACGGATGCCATGCAAACACCTGATACGATGATGGCTATCTACGATTTTGGTGATTTTAACATCGTCTGGGACCATACCATAGGTATTTACGGCCAAAATTATGGCAGGGGACATGGAGTCGCATTTATTGGAGAATATGCCACACTGGTGGTCGATAGAAACGGGTGGGTAGTCATGCCTGAAACCAAAAGTACTTCGGCACAGGAGGGATTTGTCCCCGTACCGCCGCAACCAAGCACGGGAAAGGGCCTTGAATTGCATGTGAAAAATTTTCTGGATTGTATCAAAACCCGTAACAAGCCCAATTGTGACATCGAAACCGGGGCTCATATTGCGAGAATTTCATCGCTCGGAAACATTGCATACAGACTGGGACGCCAGGTAAACTGGGATGGTGACAAACAAAGCTTTAAAAATGATCCCGAAGCAGACCTTCTCATCAAAGCTAATTACAGGGCACCCTGGGAATTGCCAAAACTATAATTGCACTAAAGTGACTAAAGTTTACACCTCAATTAAATTGGATTAAAGCGTTTGTATTTGTTCACTTTAGTTCACTTTAGTCACTTTAGTGCAATTCTCCTATTTCTTTACCTCTCTGTAAAATAGGTCTTTGGCTTCTATCTTCATTCCCGGATTGTGAGCCTGAATGGCAAAATGGCCTGTTTTATACTCCTTGTCATCATAGGTCATCACCAATTTCCCGTTGATCCAGAACTGGATGTGATCTCCAATAGCCTTGATATGGTATTCGAACCATTCACCATCCTTGGTCAGCAATTCAGTCGCTTTCCCGGTAGGTTTTCCGGGTTTCCAAAGCCAGCCTGTGTAGGCATCCTGGTTGTGACAGATCTGTGCCTCATAGCCCCGCGGAAAGCCATCGATGTTATCTTCCGGAGGATTGCAGCGAAAATAGAACCCGCTGTTACTTTTGGAACCGGGATCAGAGGAGATTCGGAACATACCTTTCGCTTCAAAATCGGTTACAATTGCCTCCGTATATATGTGTCCCATCCCTCCGACTCCAACCAATTCACCATTTTCGACACTCCACTTTGCCTTTCCGTGAACAGTCCATCCCTTCAGATCTTTTCCGTTAAACAGGGATTTCCATTTTCTTGCTTCACTCTTGCCTGCAAAAAGTAGAAGGCATACCAATAATAACAGGGTTAACTTACTTTTCATTTGTAGTGATTTAATTGATTTATGGTAGAACTAATTTTTTATCTAACATTGGAAAAGGGGAACTCAAACAACATCTTCCGATGTGTCCGAATTCCATGCTTGTTCTCCCGCTGAACCGCGCAGAATATTCATGTCTTGCTGCAATCTTTGGGAAAACAGGGCAAGATCAGAACTATGAATGATGAGGTTGATTCCTTCTTTCATCCACCTTATTTGTCGTTCAGGGGACTCAGAGAAATGAATACCTACGGCCAGGTCGTTTTTTCGAGCCGTGCGGATAATCTTCCTGACGGCATCCTCAAATACCGGGTGATCGTATTGTTCGGGAATACCCAGACTGATGGAAAGATCGTGTGGACCAATAAAAACTGCATCCAGGCCAGGAACCGACAACAACTCCTCCAGCCTGCCTACTGCAGGAACGCTTTCAATGTTGGCAATACAGACATTTCCTTCGTTCCATTTGGCCAGATACTGACCAAGTTTATCCTCCACCTTTTCAGGCGCATCCAGTGCCTGGTTAAGCAGTTCACCTTTCAAGGGCCTGTATTTTAATGCACCAACCAGTTCCTTGATTTGGGTAACGGATTCGAGATAAGGAGCAACAATTCCTTCAGCTCCTGCATCCATCATCTGGCAAGCACGGTACGGATCCGGTGAAGGAATCCTGACAATTGGAGCAATGCCCATCGCCCTGAAAACTTGACACATGCGAGAAATTTCCATCCGTTCCAACGGAATATGCTCGGTATCTAAAAATACAAAATCCAACCCTGCCCTCAGGGCAATGGCAGGCCAGGTAGGTGATGTGGAGGTGATGCAAGTACCATACACAACCCTCCCTGCCTTAATTTTTTTAAGCAAAGTCTTCTCCATCAGTAGTTTGATTCTAAGAATATTGTTAATAGTTTGAATTGGATCTTCTCTTGGAATCACCTGCAATTTACAAATTAGTTGTTCCATGGCAAAATTTATACTAACCCTTTTAATTTTTGAATTTTAAGCATAAATTTGAAGGTCAAACCTGTTCATCGTTCCGAAAGGTCTGATCCATCAATAACTATTAAATCCATAAAAATGAATCCAACCAACAAACTCTCCAGAAGAGGTTTCATTGGGACATCGGCAGCGGCTGCGGCAGCTATTACGGTAGTCCCTTCGAATGCAATTGCCGGTTTGGGACACAAGGCACCCAGCGACAAGCTGAACATTGCCGGTGTCGGAATTGGCGGAATGGGCTTTGGAAATCTGAAACAGATGGAAACAGAGAACATCGTTGCCTTGTGCGATGTAGACTGGGACCATAGTTCACGTTGTTTCGAACATTTTCCAAAGGCAAAGAAATATTGGGACTGGCGGAAAATGTACGACGAAATGCACAAGGACATTGACGCAGTTCTGGTAGCGACAGCCGACCACAACCACGCCATCATTGGTGCTCATGCAATGACCCTCGAAAAGCACGTCTACATCCAAAAACCATTGACGCATTCAGTTTATGAGTCCAGATTGCTAACCAAATTGGCCGTTAAGCACAAAGTGGCCACCTCCATGGGAAATCAGGGATCTTCTGGTGAGGGCGTTCGTCTCATTCAGGAGTGGCTTTGGAATGGGGAGATTGGTGATGTTACAAGGGTGGAGGCCTTTACCGACCGTCCGCTGTGGCCACAAGGTCTGGCTCGTCCCAAGGAAGGGATGTGGCCGCCAGATACCATGAACTGGGATCTCTTCATCGGCCCGGCAAAATTCCGTCCATACCACCGAATGTATACCCCCTGGACTTTCAGGGGCTGGTGGGATTTCGGAACCGGTGCCCTGGGAGACATGGCCTGCCATTTGCTGCATCCGGTCTTTATGGGACTTAAATTGGGATACCCAACCAGGGTTCAAGGCACCTCGACCCTATTGATGACGGATACACCGCCCAATTCTGAAGAGGTTCAAATGGTATTTCCCGCCCGGCCAAAGATCAAGGGAATTAAAATCAACTTCCCGGAAGTGACAGTAACCTGGATGGATGGAGGCATGCGGCCAATGAAACCCTCCAACTGGCCGGAAGGAAAAGACATGAACAATGGAGGCGGAGGAGTTATTTTTCATGGAACCAAGGACAGCATCGTTTGCGGATGTTATGGCAAAGACCCCTGGCTGCTTTCGGGCAGGATACCTACCGTTGCAAAAACGCTTCCACGCATAGAGACCAGCCACGAACAAGACTGGATCCGCGCCTGCAAGGAATCGGCGGAGGGCAGGGTCGAAACGGCATCCCCCTTCTCTCAGGCAGGACCGTTCAACGAAATGGTGGTGATGGGTGTGCTGGCTGTCAGATTGCAGGATCTAAACAAAGAGCTGTTGTGGGATGGTCCCAACATGAATTTCACCAACATCCACGACAATGAAACCTTTAAATTCTGTCTCGACGATGGTTTTGTGATCAATGACGGGAATCCGACCTTCAATAAAAAGTTCAGCGAACCAATCAGTGCCAAAGGTTTTGCGGCCGAACTAATTAAACATAACTATCGGACTGGCTGGTCTCTGCCGGACATGCCGGCATGATAACTGACCTTAAAATAGAGAGACTTTGCAATCGCCGGAAGCATTTACTTCCGGCGATTCTTTTCAGGAGCCCTAATTTGTAGTACCTTTGCGGCTGCATAATATGGATAGGAAACTACGAGGATGTGGAATTTTTTTTGAAGGGTTCATAAAATAAACATTTCAAACATCTTATTGAAATTGTGCAAATTGAGCAATCTGTAAAATTGGGGGTTGAAAATTAGTGGTCTATGATATCTGTTGAAGAATTATATGTTGAATTCGGTGGATTTGAGCTTTTCAAACAGGTAAGCTTTATAGTCAATCCACGCGACCGGATCGGTCTTGCCGGCAGAAACGGGGCAGGCAAATCAACCTTGTTAAAAATTTTTGCTGGCAAGCAGATTCCCACTTCCGGACGAGTGATCGCTCCAAAAGATTGTAAAATCGGTTATCTGCCCCAGCACATGGATACCACCGACTCCAGTACCGTCATCGAGGAAGCAGCCCGGGCCTTCGAGGAGATACACCTGCTCGAAAAACGCATCAACTTTCTAAGCAATGAACTTTCAGTCAGGGAAGATTATGAATCGGCAGAGTACCACCAGATCATGGAAGACCTTCATGAAGTCAACGACCGTTTTCATCTGCTTGGTGGAGGAAATTTTCATGCAGATATCGAACAAACTTTGATTGGTCTGGGTTTTGACAGAAAAGATTTTGATCGGCCTACCTCGGAATTTTCGGGTGGCTGGCGAATGAGGATCGAACTGGCCAAGATCCTGCTGCAGAAACCGCACGTATTTCTGCTCGATGAGCCAACCAATCACCTCGACATTGAATCCATCCAATGGCTGGAGCGATTCTTAAAAGAGTATGCAGGAGCCGTCGTTCTGGTTTCGCACGACAGGGCCTTTCTCGACAACGTAACCAACAGAACCGTCGAAATCAGTCTGGGTAAAATATACGATTACAAAGTAAATTACAGTAAATACCTCGAACTAAGGGTAGAGAGACGCGAACAGCAGATGGCTTCCTTCCGCAATCAGCAAAAAATGATCCAGGATACGGAAGACTTCATCGAGCGTTTTCGCTACAAGGCTACCAAATCCGTCCAGGTACAATCCCGTATCAAACAACTTGATAAAGTGGACAGGATTGAAGTGGATGAAGAAGATACAAGATCAATGAACATTCGTTTTCCTCCCTCACCAAGGTCGGGCACGGTGGTTTACAAGGCGGTGGAAGTTTCAAAATCCTATGGCAGCCTGCAGGTTTTGAAAGAGGTCGACCTCACCATCGAGAGAGGAGAAAAAATTGCCTTCGTCGGAAAAAACGGTGAGGGAAAAACTACTATGGCCCGGATTCTCATGCAACAACTCGAGTGCACAGGGGAACAACAACTTGGTCACAATGTCAAGATCGGTTATTTTGCCCAGAATCAAGCCTCCCTGCTGGACGAAGAACTGACGGCACTGGAGACCATCGACCAGATCGCAGTAGGTGATATCCGCACCAAGATCAGGGATATTCTGGGAGCATTTATGTTTTCCGGAGAAGATGTAGATAAAAAGGTGAAAGTTTTGTCGGGAGGAGAAAGATCCAGACTGGCGATGATCCGGTTGCTGCTCGAACCCGTTAATTTTTTGGTTTTGGACGAGCCAACCAACCATCTGGACATCCATTCAAAGGGAATTCTGAAGAAAGCTTTGCTTGATTTTGATGGAACCCTGTTGCTTGTTTCGCACGACCGAGAATTTCTGGACGGACTTGTCAATGTGGTCTATGAATTTAAAGGCAAAAAGATCAAACAGCATCTGGGTGGAATCTATGAGTTTCTGCAGAAGAAAGAGATGGATTCGCTGAGGGAACTGGAAATTAATGCGCCAGTAAAAAAAGAGAGGAAGGAACAGGTAAAAGAAATAAGTTCCGTCTCGTTCGAGGAGCGGAAAGAGATCAACAAAATGATCTCCAAACTCGAAAAGCAAATTTCAGATTTAGAACATTACATTTCAAAACTGGAAAACGAGATCACTCTTACAGATATTTACATGAGTGATCACCCTGAAAAGGTAGACAGCGATCTGCTGAACAAATACGAAGCCACAAAAAAACAACTGGACCTTGAATTGGAGAAGTGGGCAAACCTGAACAGCGAATTGGAGGGTTGGAACGCTAAAAAACCAGAATAATACGAAATTATGGAAGATAAAAGTTTTGTCTTTGGATTACATTCCACCATTGAAGCCATCAATGCAGGAAAAGAGATTGAACGCATTCTCATCCGCAAGGGATTGCAGGGAGAGCTTTACCTGGAACTGATGAAACTGATCAGGCAGTTTGAGATCCCTTTTCAGCAGGTTCCAGTCGAGCGTATCGACAGGGTGACACGCAAAAATCACCAGGGTGTGGTCACCTTCATCTCTCCCGTTGCCTACCAGCCCATTACAGAAATTATCCCAATGCTTTTCGATCAGGGAAAAAATCCTTTGATCCTGGTACTCGATAGAATAACGGATGTCAGAAATTTTGGTGCCATTACCAGGTCGGCAGAAGTTGCAGGGGTCGATGCCATCCTGATTCCGGAAAAAGGAGCGGCTCAAATCAATGCAGATGCCATCAAGACCTCCTCCGGAGCACTCTTGAAAATACCTATCTGCAGGGAAAAAAACCTGATCAATGCCGTTCGCTTTTTGAAAAATTCGGGTTTGAAGGTGGTTGCAGCCTCCGAAAAGGGGGATTTGAACTACTTCAGTTGTGAGATGACTGCTCCATTGGTCATTGTAATGGGATCCGAAGAGACAGGTATCGACGCGAATATCCTGAAATTAGCAGATGAATGGGCAAAAATTCCTCAATTGGGCACCATTCAGTCCCTGAATGTCTCTGTAGCTGCCGGAATATTGCTTTTTGAAGCGGTCAGGCAGCGAATACTGATCTGTTAGATCCATAATATTCTAAATTTCCAAAAGGGTGAAAGCAATTTCATCCTTTTTTTCATTTTTTCAAGCCTACCCCCTATTTTTTATCTACTTACCTCGAAAAATGCATGATTTTTTTCAAGACACCCCCCTATTTATTTATATCTCGTTTATTAATTTATTATTAATTTGAGGCACACCCCCCATTTTTTTATATCTAATCCAAAAAAAACATCTATGTTTGTCGAAAGAAGATATAAAAAAAGGGGGGGCATCTAAAAAAAATAGTGTTTTTCTGAATGATGCCCGAAAATTTGAAACAGAATATTAATCTTAATTCTTAGTACCATGAAAAGGAAAATTGTTTTACTCGCTTTCACTCTTACGCTTATTCTGTCATTGAACGTGAATGCACAGGAAAAAAATCCATGGACAACAGGTGTTGATCTTTACAGCAGCTACGTATGGCGTGGAACCAAACTCGGATCAGGACCGGCGATGCAGCCGACAGTGAAATATACCAACGGCGGTTTCTCCATCGGGGGGTGGGGCAACTACTGTTTCTCTACCAATGAAGCTACAGAGTCTGATCTGTTTACCAGTTATGCAGTGACCCTGAGCAAAACCTCCTCACTGACCTTCAGCCTGACTGATTATTATTTCCCGGGAGCAACTTCACCATATTTCAATGGCAACTCCCACTACTTCGAACCACAGATAAGCCTCGGACTTGGAAAACTTTCACTATCAGGCGCCTACATGGGCAATGCACAGGACACTTATCTGGAAGCAGGTTATGCTGCCGGTAATGTCACCCTCTTTGCCGGAGCTGGGGATGGCCAATATACCAAAGATGCCAAATTCAACCTTTGCAACATTGGTATTAAAACAGGTACAGCGATTAAAATAAATGACCACTTCTCCATTCCCGTCAATGGCGCACTGATCCTCAATCCTTCTACTGAACAGTTCAACATTGTGGTAGGAATCACACTGGCCAACCAGTAATCAGGAATTTGAACAGTAAAATACAATCTTAAATAAAAGCACAATGAAGAAAATTGAAGCCATCATCAGAACTTCGAAGTTTGAAGAGGTAAAAGAAGCCCTTCATGCCATCGACATCGACTTTTTCTCCTTCTGGGAGGCTACAGGTGTTGGAAATGAGATGAAAGCAGCACAAAGGACCTACAGAGG
>Ga0209697_10003889_pt1 | contig 19893 bp, 23 predicted proteins | sample AliMusrvi5mmetaG_FD_184115 | JGI IMG/M metagenome (GOLD analysis project Ga0209697, IMG submission 184115) | Freshwater lake bacterial and archeal communities from Alinen Mustajarvi, Finland, to study Microbial Dark Matter (Phase II) - Alinen... | ecosystem: Environmental > Aquatic > Freshwater...
GGTAAACATATTCTATGACCTATGAACAATTTATATCGAGAATAGAAAATTTTCAGACGCATTACGCGCAGGATGTCACGCCGACAAGTTATTTCGGTTTTCCTATTGCCCCGCTTTTAGAAGCTGAAAATAAACTCTCCAACAAAAATGATAAATCCGTGGCGTATTTCTCGATGGAATATGGTCTGGCCCCCAGTATTTATAATTCGTTTAATTTAAGCCGGCCTATCAGTGATAAAAATCAATTCTTTAGCCATGAGGTTTTTTCTAATTATTGGCTTTCCGATTATGTCTTTAAGATCAAGATCAACAAAACCTTGGATATCCCTATTTATAGCGGAGGATTGGGTGTTTTGGCCGGGGATACTGTTAAAAGTATTTCTGATCTAGGAATATCTGTAGTTGCCTTGGGGATTTTATGGAACAAAGGGTATTTTAAACAAAATTTCTGGTATAAACACGGACAAGTCCCCGAGGAGTTGTTTTGGGACCCGCACACCTACCCAGGCCTTATTCCTTTAAAACATCGAGTGGTTATGCCCACGAAGGAAGGGGATTTGATTTTACGTCTGTGGAAATATTATGTGTATAGCTATGACAAAAAACATGTCGTTCCGTTGGTCTTATTGGATTCAAATTTGCCTGAAAATAGCGAGCATTTCCAACGATTGACGGATCAACTTTACCGTAGTGATCATGTGTCCTGGCGTATTTTTCAGCGCTCAATCCTCGGCATAGGGGGCATGAAAGCGTTAGAAGAATTGAAACTGCAAATCAATTGTTATCATCTCAATGAAGGCCATGCGGCCTTTGCTTTGGTGGAAAAGTACGTTGGTCTTAAAGACAAGTCTACAATGGACGTGGAAAAAGACAAGTTTGTCTATACCTGCCATACTCCAGTTGCCGCGGGCCATGACCGCTTTGGCATCCATGATATTGAAAATCTTTTTCCTGACAATTATGTTGAAGCCGCCAAGAAGTTTGGTAAAGAAACCAGCAAGTCCGACAATGTGAATTTAACACATATCTGTTTAGATAATTGCCGTCATACCAATGCTGTCGCTCAAAAGCATGGGGAAATCATGCGTTTGCAATTCCCCGATTTTGCCAAGCGTATCGACGCGATTACAAATGGTATTCATATTCACACCTGGCTTTCGGAAAATTTCGCCGGACTTTTTGATAAATATTCAAGCACCTTTGGTGATTGGCGTGGGAATCCAAAGAATTTAGAGCATGTCGTTAAACTTATTAAGAATGAAGATTTTAGAAGAGACCTGTTTGTGGCCCATCAAGCGAATAAACGTAATTTCTTAAATGTGGTTAAGCCATGGAAATTGGAAGAAGATGTTTTAACAATTTGTTGGGCAAGGCGTATCACAGGCTACAAACGCCCGTCGCTACTATTTCATCGTATTGATGAAGTTTTGGATTTGGCTTATAAAATAGGCCCCTTACAGATTGTCTTTGCCGGTAAGGCCCATCCTAATGATAATATCGGGGCGGCGCATATCCAAGACATCCTAAACCATATTGACCGGCTTAACGAGCACCACAAGGTCATTAAGGTCTTGATTTTAGAAAATTATGACACTTATTTTGGCAAGCTATTAACAAATTCCGTCGATGTATGGCTCAACAATCCCTTGCCGCCTTTTGAAGCTTCAGGGACCAGTGGGATGAAGGCGATTTTAAACGGGGTATTGCAAGTTTCCACCTTAGATGGATGGGTTGTGGAGGCTGAAAAAGACGATATAGGATGGATTTTCGGTTATCAGCACCACGGTGTTGAAATTGGCAGTGAGTCTCAATTACGGTTGGATGAAGATTCCGCGGCTTTGTGTTCGACACTTAAAGAAGTCGCGACGATGTATTACCAAATGAATCAAAGGGGCAATATAGATATTCAAAGCCCTTGGATTGATAAGATGATTCATTGTGTACGTCGGTCAGCGTTTTTTAATACGCAACGCATGGTGGAAGAGTATCACAAGAAGATGTGGTCTTAAACCCGCAAAATTAGTCTATCCTTAAAGCCAGCCCTAGAAGCTGAAGGATTACGATATGAAACAATACCTAGATTTAGTTAAACATATTTTAGATCATGGAGAACACAAAGAAGATCGTACAGGCACCGGTACGATTTCTGTGTTTGGTTGCCAAAGCAAATATGACTTGCGTGAAGGTTTTCCGATTCTTACTACGAAAAAAGTCCTTTTTGATGCTGTTGTCTGGGAACTCCTATGGTTCTTGAGGGGTTCAACCAATATTAAGGATGATTTGACCCAGCATACGCCTATTTGGAACGCCTGGGCCAAAGCAGATGGGGAGTTGGGCCCCATTTATGGCTATCAGTGGCGAAATTGGGAGAAGTTTGTTTGGGATGAGGCATCCAAGACCTACCGCAAAGAACATATTGATCAGATTACACAGGCTTTGGATTTAATTAAAAAGAACCCAGACTCCCGAAGAATCATCGTCAGCGCTTGGAACATAGCCGATATCGACAGGATGGCGCTGCCGCCATGCCATGCCTTTTTTCAATTTTATGTTGTTAAGGGACGATTAGATTGTCAGCTCTATCAACGTTCCGCGGATGTGGCCTTGGGAGTCCCCTTTAACATTGCTAGTTATGCTCTTTTAATGGCCATGATTGCCATGGAATGTGATTTAACTCCGGGAGTTTTTACGCATACCTTAGGTGACGCGCATATTTATTTAAATCATTTAGATGGTGTGAAGATGCAATTGCAGCGCGCGCCCCAAGCATTACCCCGTCTTGAGATATCGAAGAAAAAAGTCTTGGAATATAAGTTCGAAGATATAAAACTTGTCGGCTATAACCCTGCGGCATTTATTAAATTTCCCATCGCGGTTTAAGTATGAAACCCTTCTCAATCATAGTTGCCATGGATGAAAAAAACGGAATAGGAAGGAATAATTCCTTACCGTGGCGGCTGTCGGGGGATATGAAACATTTTAAAGAAGTAACTACCAAGAGCGAAGATTTTACTAAGCAAAATGCGGTGTTGATGGGGCGTTTGACCTGGGATTCCTTGCCAGAGAAGTTTAGGCCGTTGCCGCAAAGAAAGAATATTGTCCTAACTAGGGCTAAAGACCATCATTTTCCAAAAGAAGTGCGCGTGGCCCAAGATTTTGAGGAGGCCCTAAATAGCCTTGATGACACCTCAGACATCGAGCAGGTTTTTATAATAGGTGGGGGACAGATTTTTAACATGGCCATCCGTCATAAGGCCTGCCAAAGGCTTTATGTGACCCGTCTAAAAGGTGATTTTCAATGTGATATATTTTTCCCTTCTATTCCTTCCTCGTTTAAAATTGTCGATGAATCCTCTTGGAGTAGCGAAGGGGTTATCCAATTTCGTTTCTGCCAATACGCCAAATCTTAAACTTTCTTTCTTAATCTTATTTATTCCTTGCGCATACAGACAGGGATGGTATACTAAATACGTCATACGATGAAGTATATGACAATAATGGAGGATGAAATATGGACGTACGCATACTTATTCAAAGCACACCAAACCCCAATGCGCTTAAATTTGTTTTAAACATGCCTGTTAAGACAGATGGGAAGATGACGTATAAAAATGTGGAGCAATGCCAACATAATCCGTTGGCAGCGGCTTTGTTTACGGTTTCCAATATCACAGAAGTTTATTTTTTTGATAATTATATTACCATCACTCAGGATGGGACTGTGGACTGGGATTCCATTGAGGACCAGATTAAGAAAATCATCCTGGAGTATGCCCCTAATCATAATCCTAATTTTCTCTCTGATGAACCTAAGACACAAGCTGTTGTAAGCGAAAATCCAGATATAAATAAAATCAATGATATATTAGATCGCACTATTCGTCCTGCGCTACAAATGGATGGAGGGGACCTGCATGTGGTTTCTCTTGACGGTAATATGCTCTATGTGAATTATCAAGGAGCCTGTGGATCGTGTCCCAGTTCATCCATGGGGACGTTAAAGGCCATTGAAAGTATCTTGCGCGATGAGTTTAACCCTGAGATTAATGTTGAAATAGCCGCATAAAAAAGGTGTGTTTTTATGACTAAACGTATAGACTTTTCTAAGAAAAACTGTGTTCCCTGTGAAGGGATAGGCAGGGCAATGACCAAGGATGAGCTCTTAGCCTCCCTTGAACATTGTCCAGGCTGGAGCTTAGCAAGTGATCATAAAAGTATAGATCGTAAATATGTTTTAAAGAATTTTGTTAATGCGGTGGATATGATTAATCACATTAAAGATATCGCGGAAACCGAAGGCCATCATCCGGACTTACATTTAACGGATTATAAAAATTTAAGGGTTGTGTTATATACGCATGCTTTAGGCGGAGTTACAGAAAATGACCTTATTCTGGCAGCAAAAATTAATCAATTAGGATAATCGTATGTTTAAAATTAATCGAAAACTTGAATACGCCCTGATCTCCTTAAGGCATATGAGCACCAAGGCGCCGGGACAGTTGACTTCCGCTAAAGAAATTTGCGATATCTACCACGCGCCCTTTGATCCTACATCGCGCGTTTTACAGATCATGGCCCAGCATGAAATTGTCCGGGCCGAACAGGGCGCGTATGGCGGTTATCAAATTTTAAAAGATCTTTCAAAGTTAACACTTTTTGATTTGACCCAAATTATTGAAGGGCCCATTCAGATAGTCAATTGCTTTCATGGTAATTATTCGCACTGTGATATTACCTCTAGCTGTAATGTGATCTCCCCGATGCTTAATCTCAATGAAAAAATAGCCGCGCTTTTTAAAACGATCAGTGTGCTGGATTTGATTCAATCGCGTAATCAAGGAGAAAGGCATATTCGAAACAAACCAATTTCGGTTAATTCGTCTAAAGAATAGAGTACTTATGAGTGATGTCATTAAACAAAAAGAATTAGAAGATAATAAACTAGCCGGCGCCGGAAGTGAGTATAGATACGGTTTTGTTACCGATATCGAGACGGACACTATCCCCAAAGGCTTAAGCGAAGATGTTATCCGGATTATTTCCAATAAGAAAAAAGAACCCCAATGGATGTTCGAATGGCGTCTAAAAGCTTTTCGTCATTGGCAAAAAATGAAAGAACCCGTATGGCCTAATTTTGAATATGGGCCCATTGATTATCAGGGAATTCATTATTATTCAGCTCCCAAGCAAAAAAATGAAAGTCCTAAGAACCTAGCTGAGGTGGATCAAGAACTTATTAAAACCTTTGACCGTTTAGGGATCCCTTTAAGTGAACAGAAGCGTTTAACTGGCGTGGCGGTGGATGCTGTGTTTGATAGTATCTCCGTGGGAACAACCCACCAGGCCGAGTTGGCAAAGGTTGGGGTCATTTTTTGTTCTATGTCCGAGGCGATACAACACCATCCGGATTTGGTTCAGAAGTATTTAGGTTCTGTAGTCCCTTCGGCGGACAATTTTTTTGCCTCACTTAATTCGGCGGTATTTAGCGACGGTTCTTTTTGTTATATCCCTAAAGGAGTGCGCTGTCCTCTTGAGCTTTCAACCTATTTTCGTATCAATGCGGCAGATACAGGACAATTTGAACGGACCTTGATTATTGCAGAGGATGATAGTTATGTCAGTTATTTGGAAGGATGCACTGCCCCGATGCGCGACACCAACCAGCTGCACGCGGCGGTGGTTGAATTAGTGGCGTTAAACAACGCCGAGATCAAATATTCCACTGTGCAAAATTGGTATTCCGGAGACAAGGAAGGTAAAGGCGGTATTTATAATTTTGTAACCAAAAGAGGTAAGTGTCTTGGGGTTAATTCCAAGATTTCCTGGACGCAGGTTGAGGCCGGAAGCGCCATTACCTGGAAATATCCTTCCGTTATTTTGCAGGGGGACAATTCCAACGGTAAATTTTATTCGGTGGCTTTGACCAATGGACGCATGGTGGCCGATACGGGAACTAAGATGATCCATATTGGCCGAAACACCAAAAGCACCATTGTTTCTAAGGGGATTTCTTCGGACAATTCCCATAATAGTTATCGTGGGCTTGTGAAAATTACGCCAACCGCCGAGGGCGCGCGTAATTTTTCTCAATGCGATTCCATGCTCGTGGGGAATCATTGTTCAGCGAACACCTTTCCTTATATTGAAGTCAAGAACAATTCAGCGGTTGTGGAGCATGAGGCGTCAACTTCTAAAATCAATGCCGAGCAAATGTTTTATCTGCGTTCGCGAGGACTTGATTTGGAGGAGTCTATTGCTTTAATCATTAATGGTTTTTGTAAAGACGTATTTAAAGAGCTTCCCTTGGAATTTTCTGTGGAAGCAGTCAAATTATTGGAAATGAAATTAGAGGGGAGTGTTGGTTAATGTTAGAAATCAAAGACTTAAGGGCAGGTATAGAGGGTAAGGAGATTTTAAAAGGCCTTAATTTAAGTGTTAATGCCGGCGAGGTCCATGCCATTATGGGGCCTAACGGTTCGGGTAAAAGCACGTTGTCAAAGGTTATCGCCGGTCATCCTCAATACCAGGTTACGGGTGGATCTATTGATTATGAAGTGAATTTTAAGAAGATCAATTTGGTGGGCTTGGAACCTGATCTTAGAGCCAAGGAAGGCGTGTTTTTAGCTTTTCAATATCCTGTTGAAATACCGGGCGTGCCCACGTCCGTGTTTTTAAGGGCCGCTTTTAACGCGATTTGCCGCCATCAAGGCGCCGAGGAGATGGATCCGATTGATTTTGATCAATATTTACGTACAAAGATGAAAGTTTTGCAGATGGATGAGAAGGCCATTGACCGTCCGGTCAACGTGGATTTTTCAGGCGGCGAGAAAAAACGCAATGAAATTCTGCAAATGGCGGTTTTAAATCCCCGTCTGGCTATTTTAGATGAAACGGATTCAGGGTTAGACATTGATTCCATGAAAATTGTCGCTGATGGCGTCAATAAATTAAGAAACAAAAACAACGCCATTATTTTAATCACACATTATCAACGTCTTTTGAATTATATCCAGCCTGATTTTGTCCATATTCTCCACGACGGAAGAATCATTAAGACACAAGGAAAAGAGTTGGCCTTGGAAGTTGAGAATAAAGGCTATGATTGGCTCATCAAATAATATGATAACTCAAGAACAATTTCCTTTAAAAGTAGAAGGACTTGAAGCTTACTACGCGAAACTTGTGGCTAATTCTCCTGATTGGCTTAAAAGCCAACGCCAAAAAGCGCTAGATCAGTTTTCTATACTTGGTCTTCCAACCCAAAAAGAAGAAGAGTGGAAATACACCTCATTGGAAGAGTTATCTTCCAAGACGTTGAAGATAGCTTCTCATCATACCTTGGTGGAAGATAAACAGTTTAGGAATTATATCGATGATGCGGATATTAATATTGTTTTAATCAATGGGGTCTTGTGGGCGGATCTATCGACGATTAAGAATCATTCCCGAGGGATTAGCGTCAAATCATTTGCTGACGCGGCACTGCATTGTCAGGGTGAGTTTCAGGATACCGTCAGTAAATTAACGGCCAATGATCCTAAAGCTTTACTGTATTTAAACCAGGCCTTATTTTTAGACGGGGTCTTTATTAAGGTTGAGAACGACGCTCAAATCGAGCCTCTGGTGCATATCATCCACGTGACGAGTAATATTGACCAGGATACGGTTGTGTTTCCGCGCAGTTGTATTCGAGTTGGTCAAAGGGCCAAGGTCTCAATCCTTGAAAGTCATATTGGTTTTACCCCCAACGGCTATTGGAGCAACGCTTTGACAGACATCCGAGTTGAGGAAAGCGCCAGCCTTGAGTATTGCAAGGCGGAAGGTGAAGCCTCCCATGGCATCCATACCGCTGTGACCCGTATCTGGCAAGAACGTTACAGTCAGTTAGATTCCTTTTCCTTCGCGCATAAGGCCAAACTGGTACGCAACAATTATTCCATTTTACTTAAAGGCGAAGGTACTAATACCGTGATGAATGGTTTATACGCCATTGATGCTCATCAGCATGTCGATAATCATACGTTGTTGGACATTCAACATCCTAACTGTACTAGTTATCAGCTTTATAAAGGAATTTTAAAAGATGCTTCCCGGGCGGTCTTTAACGGTAAGATTTATGTCCATCCCTTGGCACAGAAAACCAATGCTTATCAGTTAAACAAACATTTGTTGTTGGGTAAGGAAGCCAGGATCGACACCAAACCCCAGTTGGAGATATTTGCCGACGATGTCAAATGTACCCATGGGGCGACCATCGGCCAGTTAAGTGATGAAGAGATTTTTTATTTACAAAGCCGTTGTATCAGTAAGGAGTTAGGTTCACAGCTGTTAGCCAAAGGTTTTATTGATGATATCATCGCCACCATCAGCTCTGAGGCTATCCGCCAGAAGCTTGGCAAACTCTTAAGCAAGAAGTTTCCTCAAGTGAAACTCTAGGAGGCCTTGAAGATATGTCTGTTTTTGATGTTCAACGTTACAGAGCGGATTTCCCTAATCTTAAGATCAGTGTCCACGGTAAGCCTTTGGTCTATCTGGACAATGCGGCAACGACCTTAAAGCCTCGCTGTGTGATTGATGCCATGAATGCGTATTATGTGACAGGTGTAGCTAACGTGCATCGTGGGGTACATTATTTAAGCGAACAGGCCACCGCGGCTTTTGAATATTCCCGTCAGGTGGTGCGTCAATTCCTGCATGCCCGTAAGGTCCAGGAAATTATCTTTACCAAAGGTTCAACGGATTCTCTTAATCTTATTGCCCAATCCTATGCTAAGCATTTTTTGACTAAAGGTGATGAAATCCTTATCTCTTACATGGAGCATCATTCGAACATTGTTCCCTGGCAGATGATTTGTCAAGAGATAGGATGTGTGCTTAAGGTTGTTCCTATCAACCAGCAGGGAGAGATAATCTTTGAGGAATACCTTAAATTATTGTCGAGTAAAACTAAACTGGTCTCGATGGTGTGGGTGTCGAATTCCCTTGGGACAATCAACCCTATTAAGAAGATCATAGAAGCAGCGCACGCGAAAGGTGCTGTGGTGGTCGTTGACGCGGCCCAAGCGGTCAGCCATACGCCGATAGATGTCCAGTTTTTAGATTGTGATTTTCTGGTGTTTTCCGGGCATAAGATTTTTGGGCCCACTGGGGTCGGTGTTTTGTATGGTAAAGAAAATTTGCTGGAAGCGATGCCACCCTATCAGGGCGGGGGAGATATGATCAAGAGCGTGACCTTTGCTAAGACGACCTATAATGTTTTGCCCTATAAATTTGAAGCCGGCACACCGCCTATCGCTGAGGTCATTGGCCTTCGTTCAGCACTTGAATATATCCAGACTGTTGGATGGGAGCCGATGAAGTTGTATAAACAGGAATTATTGGCCTACGGCACCAAGAAACTATTGTCCATTGGCGGAGTGCGTATCATTGGTAATGCCCATGAGAAGAGCTCTATATTATCTTTTGTTGTTGAAGGTGTTCATCCTCATGACTTAGGCACCCTTGTGGATCAAGATGGGGTGGCCATTCGCACAGGCCATCATTGTACCCAGCCGGTCATGGAATTCTTTGGTATTCCAGCGACGGCCCGGGCATCGTTGGCTTTTTATAACACAATGGAAGAGTTGGATATCCTGGCCCAGGCTCTGACCAAGGCCCAGAAGGTTTTTAAGAATTAGGATTATTTATGCGCGAAGAATTATATCAACAGACCATTTTAGAACATAATCGTTCCCCTAAGAATTATAAAAAGCTCGAGGGAGCGACCCATGTTGCCGAAGGGTATAACCCTTTGTGCGGGGATCATTTGTGGGTCTATATGAAGGTCAATCATCTTAATGTTATTGAAGAAGCTTCTTTTGAAGGGACAGGCTGTGCTATTTCGAAGGCCTCCGCTTCCATGATGACAAGCGCTTTAAAAGGAAAGACAATAGAAGAAGCCAAGGTCTTGTTTGATGAGTTCCATCAATTAATCATAGGCCAATTAAAACCCGATACACAACCCAATCATTTAGATAAATTAGCAGTGTTTTCAGGTATCTGGCAGTACCCCTCGAGAGTCAAGTGCGCTATCCTTTCATGGCATACGATGAACGGGGCCATTGAAAATAAAAAAGCTGTATCAACGGAATAGTTTCTTCGCGGGTTATATGCCTATTACCGACCAATTCCAAAGACCATTACATGATTTACGGATTTCAGTCATTGACCGCTGTAATTTCCGCTGTCCTTATTGCATGCCCGACGAACAATTCCACCATGCTTATCAATTTCTAGATAAAAACGAATGGTTAAGCTTTGATGAGATCTATAGATTGGTCAATATTTTTGTCCGATTAGGAGTAGAAAAAGTGCGCCTGACAGGAGGGGAACCGTTATTAAGGCCAGATATTCATAAGCTTATTGAAATGCTCTTCTCTATCAAAGGTATTAAGGATTTAGCTTTAACAACCAATGGCTCTTTACTCAAAGACCAGGCGGGTCTTTTACGAAAATCCGGGCTTAAGCGATTGACCGTAAGTCTAGATTCTCTTGAGCCTGAAGTGTTTAAAATTTTAAGTGGCGGCAGGGGAAACATAGAGGATGTTTTAAATGGAATTAAAGCCGCCGAAGAGGCGGGTTTTGAATCCATCAAGATCAATGCAGTCGTCAAGCGCGGAGTCAATGACAAAACCTGTATCGATTTAGTCAGGTTTTTTCGAGGGAGTAAACATAAGCTTCGTTTTATAGAATATATGGACGTAGGCAATCAAAACCATTGGGACCTAAGCCAGGTGGTGCCTTCAAAAGAGCTTATGGAAAAGATTAATGAAATCTATCCTTTAAAATTTGTAGGCTCAACAGAAGATGGTGAGACCTCAGAACGTTATCAATTTATTGACGGTCAGGGAGAAATAGGGTTTATCTCTTCCGTCAGTCGCCCTTTTTGCGGCACGTGCAATCGTCTGCGTCTTTCTGCGGAAGGCAAGATGTATACTTGTTTGTTCGCTACCGATGGAGAAGATTTACGAGAACACCTGCGATCAAATCTGAAGGACGAAGAGCTTGCCCAATTAATCCAATCCGTTTGGCATAAACGCCAAGACCGCTATTCAGAACTTCGTTCCCAAATCCGAGAAAGTCATAGCCAGATACATAAAGTTGAAATGTATCAAATCGGCGGATGAAATAAATGGTGACAAGTACAAGTTATCGGAACAATTCAAAAAATAGTGCCCGTCACTATTTATCTATCTCTACCAAAAAAAACAAGCCTACCTCAATGGCATCTTCGTTAAATGTAGTGTATACTCAAATTACAGATGTAAAAGGCAAACTCATGGTGAGGTGAGGGCGTCCCGCGTGTCTGGTAGGAGTTATCAAGAAAGCGGGACCCCGCTTTCCACAAAATGGCTAAAAGCGGGGTAAAGGTTCCTTAAGAAAGGATGGCCTGTTACCATGAGAAATTTTGCTGAAATGAGAAGTGATTCTTGGCCTGACCCTAGGAGAATAATGAAGGGTTGGGCTTTTATGTTTGGAGTATTTGTTTCTCTATTTATAAGTGTAGGAACGGTTCATGCAGAAACAATTTCTTTATTCTATATCCGTCCAGATGCAATAGGGTTGGGGAATGGGTCTGATTGGGCCAACGCATTTACAAGCATCCCATCTACGCTTACTCGCGGCGCTACCTATTATGTGGCTGCTGGAGTATATAGTTCCATGTCTATTGCGAGTCCTGTTTCTGGCACTACCTGGGTAAATATTAAGAAATCAACCGTAAGCGATCATGGTACACAAGCAGGTTGGCAAGATTCCTATGGTACTGGTCAGGTCCTTATTAATGGCAGTTTAAGCATTCTTAGTCCATATGTAGATTTTAATGGAATTACTGGAATCGAGAATTCTAACTATGGTGTAAAGATTATAGCGCAGGATTGCCTATCTTCCGGAACAAAGGGGATATTCATAGATCAAAATATGGGCAATGTCTATATCTCTCATATTGAGGTCCAATTGTGTGGACCAGTCCCATTTGCACAAGATGCTGTCTATGCAATTAATACTTTGCCGACCGCGGGTCAGCATTTCAGTTATTTATATCTTCATGATGTGACTCGCAATGGGTTTTCCTTATATAATCAAAATGGGGATACGATCATAGAACATTGCAGGCTTGAGCAGATTGCTGGCAGTCCAAGCAATCCCGACATCCATGGCCAAGCTATACAACTGACCGATGCGCCGATGAATGATATTACTATTAGATTTAACGAGTTTATCAACATCAATGGAACAGCCGCGGTGGCTCTCTTAGGTTCAAGTGGAGGACTATTTTCTAATATTTTTATCTATGGAAACATATTCTGGTCAACGGATAAATCGCAATATTCCTACTCTCCTGCGGCCATTTACGGAAGAGAGGGAAGCAATAGCCAATCCAATGTATTGTCTTACAATAACACTTTTTATAATATCTCTAATCCAAATACTTGGATGACGGGATCTGTTGTAAATAATTCACAAAATAGGAACAATATTTACGTGAATTCTAATTTTCAATTTCCTAATGGTCTTCAAAACTCTACTAAGAACCCTAATTCAACAAATAATTTTTATTTTAATAATACGGGAGGGAACGTCCCTTTAGGGGAAACAGGACAGGTGAATGGTACTACATCCCCCTTCGTTAAAGTTATCAATGATTATCATCTTTCTGCCAATTCAGAAGCCATTGGAAAAGGTGTTAATTTTAGTTCTTCGTGTTCTCAAGATTCGGCCCTTTGTTCTGACATTGATGGTAACCTTCGAGGCTTAAGCGGCAATTGGGACGTTGGAGCACATGCATATACAATATCTCAAAATGCGCCAAGCACGTATACCCTAAGCGTTATAACATCAGGTAGTGGAGTTGGTGAAGTGTTTTCCTCCGATGGTAATATTCATTGTGGGATAAATGCTTCACCTACCAATAACTGTAGTGAAAGTGTTAATGCCGCTACAACGGTTACCTTGACGGCTATACCAGCTAACAATGATTACGTATTTAGCGGTTGGTCAGGGGCATGCAGCGGTATAGGTAGCTGTGCAGTGTCGATGAAGGCTTCTATGAATGTTACCGCCACTTTTAAACAAACTAAGATTATTACCGTCAGCTCAGGACCAGAGGGAACGATTAGTCCTTCTTCAAGTTTACGTGTCACCAGTGGTGCAAGTGTAAGTTTTTCAATTAGCCATCACGGATATATTTATTCTTCTTTTGTATCGGTTGATGGGGCGTCTCCCGTTCAGGTTGGAGATACCTTTACTTTAAGAAATATCACTGCCGCGCATACGGTTGCCGTGAGTTTTATTAGAAACCCAAGAATTTTATCATCGAACGTTGGAACAGGGGGTATTATTAGACCTACGGGGGCCACCGTACCTTATGGCACTAATCAAAGCTTTACAATCACGCCGAGTACCGGCCACACCATTCAATCGGTTTCTATAGATGGTTTGCCCATACCTGTGAGCAATACCCACACCTTTACTAAAGTTATAACAAACCATACAATTTCCGCGTCGTTTACGCCGCCAGATGTTTCTGGTCCAAATTTGATAATGGATTTTTATAATTCGGATGCGACAGCCCAAGCAACCGTTTATAGTATTCCAGCTGGGATTTCTTGCTCAAACAAAATATCAAAAGCTAATCAATGCGTCGCTGCATTTCCTGTTGGACTAAGGTTTTGTTGCGAGCAACAAGCCTAAATAAATCAGAGGTAAATTTCACTCTTCTTGGGGCTTGTATTGGCGGGGGTACTGCTTGTTTTTCACAATGTACAGGCAATTCTTGTTTGGTAAATGTGGGGACAATGGACAATGGTGATAGAGAAATATATGTTCAGATTAAGTCGCCCATAGCAAAGATTCCAGTAATCAACTTTCAGAGTTGATATGCAATCAGCAAGTAGGGATGTCTAACTTAAGCTTGTACAATTGTTTCGTAAAACATTTGGAGGGATTTTGTAAAGATTCTTCCTTTAGGGTAAATGAGTCCTAAAGGTCTTTTAAATGCCGTTAGTTTGTCCACATGAATCATTTCCAAAGATCCTTCTTTTAATTCGCGGGTTACTGTGTTTTTGGGGACAATCGCGCAGCCCATCCCTAACAAAACAGCATTCTTTAAAGTATCAATATTATCATAGGCATGAACGACATGGATTTTGATATTATTCACTCTTAGAAAATGATTGATTGACTCTTGGGTGGGCGTTTTAGGGTCTAAAATAATAAATTTCTTTTGATCCAATAAGGATAAAGTAATGTTTTTCTTGGGAAAAATTCGACGTTGAGGGGACTGGACTAAAATCATGTCTTCTTGCGCGAAAATATTAAATTGGATGTCTTTTCTTTTGTAAGGAAAGGCCACCAGACCAAAATCAATGGAGCGGTTGGCAATCATCTCATAAATCAGTGAATTTTGATGGTATTCCAGATGGATGTCCACCTGAGGGTATTTTTTTAAGAACTCACGGATCAGCGGCTGCAATTTATATAGTCCTATGCTATAAATTGTCGCCACGCGGATGATGCCGTTATATTGATTGGTTGTTTCGGAGGTTTGGATTTTAGCTTCTTGATATTGCTGTAAGATATTCTCAGCATAGGGGAGGAAGATTTTTCCCCCAGTAGTCAGAAAGACTTTTTTCCCTTGTCTTTCAAAAAGTTTAACATTTAAGTTTTTTTCAATGGATTGAATATGTTGAGATACAGCGGGCTGTGTGATGAAAAGCTTTTGGGCGGTGGCTTTAAAGGAGCCGATTTTTGAAAGCGTTACAAAAGACTTTATGAATGAAAGATTAATCATGATTTTCCAATTTATAATAAGATAATCTTATTGAATGAATAAGTTTAAAAATATTTACTTATGGATATAAGTTTAATATATTATTGTTGGAAAGCAAGTTAAATTAATATCAAGAAAGGTCATTCTTATGAAATCAAAACTTTTGCCTTTTTTTCAGGTTGAAAATTGTTCCGGATGTAGGGCTTGTGTTTCCGTATGTCTTTCTGATTCTTTGGAAATCGTCGATGAAATGATTCTGTTTAAGAACCCAGAGAATTGTTTAAGCGAAGGTCGTTGTGTGGATGCTTGTCCTATGAATGGAATCCGTATGCAATGGACTTCTTTGCAGAACCTTTCTAATTTAAGACCCGCAGCAATCTAGTTTTGAAATAGTTTGGTGTTTTAATGATTATCAAAGGGAGGGATGATTACCAAAATCCTTCCCTTTCATTTTGAGATTTAAAACCACCTACGAAACGTACTTCCCGAATTAATTGCAGATTAAACCTATCTTTAACAGCATCTATCATTTTTAGATGCAGGTCATGGACATCTTGGGCAGAACATTGAGGGCCTTTGACAATGATGTTGGCGTGTTTATCAAAAATATACGCTCCACCAACGTGAAAATCTTTCGCGCCTGCCTCTTGAAGGAACCAACCAGCAGCTTGACGACGTTCGGCCTTTGAAGTGGGTTCTATATTGCGAAAAAAACTGCCCGCGCAAGGGTGGGTGTGAAGGTTTGGATGTTTCTCAGCGCGTTTCTTTAGAATCTCAGCTCTTTCGCAAGCTAAAGCAAGTGAATCAGAAGGTTTTAAAGAAAAACGGACAGAAGAGACGATCTCACCCGTTTCTTTAAGCTTGGAATGACGGTAGGAAAAGGAGAAATAATCCTTTTGGACTTCCAAAATGTTTCCATCTGCACCAATGATTTGAGCAGATTTGAAAACATCGCCGACCTGGTGTCCCCAGGCGCCGGCATTACCTACAACTGCCCCTCCAACCGTTCCAGGTATTCCAGTTGTAAAGTTAAGCCCTTGTAGGCCTTGGTCTACACAAAAAAGGGCTAAATCATCGAGGATGGTGCTGGCTGCCACAATAAGATCATCGCCAACGCGTTCAATTAACGCGTTGTCAGATACATAACGAATAACGGCACTATCGATCCCTTGGTCGGATACGACTAAATTTGAGCCTCCCCCAATGAGAATATATGGGATTTTATCCTTAATTAAGAATTGGATAGCATTTGCTAGTTCTGCGGGTGTTTGACATTTGACTAGAAAACGGCAGGGGCCGCCTAATTGAAAAGTGGTGTAGTCTTTTAATAAGGCTTTGAGAATAGTTTTCATGTGTTCATGTTCTTTAAATAGGCATTCACGGAGGCAATGCCGTTATTGATAGAAAGGGTTTGATAGCCTTTCTTATTTAATGCTTCCGCCATAAAATGGCTTCGTCCGCCTTTGGCGCAAAATAAAAGGTAGGAAGTGCTTTTATCAAGCTCGTTTGTGTTTAATGGAAATTGGGAGAAAGGTACATGCCGACAAAACACCAGTGGAGGAAGGTTTTCAATTTCATCTTCCTCACGGATATCAATAAGTTCGTATTTTTTGAAGTCTTCATTTTTGATGCTGTGGATGTCAATATCTATTGGATTCATTGGATCACCGGGGTTTGAGCTCCATAAACCCAGAGGGAGGAGCCGTTGGTTAAGAATTCTTTCTTCCAGATACGGAGGCGTTTTTTAATTTCTTCAATGATATATTGGCAAGCTTCAAAAGCTTCGTGTCTGTGCAGGGACCAAACGCCTATCCATATAGCCGCTTCACCCGCAGGCACCTTGCCAACCCGTTGGATGCACACCGCATGGCTGATGGCAAATAACTTAAAAGCTTCTTCGAGGACTTTTTTGCCTTCTTGTATGCAGGCGCTATGATCAGCAAGGTATAAAAGAAAGTCTACTTGGGAGTCATTTTTTGTGTCGTTTCTCACAACCCCTTCAAAACTAACCAAGGCCCCATACGTAGAATGGGTCCTGTAGTTTTTAAGCTGGACAATATCAATGGGGCTTTCTTGAAGAAGGAACATTTAATAGGTCACCTTTACAACTCCAGTGAGAATTTTGCATTGGCATCCCAGGCGATGATGACGGTCCATGGACAATTCGATTTCTTCTCTGTTGAGCGCGTTTAGGTTGTCAGAACCTTCAAGGATTTTGATTTGGCATGTCCCGCAGACACCGGAATTGCAGCTAAAGGGAATGCCTGAATTCTCACATTTTTCTGCGATGGAATCCCCGTCAGGGACTTCGTAGGCAACATTGTCTATGTATAATTTGGCCATCGAGGGTACCTATCTATTAAAATTATTCATTAAACTGTAATACGGGAAAAACAATGTTCTTCTCGGGATTTTCGAATTCATGTACCAAGGTTTGCGGATCATGCTCTTTGATTTTCTCAATAATTTCATCCACCAAATGACGGGGGACGGAAGCTCCAGAGCTTAAACCGATTTTATGTTTATTGTTTAATATTTTACAATTGAGTTGCAAGGCTGTATCAATGATATGGCTTTCAACCCCCAAATGTTCGCCAGTTTCTCGAAGACGGTTGCTGTTGGAACTATGAGGAGAACCGCAGATGATGATGATATCGCAGATTTTAGCTAATTCTTTGACAGCGTCTTGGCGGTTCTGGGTGGCATAACAGATATCAGAACGCAGAGGGCCTGTGAGTTTTGGAAAACGGTTCTTGAGTTTTTCGATGATACTCTTGGTTTCATCCACGGAGAGTGTGGTTTGGGTGATGTAGGCCACAGCTTTGTTAGCATCGATGCTCAGTTTATCCACGTCATTTTCATTTTCCACGATATGCAGTAAGTTAGGATGTACATAACCGGAGGTCCCCACTAATTCTTGATGGCCGACATGGCCGATGAGGACTGTATCAATATATTGACCAGAGAATTTAACAGCTTCTTTGTGGACCTTGGTCACCAAAGGACATGTGGCATCAACAAATTTTAGATGTCTTTTTCTAGCTGTGTTAATGATTTGCGGCCCTACGCCATGAGCGCTGAAGATAATGCGGGAATGCTCGGGGACATCGTCTAGATTCTCGACAAAAATGACCCCGCGTTGTTTCATATCATTGACCACGGATGTGTTATGGACAATGTCATGATAGATATAAAGGGGAGTGCCATAGCTTTTAAGGGCCAATTCAACAATATCAATGGCACTGGCTACTCCTGCACAAAATCCTTGGGTCCTTGCTAGAAAGATTTCCATAGTGATACTTTAAGTATGAAGAAGGTATTTCTCTGTTGCTTTTAATTATTTACTTTCTTATAATACGTCGCCAATTATAACATTTTTAACCTTGGTGTAAATTCAAATTATGAGAAGAAAAACCCCTATAATTTTAATCGGAAATCTTAAGCTCGGAAGTGAATTTCCCCTCCGCATCCAATCTATGACAGACACTCCAACGGCCGATGTTTCCGCGACCTTGGCACAAACAAGGGAATTGATTAGCGCGGGTTCAGAGCTTGTCCGTTGGACCATCAATGATGATAAGGCCGCTAAAGGTGCACAAGAGGCAATCCATGTGTTGCGCCAAGAAGGCATTCAGACACCGATCATCGGAGATTTTCATTTTAATGGGCATATCTTATTAAAAAATAATCCCAAGGCAGCCAAGGCCTTGGATAAATACCGTATCAATCCAGGTAATGTTGGAAAGGGCAAGCAGCATGATGATAATTTTGCTCAAATTGTCAAAATAGCCATCGATAACAATAAGGCGCTGCGTATTGGTGTTAATTGGGGTTCTTTAGACCAAGAGCTGTTAACTGATCTTATGGATACTAATGCCAAACTTACAAAACCCAAAGATTTTCGTGATGTAACTATTGATGCCATGGTTCAAAGCGCTTTGCGTAGTGCCGAATATGCCATGCGGCTTGGTGTCTCCAAGGAAAAAATTATCCTTAGTGTCAAAATGTCCGTGCTGCAGGACATGGTCTTAGCGTATCAACGATTGGCCCAAGAATGTGATTTAGCCCTTCATTTAGGGCTGACGGAGGCTGGAGCTGATATTAAAGGTGCGGTGTCATCTTCCGCGGCCTTGGCCATTCTTTTACAGCAGGGTATTGGCGATACGATTCGTGTTTCCTTGACACCTCAGCCCAATGTCAGTCGTGCTCAAGAGGTTGAAGTGTGCAAAGAAATTCTGCAATCCATGGGTTTTCGTTATTTTGCGCCATCCGTGACCAGCTGTCCTGGGTGCGGCCGTACCAGCAGTAATTATTTCCAATCCTTGGCTCAGGATATTAATAGCCATATCAAACTTAAAATGCCGATATGGAAAAGACAATATCCAAAAGTTGAGGAATTAAAAATCGCGGTCATGGGTTGTGTTGTCAATGGTCCAGGGGAAAGCCGGCATGCCAATCTTGGCATCAGCCTTCCAGGCGCTTCTGAAAAACCCATTGCTCCGGTGTATGTCGATGGGCAAGAGTTCATTACGCTTAAAGGGGAACATATTAAGGAAGAATTTATTAAGATATTAGAGGATTATTTGGAAAAGAAGTTTAAACAAAATTCTTGAGTCATTGTATTAGTTTAAAATTACTTTTGACGTAAACAGAGCTTATGGATAGAATGATTTCATTATGAGTTTAGAACAACCCGAATCCTTTGAAGACCGTCGTGACAGTATTCGCGCTCATCGCATCATTACTGTGCGGCATCGTTTAGTCAAACAAAAAGGATCTAAGAATTCCAATCCTTGGCAGTTATCTGTGACTGAGAACATGTCCTTGAGTGGCCTATTGTTTGTCAGTGCCATTGCCTACGACAAAGGAGATTTGGTAGAAGTAGAGGTGGTGATGTCTGGGATTTTAGATATTTTTAATGGTTATGGTGAAGTGGTACGCGTAAATCATCATAAAGGCGGCCATTATCTTGTTGCGATCAAATATGTCGATTTGAAACCTAAGCCTAAAAATCGCCCTGCCTAAATCAATTCTTCCAAATTTTCGTACTTAAGCCTTCTATATCCCAAATTTTGGGATTA
>Ga0209697_10003895_pt1 | contig 19881 bp, 16 predicted proteins | sample AliMusrvi5mmetaG_FD_184115 | JGI IMG/M metagenome (GOLD analysis project Ga0209697, IMG submission 184115) | Freshwater lake bacterial and archeal communities from Alinen Mustajarvi, Finland, to study Microbial Dark Matter (Phase II) - Alinen... | ecosystem: Environmental > Aquatic > Freshwater...
GTCTAACTTTAGCCATGCGCCTACAAACCATTCACTTGCTACTGGCATATCCACGTGCCGGTAACTGGCTTTAAATTCGGACGCCTCACGCGTATGCAATTGGCCTTGTCTGTCTACAGTCATCACGCGGCTCACCACACTCCAGGTTTCACCGCCATAACATCCGGCGTTCATGGCCAGTGCTCCGCCTAGCGTGCCAGGAATCCCTGCAAAAAATTCAGCCCCTTCTTTCGCTTCTTTAGCGCAGAATTTAGCTAGCTTGGAACAGGTCACCCCTGCCTCCACGTACACTAGACCCGCTTCCATTCTCAATTCAGTCAGTACGTTATGCATCAAGATTACCGTGCCGCGAATGCCGCCATCACGCACGAGAAGATTAGAACCTAAGCCTATAAAATAAATAGGTTCATTCGTCGATACACTTACCAAGAACCTGCATAGATCATCCAAGCTTGACGGGATATATAATCGATCAGCCTTGCCGCCTACGCGCCAGCTGGTATAGCGCGCCATTGGCTCGTTAAACAGCAGTTTTCCAATTTCATTTTGAACAGCGTTCATCATCAATTGAGCCTTGCTCTGTCCATGGCTTCAGCTAAACGCTTAGTTTGGCTCGCCACTTGGCCGATAGAACCTGCGCCCATAACGATGACCACATCATGGTCCTGCGCTAGACCTAAAATAGCCTGCGGCAAACCGTCCGTGCTATCTACAAAAAGTGGCTCCACTTTTCCAGCCACACGAATCGCACGAATCAGTGATCGTGTATCAGCAGCCACTATCGGCGCTTCTCCCGCGGCATAAACTTCGGTAAGTACGACTGCATCGGCACTGGAGATCACACGAACAAAATCTTCAAAGCAATCACGAGTTCGCGTATAGCGGTGGGGTTGGAACGCAAGTACTAAACGGCGTTCTGGAAATGCCGCACGCGCCGCGGCAATGACCGCTTGCATTTCAACTGGATGATGTCCGTAGTCATCAATCAGGGTAAAACTACCGCCATTCTTGGCGGCAACTTCACCATAACGCTCAAAGCGGCGACCGACACCTTTAAATTCTTTTAAAGCCTTAATGATTGCAACGTCAGGCACATTCAGTTCACTGGCAATCGCAATCGCCGCTAATGCATTTAATACATAGTGATTACCTGGCAGATTTAGCGTCACATCGAATTCGGTGGTCACGCCATTAATTCTCTGCACCGTAAAGTGCATTTTTCCATCATCAGCACGTACATTCTTGGCACGTATACGTGCATCTTCACTAAAACCATAGGTCATGACAGGCTTAGTCACCCGCGGTAAAATCTCACGAATATTACTGTCATCGATACACACCACAGCCATACCCCAAAATGGCAATTGCTGTAAAAATTCTACAAAAGCGCTTTTGAGTTTATCAAAGCTATGCTCATAGGTTTCCATATGGTCTTGATCGATATTGGTCACCACCGCCATCACGGGCGTTAGGTGCAAGAATGAAGCATCAGATTCATCAGCCTCAGCCACAATATATTCACCAGTACCTAGCTTAGCGTTAGCGTTAGCCGCTTCCAACTTGCCACCAATGACGTATGTTGGATCCATCCCTGCTTCAGCCAAAATACTGGCAATTAAGCTGGTGGTCGTGGTTTTTCCATGCGTGCCAGCGACTGCAATGCCCTGTCTGAAACGCATCAATTCAGCGAGCATTAGCGCACGCGGTACCACTGGAATATTTTTTTGGCGTGCGGCAATCACTTCTGGATTTTGCTCATTGACTGCACTAGAGACCACCACGACATCGGCAGCACCTAGATTTTCTGCGGCATGGCCTTGATACACGGTTGCGCCAAAATCTGTTAGACGCTTGGTCGTAGCATTGACGACCAAATCTGAGCCGCTGACGCTAAAGTCTAGATTCAGTAGCACTTCTGCTATACCACTCATGCCAGAGCCGGCAATGCCGATGAAATGAATATTTTTTACTTTATGTTTCATGCGGCAAGCTCCATACAAATATTGGCTACCGATGCAGTCGCTTCTGGTTTTCCTAAAGCGCGCGCTTTAATCGCCATGCTTAAACATTGCTCACGGCTTAAATTTTGAATCAACCCTGCAAGTTTGTCGGCTGTAAATGTAGATTGCGAGACCAATATGGCCGCGTCTGCATCTGCTAAATAACTGGCATTACTTGTTTGGTGGTCATCCACGGCATGTGGGAACGGCACTAACACGCTCGCCACGCCAGCCGCTGACAACTCGGCGATGGTCAATGCCCCCGCACGGCAAATCACAACATCAGCCCAGCTATACATGGCAGCCATATCCTCAATATAAGCCATGGCCTCTGCTTTTACGCCCGCCTGTTCGTAATGCGCTTTTAATGCAGTGATATGTTTTTCACCGGCTTGGTGCACAACTTGCGGACGTTGCGCCATCGCTATGGTTGCTAATGCTTTTGGCAGTACTTGGTTTAAGGCTTGTGCACCCAAACTTCCACCAACAACTAACAGGCGTAGCGGTCCACTTCGCGTTTGCATTCTGGCTTCTGGTGCAGCCACTTGTGTAATCTCTCTACGTACTGGATTACCCACCAGCGTGGCCTTTGTTCCAAATGCAGATGGAAAAGCCGATAACACACGACTGGCAAAATGAGACAAGGTCTTATTGGTTAATCCTGCCACAGAGTTTTGTTCATGAATCAGCAAAGGTTTACGCATCACATAGGCCATCAATCCACCAGGAAATGCCGCAAAACCTCCCATGCCAAGCACAAGGTTTGGTTTAAATTTTGCAATGGCCGAGTACGCCTGAGCCAAAGCAAGACTTAATTTTATTGGTAGCAATAACCAGCCCATTAAACCTTTACCTCGCACGCCGCGCATGGTCATCATCGCTTTTTGGTAATTTTTATTGGCCAATAAACGGTTTTCCATACCCCCTACGGTGCAAAGCCAAACAATATTCCAGCCCTTAGCCTGCAGATAATCAGCCACAGCCATTGCTGGGTAGACATGCCCCCCAGTTCCACCGGCCATCACTAATAAAGTTTTAGTGGTTGCGGTCATGCCGGGATGCCTTTTTGTAAACGTCTATTTTCAAAATCGATGCGCATTAAGATGGCCATGCCGATGCAGTTAGCTAAAATACCGCTTCCTCCAAAAGACAGTAAAGGTAAGGTCAACCCCTTGGTTGGTAATACCCCCATATTGACGCCCATATTAATAATGCCTTGCACGCCTATCCATACGCCTAAGCCTTGGGATAACAGGGCCGCAAAATAACGTTCATTGGCAATCGCTTCTTTGGCAATCGCAAATGAGCGCAGAACGATCCACACAAATAAACCCACTACTGCCAACACGCCAATAAATCCAAGCTCTTCAGCGATTACCGCCAATAAGAAGTCGGTATGTGCCTCTGGTAAATATAGTAGTTTTTCAACACTGGCACCTAAGCCCACACCAAACCACTCACCGCGACCAAAAGCAATCAGGGCATGCGACAACTGATAACCTTTTCCATAGGGATCAGCCCACGGATCCATAAAGCCAATCACACGTTCCAATCGATAGGGTGAACTCCAAATTAGGAAGATAAATCCCACTACCAACAACACGAGTAGCCCAGCAAAGATGCGGCCATTAATGCCACCTAGCCACAGTATAGAAATTGAAATCGCGGCAATCACGGCAAAGGCACCGAAATCAGGTTCACGCAACAACAAGCCGCCTACTAATAGCATCACCACCAACATTGGCAAGAAGCCCCGTGTAAAACTATTCATTAACGCGGCTTTGCGTACGGTGTAATCGGCCACATACATGGCTGAAAAAAGCTTCATTAGTTCCGAGGGCTGCAAGTTGATCACGAACAATGACAACCAACGACGACTACCTCCTACGACACGGCCGATACCTGGAATGAGCACCAATACTAATAACGCCAGGCCAAATAAGAATAAGTAGGGCGCCATTTTTTGCCACCATGAGATAGGGATGTTGAACACCATCAGCGCGGCCGACAAACTGATCACAATAAATATGGCCTGACGCACTAAATAATAATGGCTGTTATGACCCACTGCTTTATCTGCTTCCGCAATTGCAATTGAGGCTGAATACACCATCACCAATCCAATGCCTAACAATATAAGTACCGTCCATAGGAGGCCTTGATCATAAGGTGAAGAATTGATGCGCTCACGATTAAGTATGTTGGTAATCATGTAGCCTCCTGCAAACCATGCACACAACTCACAAACACAGCAGCTCTATGCTCATAATTTTTAAACATATCAAAACTGGCACAAGCTGGAGATAGCAACACCGCGTCACCAGGACGAGCCATTTTCTTAGCGATGGTGACGGCTTCGCCCATATCTGCCGCATGGTAGATGGGCACCTCAATGGCAATGAGTGCTGCTTCAATGATGCCCGCATCGCGCCCGATCAATACTACTGCACGCCCATTACCTGCCACCGCGGCTTGTAATGGTGTGAAATCTTGACCCTTTCCTTCCCCGCCAGCAATCAGCACCACTTTTTGTGGTTGGCCATGTTTATAAAGGCCGGCAATGGCAGCACAGGTAGCGCCAACATTGGTGCCTTTAGAATCATCGTAATAATCCACTTCATTAATATTGGCGACCCACTCAACCCGGTGTGGCAAGCCTTTGAAGTTATAAAGCGTTTGAATAATCGGCACATAATCTAAGCCTATACCTCGACAAAGCGCTACTGCAGCTAAAGCATTCGCCGCGTTATGTAGGCCAGCAATTTTCAGATCCTGCATATTAATCAGCTCTTTTTTACCCTCAACTAACCATGTTTCACCGGACACCTGGCGCAAACCGAAACTTTGCGCATCAGTATCATCGTCGGATAACCCGAATGTCACTTGCGCTAATTTTGGCCGCGCCATCATCATGCTCCAGGCGTCGTCACGGTTTAGCACTTGTAGTGTTGCTTGGTAAAAAATATGGGCTTTGGCAATAGCGTAATCCTGCAGACTGGCATAGCGATCCATGTGATCTTCAGACAAATTAAGCATGGTGGCTGCATCAATTTGCAAGCTCGTAGTGGTTTCCAATTGAAAGCTAGACAACTCAAGCACGTAAACATCAGGTGTATCTAAAGCCAAAGCCTCTAATACTGGTAAGCCTATGTTGCCTGCAACGATCGTTTTCAAACCAGCGGCTTTGCACATCTCACCGACCAAGGTGGTCACAGTAGTTTTTCCGTTGGCGCCAGTGATTGCAATTAATTTCGCGCTGCTTGGGCGATATTGCGCAAACAGCTCTACATCACCAACGACGCTAATCCCACGCTGTATTGCTGCCTGAATTTGTGGTTCTGATAAAGCGACACCTGGGCTCACTACAATTAAATCAACGTTGGTAAACGTATTTGCTTGGAAAGCGCCACTAAAGATGCTGACTTGCGGATACAGTGCTTGCACTTCCGCCATTGATGGCGGTTGCTCACGGCTATCGGCAACTGACACTAGTGCACCCTGCGTGCTGAGCCAACGCAATGCCGAGAGCCCGGTTTCACCCAGTCCCAGTACAAGCACACGTTTATTTTTAAGCGCTATAGGCATCAGTTTTTGTCTTATCTTAATTTCAAAGTGGATAATCCCACCAACACTAGCATCATGCTGATGATCCAAAAACGCACTACTACCTGCGTTTCTTTCCAGCCTTTTTGTTCATAATGGTGATGTAATGGCGCCATTAAAAATATACGTCGACCGACTCCAAATCGTTTCTTGGTGTATTTAAAATAAATGACCTGCGCTGCAACTGAGAATGTTTCAATCACAAACACTCCACCCATGATGAACAGTACGATTTCCTGACGTACAATCACTGCCACAATCCCTAAAGCCGCACCTAAGGCTAAGGCACCGACGTCCCCCATAAATACTTCAGCTGGGTAGGCGTTGAACCACAAAAATCCTAATCCGGCGCCAACCATGGCTGAGCAAAATACGGCCAACTCTCCAACACCAGGCACAAATGGTATCCCCAGATATTTAGAAAAGTAAAAGTGGCCAGTGACATAAGCGAATAATGCTAATGCACCTGCCACCATGACAGTTGGCATAATCGCCAATCCATCTAGTCCATCGGTCAGATTGACCGCATTACTACTGCCGACCACCACAAGATAAGTCAAGACGATAAATCCAAACGCACTGAGTGGAATAGCTAAGCTCTTAAAGAACGGGATCAAGAGTGTGGTCTCGGCTGGTGTCGATGCGGTGTGTTGCAAAAATAACGCCACACTAAATCCAACCACAGACTGCCAAAAGTACTTCTCTTTTGCAGACAATCCTTTGGGGTTGCGATGCACAACTTTGCGCCAATCATCCACCCAGCCAATAATGCCAAAACCTAAAGTCGTAAATAGCACTACCCATACGAACTTATTACTTAAATCTGCCCATAGCAATGTAGATATTGCAATGGCGACCAAGATTAGTGCACCACCCATCGTAGGTGTGCCTGCTTTGATCAAGTGTGTTTGTGGCCCATCATCACGTACTGATTGCCCCACTTTGTAGTGTGTAAGCTTGCGGATTAAAGTGGGGCCGACAACAAAAGAGATCGTCAGCGCTGTCATCGTAGCCAGCACCGCGCGCAAGGTAATGTAATTAAACACATGAAAACCACGAATATCGTGGGCCAGCCATTGCGCTAGTGCTAGTAACATTTAATGCCCTCCATTAGTTTGTTTGTCATGGGTCACTGTGATGGCTTTAACAATGCGCTCCATCTTCATAAAGCGTGAGCCTTTGACCAAAACCGCAGTATTTGCGGTCATGTGCGCCACCAAATCTGCATTTAAATCTTCAACCGATGCAAAATGACGTGCTCCGCTACCGAAAGCCTTTGTGATATGTGCGCTTAGCGTACCTAAGGTAAGCAAGGTGTTAATGCGCCCAGCTTTAGCATAGCGGCCAATATCAGCATGAAGCGCCTCAGCGCCATCACCCATTTCACCCATATCACCAAGCACCAATATTTTCTCTCCCACCTGCGCCGTCAATACATCGATGGCAGCCTTCATAGAGGCGGGGTTGGCGTTATAGCTATCATCAATCACTAAGGCGCCATTAAACCCTGTGAAATGCTGCAAACGACCTGGAACGCCTATGTAATTTTCTAAGCCTTGAACGATTGCCGTTTCTGTTATCCCTAATGCTAGGGCAGCTGCAGTAGCAGCTAAAGCATTGCTCACATTGTGCAGGCCAGGTACTGGCAAATTCACTTCAAACTCAACTTGTGGCATTTTGATTTCAAGAACGCTGGCACTAGCTTCTAGACGATAGTACGCACTTACATCGGCCTTATTTTTTAGCCCAAAACTAATGACTTTGTGACTAGCAGCAGCAGCTTTCCATAACGGAGCAAAATCATCATCCGCATTAATGATTGCAACACCGTCAGCCGCAAGGCCGTCAAATATTTCGGCTTTGGCATTCGCTATCGCTTGCAATGATCCTAATTCACCAATATGCGCACTGGCTGCATTGTTAATGACGGCCACATTAGGTTTAGCAATATGGCTTAGGTAACTGATTTCACCGCTATGGTTCATACCCATTTCAGTAACTGCATAACGATGTTGGGGTTGCAGTTTGAGTAAAGTCAGTGGCAGACCAATATGATTATTAAGGTTACCCTGGGTGGCGAGTACCTGTTCCGGATGTTGGCAAGCAGCTCTTAATATTGATGCAAGCATTTCTTTCACTGTGGTTTTGCCATTGCTACCAGTAATGGCCACCAACGGAAGATTCATTTGGCTACGTTGATAGGCCGCTAGTTCGCCTAGCGCTTGATAAGTATCTTTCACCACTAGCGCTGGCGTAGCGCCTTTAATTTCATGATTAACAAGTACGGCTGCTGCGCCCTCTGCAATGGCTTGTTTTGCAAAATCATGGCCATCAAAATGCTCGCCTTTTAATGCCACAAACAATTGGCCAGGCACCACATGACGGCTATCAATACCAACAGTACTGAACATTGCATCAGCGCCAATTAACTTAGCTTGTGTAGTGCTAGCTGCTATGGATAGCATCATTGCGCCACTCCCACCATGTTGGCTGGTTTGTACTGCCCAAGCGCCATTTTCGCGACTGCAACATCACTAAATGGAAGTTTTACACCGGCGATTTCTTGATAATCCTCATGCCCCTTACCTGCCACTAATACGATATCACCAGCGTGCGCCGTCGCTACCCCCAAATGAATGGCTGCATTACGGTCTAGCTCAATCCGATAAAAACCATTTAACCCAGTCACAATCTGATGAATGATGGATGTTGAGTCTTCGTTACGGGGATTATCTGCAGTAACGATGACTTCATCAGCTAGCGCAGTAGCAATGGCTCCCATCAGCGGGCGCTTGCCTGCATCACGTTCACCACCACAACCAAATACACATATAAGCTTGCTGCTGGGTTCCAGTTGCTCTCGCAGAGTGGCTAATACTTTTTCTAAAGCATCTGGTGTATGGGCATAATCAATCACCACCAATGGTAATTCTGCACCCCCTAATTGCTGCATACGTCCAGGCACAGGTTTGATTTTTGCAATAGCCGCAACTGCGTCCGCTAGACTAATATCTATGGCCAGCAATGTCGCTAATACTGCCAGCAGATTATAGGCATTAAAACGTCCTAGCACTGGCGCGCTTACCTGAGCAACACCTTGCGGGGTTGTTACCCTCATGCTTATCCCTTGCTGTTGCAGTTGCAAATTACTCCCGCGCACATCACCGGCCTCTAGGCCATAGCTGAGTAACGCTTTTTGCTGGGCCATTAGCTTGATTGCAATCTCTTGTCCAAATGCATCATCGGCATTCACAATGGCACAAGCCAAACTAGGCCACGCAAACAAGGCTTGCTTCGCATCAGCATAAGCTTCCATCGTTTGGTGATAATCTAGATGGTCCCGGCTTAAATTCGTCAGAACCGCAATATCAAAATCGACCCCATTAACTCGCCCTTGATCTAGGCCATGCGAGGATACTTCCATGACTGCCGCTTTTGCATTTTGGGATGCAAAATTTGCTAACATTGCTTGTAACAATATAGCGTCTGGGGTGGTATTACTGGATACAGCTAATGAGGTATTTGATGCAGTCACCATGCCATTGCCGATTGTGCCCAATACTGCACTTTTTTGACCCAACAGGCTTAAGCACTGCGCAATCCATAGACTGACTGAAGTCTTGCCATTGGTACCAGTAACACCAATCATGGTCAACTTCTGTGAAGGCTGCCCATAAAAATCAGCAGCTATTTGTCCAACTTTTTGTTTTAAATCAGCAATACCAACATTAGCTATTTCAAAATTGCCAGGCCAACTAAATCCAGCTTGCTCCCAAAGTACAGCGCTTGCGCCAGCTACAATCGCCTGCGCAATATAATCACGTCCATCACTATGCACACCAGGATAGGCTAAGAACAATGCACCAGGCAGCACTTGGCGACTATCCGCAGTGATGCTAGTAAATGATTGCATAAGACCTAGCTTGGAAAGTAGACTCATATACTTTCTTTCACATCATCTACGTTATCTGAAGCGCCGCTCGGAATTACTACATTTCTGTAAGGCGCATCTTGCGGTATCGCTAGCAACCTTAATGTGTCAGCCATGACCGCACTAAATACCGGAGCTGCCGCTACTCCGCCGTAATACTGATCATTGGCGATATTAGGTTCGTCAATCATGACCGCCATAATCAATCGCGGATTAGACGCAGGTGCAATACCCACGAAAGAGGCTACGTACTTATTTTTTTCATAGCCATGCGGCCCTAACTTATGCGTGGTTCCAGTTTTTCCGGCAATGCGATAACCTAGCACTTGCGCCTTTAATGCAGTACCTCCTGGCAATACCACCATCTCCAACATATCTTTCATGCTTTGTGCGGTGCGGGCACTAAATACCTGCACACCCACTGGGGCTTCTTGTAGTTTTAATAGTGAAACTGGCTTTAACTCACCATCATTGGCAAATGCTGTATAAGCACGCGCCAACTGAAGCAAAGTCACACTAATACCATTTCCAAACGACATAGTCGCCTGCTCAATTGGGCGCCAGGTTTTATAGTCGCGCACACGGCCAGAGGCCTCGCCAGGAAAGCCGATATTGGTCTTTGCGCCAAAACCCATTTGATTAAACATACTCCACATGTATTTTGGATCTAGCGACAGGGCGATTTTGGAAGCCCCCACATTAGATGACTTTTGAATCACTTCCGCCACTGTCAACACACCATGGGCATGTGAGTCATGGATAGTAGCTGGGCCGATTTTCATAAAGCCTGGTGAAGTTTGAATTTTAGTATCGGGTTGATACAGCCCAGACTCTAGACCTGCTGACACCGTCATCGGCTTCATGGTTGAACCTGGCTCAAAAATATCAACAATGGCACGATTACGCGACTTGCCTTGAATGTTAACCGGATTATTTGGATTATAAGTAGGCACATTAACCATGGCCAACACTTCACCAGTGCGCGCATCCAATACAATAGCAGCGCCTGCTTGCGCATGATGTAACTCAACGGCTTTTACCAATTCACGGTGCGCCAAATACTGAATTCTGCGATCGATTGATAAGACAACGTCATGCCCATCTTGCGGCACTTTTACTGCAACCAAATCTTCAATAATATGGCCCGATCTATCCTTAATAACACGACGGCTTCCTGCTTTTCCTGACAAAGCCTTATCCATTGCGTACTCAAAGCCCTCTTGGCCTTTATCCTCTATTCCATTAAAGCCGACCAAATGCGCCGTCACATCACCAGCTGGGTAGTAACGCTTATATTCACGCTGTAGATAGATACCAGAAACGCCAAGCTTCATTACTTGCGCCGCCAACTCTGGAGAGATGCGGCGTTTTAAGTACACAAACTCACGCTCATCATTGGCTAACTTTTGATTAATAAACTCAACTTTAAGCTGCAATAAGTCTGCTATTTTTTTAGTCTGCTCAGCATCAATCTTTACATCTGAAGGGTTAGCCCATACAGACTCTACCGGCGAACTAATGGCTAGCAACTCCCCATAACGGTCAGTTATTTTCCCCCGCTGCGCTGACAGGACTAGCGTGCGGCTATAGCGCGCATCACCCTTTTCTTGCAAGAAACTCTTATGGTAACTTTGCAAATAAATGCCGCGCCCTAATAAAGCAGCAAAACCTGACAAGACAACCACCAATAATAGACGTCGACGCCATGCTGGTAGCTTCACAACAATAGGCATATTCATTGCCATTATTGCGCTGCTCCATTGGCATTTTTTTCAACATTGATTTGCTTGCTAGTTGAACCTTTAATTGCAACCACTTGCACACGCTTAGGCTCTGGCACTTGCATCTGCAACTGCTGGGCAGCAATCATTTCTACTCGCGAATGCATGGCCCAAGTACTTTGCTCTAACTGTAATTGCCCATATTCCTGATCGGACTGTTTAGCTTGCTGGTTTATTTGCTCCAACTCAATATAAAGCTTACGTGCTTTATGTTGTGCATTCACTAGTCCCAGTGAAGAAAAGATCAGTGCGCAAAAAAGCATAAGATTAAGCCGCGTCATACGACTTCCGTTCTTTCGGCAACGCGAAGTACTGCACTACGTGAACGGGGATTGGCCTTTACTTCCTTAGCGCTAGGCTTGATGGTTTTGCCTACACCTTTTAATTTAGGCTGAGGCAAATCAGCAGCCCGCACTGGAAAGTTAGGCGGCAAATCATCGCGATTAGCTTGATCGCGCACAAACTGCTTCACGATGCGATCTTCCAACGAATGAAAACTAATCACAGCTAATCGGCCTTGCGGTGCTAACAAGGCCAAGCATTGCGGCATAGTTAGCGCAAGCTCCTCAAGCTCCTGATTGACGTAAATCCGTAAAGCTTGAAATGTGCGCGTTGCTGGGTTCTGCCCTGGCTCGAAGCGCGTGACTGTACTTGCCACGATCTTGGCAAGTTCCCCAGTAGTGGTGATGGGGCGCCCGTCATTGCGCTCCGTAATAATCGCCCTTGCAATCTGCTTAGCAAACCGTTCTTCACCATAATTTTTTATAACCTCTGCCAAATGTTGTTCTGTTGTATGGCTCAAAAATTCAGCAACGGTTTGGCCGCTACTTTGATCCATACGCATATCTAAAGGCGCATCGTACCTAAAACTAAAACCACGACTTGCATCATCAATTTGTGGCGATGAAATGCCTAGATCTAGCAAAATTCCATCTACCTGACTTACACCCAACTCGGCCAAGCGTGTTTGCATGGCCGCAAAATGACTATGTACCATCAAGAAACGTTGGTCTTGGATTGACTTGCTGGATTCAAGCGCACTTAGGTCGCGATCAAACGCAATCAGACGGCCATTACCATCTAATTTTTCTAATATTTTTTTGGAGTGTCCACCGCGGCCGAAGGTCGCGTCTACATAAATACCGCTAGGCTTAATAGCTAACGCATGCACAGCCTCTTCCAGCAAAACTGTAGTATGCATATTTTCTGAATTGGACTGAGAGACTGGTAACGACATGCTGGCTAAGGATGTTTCTGCTAATTCTTTTTCTGAGATATGCGCCTGTTTGACAGTCGCTGATTTTAAAGACACTGAAGCTTGCGTGGGCGTGCGGTTCACGCCCTTAATCACAGAGAGAAGCCCTCTAGTTCAGCCGGCATTTCAAAGTCACCGCCGTGGATGGCCTGAGCCAACTGCGCACGCCAAGCTTCCATATCCCATAATTCAAAGTGACTGCCTTGTCCTACCAGCATCACTTCCTTATCTAAGCCTGCAAATTCACGAAGTACTGGCGACACCAACATGCGCCCAGCACTATCAAGTACTACATCTTCAGCAAAACCTACTAGCAAACGTTGCAATGCACTAGATTGTTTATCAAATGAAGATAGTGCCATCATCTTGGCCTGAATCGGCTCCCATGCAGGCTGTGGATATAATAACAAGCAACGATGTGGATGCGCAGTCAGCACCAAGCTACCAGCGCACTCAAGCTGTAAGGCCTCCCTGTGCTTGGTAGGCACGGCAAGTCTGCTTTTGGCATCTAAACTTAATGAGGTAGCACCGCGAAACATAAGCCCGTTATTTTTCCTAAATTCTATATGTCTATATCAGGGATTTTATAAAGCGTCATTTGGGTAAATTTTTAGCAGCAAAACAACTAAGCCACTTAACAATAAATTTCCCACAAAAACCCACTTCTTCCCACTAATCTGCACTATAGATAAAAGTATCGCTTAATGCAAGCCCTTTTTTACTATTTTTTCTATATAGGTCAATGACTTAGCGTATTTTAGTGCTAAAAATAAAGTCGTTATAAATTAAGTACATACAAAATTATGTGAATGTAGATTATTAGAATAGTTACGAAAGCTTTTGAATTGTAATTGGCGTAATAATGATAGTGAAAAACACTGCCAGGGAAGTAAAAGTAGAGGAGTGGTAATAGATTTGAAGCGATGGGAGGAACTAAACTGCACTAACCGCAAAAGCATGCTTGCAGCGTCACCCCCCTAAAGTAATTCAGAGAGTATTTTATGAAGAGTGAAGCTGGCCGATAAGCCGGGTTCTGTAGGCTTTATTGCTAAAGCTGACAGTCATTCATCTAGGCGCATAATTACTTATGCGCTCAAGCAACCTACCCGCTGGCAGCGCGAGCCACGCCCTATTTACTTGCGTAAAAATGCCAGCCTATTTGGTCTTGCTGCGAATGGAGGTTACCGCGTTTCACCGTAACTTAATACGCTCGTCTCTGTGGCCCTATTCCGCGCCTTATACCTTGCGGCTTTCAACGTACGGCCGTTAGCCGTCATCCCGCTCTATGCAGCCCGGACTTTCCTCCCCCTATTGCTAGGCGGCGACTGTCTAGCCAGCTTCGATTACATTTTAACATGCTCCCAGTGCTTAGCTGAGCTGAATCTTAAAACAAGCTTCATTTAGCCAATGCAAGCTTGGTCATATGGCGTTAGTGATAACTAGAGTAATTTCCAGTGCAAAGTCTGCCCCGCCCAAAGAGGAACCAAGGCTTCATCAGCAAACGGTAAGCTAGCCGGTACGGTCCAACTTTCTTTCACTAGGCTAATTTTCTCAGCATTACGTGCTAAGCCATAAAAATCCGCACCGTAAAAACTCGCAAACCCTTCCAGCTTATCCAACGCACCAGCCCGATCGAACGCTTCAGCATAAAGCTCAAGCGCCGTATGGGCAGTGTACATACCCGCACAACCGCAAGCGTTCTCCTTGGTCGATTTTGCATGTGGCGCGCTATCAGTGCCTAAGAAAATTTTAGCATTGCCTGAAGTGGCCGCCTGCACCAAGGCCAATCGATGCTGCTCGCGTTTTAAGATAGGCAAACAATAATGGTGAGGCAAAATACCACCTTTAAACATATCATTGCGATTAAGCAGCAAATGATGCGCTGTAATGGTCGCGGCAACGTTACTAGGCGTGGCTAAAACAAAATCAGCTGCATCTTTAGTCGTAATGTGTTCAAACACTACTTTAAGCCCAGGATAGTTTTTCAGAAGCGGCAGCATATTGCGCTCAATAAATACGCGCTCACGATCAAATACATCCACATCAGCATCTGTCACTTCTGCATGCACTAGCAACGGCATGCCCAACTTCTCCATAGCAGACAAGGCCTTGCTGCAATTCCCTAAATTAGTGACCCCAGAATCAGAGTTGGTGGTAGCGCCAGCCGGATAAAGTTTAACCCCGTGTACGATGCCACTGGCTTTAGCTTCAACTATATCGTCAGCACTCGTGTTATCAGTCAAATACAACGTCATTAGCGGTGTAAATTTTGAGCCTGCTGGTAAGGCCGCAACAATACGCTGCATATAAGTTAACGCTAGCGCGGCCGTGGTCACTGGTGGTCGCAAATTCGGCATCACTATGGCGCGTGCAAATTGGCGCACTGTGTCCGGTAGCACTGCGTGCAATGCTGCGCCATCTCTAAGATGAAGGTGCCAGTCGTCTGGACGGGTAAGCGTAATAGTTTTCATGATTTAATTGATGTTAGGTTATTGATCAGATTTTAATGAAAGGGCTAGCTCGTAAAGTACATTCTTTTTTTCACCCGTAATTTCAGTGGTTAATTGCACGGCCTGCTTCAGTGGCAAGTCTGCCAACAATAATTTTAAAACGCGCACTGTGTCTTCGGGTATTTCTGCCGCATCTTTAATGGCTGCAGCTTCCACCAATAATACAAATTCGCCACGTTGCTGATTAGCATCCGCCTGCAACCAAGCTTCCGCTTTACTCAACTCACAACTATAAATCGTTTCAAAAGTCTTAGTAATTTCACGTGCAATAGTAATGCGGCGCTCAGCACCCAATATCGCAGCCATATCTACAACACTCTCAATAATCCGATGTGGCGCCTCATAAAAAACCAGTGTAACGGCTTGCGCTTTAAGTATTTCTAACGCTTTACGGCGAGCCGAACCACTTGCTGGCAGAAAACCATAAAATAAAAATCCGTTTTGTGAGATGCCAGAAGCAGATAATGCGGCAATTACTGCACTAGCCCCTGGAATAGGCACCACTTTAATGCCAGCCTTACGTACCAAGTCAACCACGATTGCGCCTGGATCACTGACGGCTGGTGTACCTGCATCAGTTACTAAGGCAATATTCTGCCCCGCTAGCAATAACGCCAATAGTTTTTCTGCTGACTGATGCTCATTATGCTCATGCACCGCAATTAATTTTTTAGCAATGCCAAAATGAGACAATAGCCCCGAGGTATGCCGCGTATCCTCTGCCGCAATTGCATCCACACTTTTGAGCACTTCCAAAGCACGCAGAGTGATATCACTCAAATTGCCAATTGGCGTTGCTACCACATATAATAAGCCATTACTTGTCATTCATTGGCATCACATTCCAGTTAGAGTTGTTAGATTAAAAAGTCTTCATGAATTATTGTCACTACCTACCAAACTTGTTCACGACCTCTATTTTTAAAAGGTTGTTACAGCTATTGCGATGCAGCTTGGTTGGCATCATTGCGATAAGCTCAAATAGCTGGGCAAACGATGTTCCTGATAAGACAATAAACGCTGAACAAGCTTTTATGCAAGGACAGCAATATGTAGAACAGGCTGACTTGGGATTAGCCGCGCTTAGTCTAACGCGCATTCCACCCAACTCCCCTTACGCGAAGTTGTTAGCTGGAAATATCGCTGCTAAAAATGCAGAATTTGACCGTGCATTTATACTGCTACTCCCTTTGCAGTCCAACCTTGATTTTAACCGAACTGCGATCGCTAGTTTACATGCAAGTTTAAGTGATGCCTACGAAAAACAAGGCGATATTACAAGCGCCATAGAGCAACTAGTGCGCAGACATCCTTATTTATTGGACTCACAAGCGATTAGCGATAACCAGCAACGCATTTGGAAACTGCTTTCAACACAAACCCTAGCCGATTTAATTGCCATGCGCGGTGAAAGCGCAGACACCACAATACAAGGCTGGATTGATTTAAGTTTGGCTACAAAAAATCAAGATATCGCCACCAGCTTAAGCAGTTGGAGCAACAGTTATCCAGATCATGCTGCTTTAGCATTTGCAAAAACACTAGCGACGACGGTACATGAGCCGTCGAACCTTCCAACAGTCATTAATGGCAATATTGCCTTAATATTGCCTCCAGCCCACGAAGGCATGTCCGAGAAAATTGCGGCGTTTAAACTCGGTTTACAGGCAGCACTAAGTAAAAGAAATATGCCGAATGAAATTAAATCATATACTAGGGAAAATGATTTAGAGGATATCAACACGCAATACTCACTCGCAAAAAGTGAGGGGGCTGACTACGCAATTGCGCCTAACTTCGGCATAACCTTAACCAGTCCAAACCCCTTTTCTGTTGTTGCATTAAACACTAATATCAGCAGGCAGCAGGCAGATCTGTCGCTTCATGATGAGGCGCATCGAATAGCGGAGTTCGCAAACCGCAACGCCATGCAAAACATCCTAATACTGACCACAGCCAATGAACCTGCCTGCCAAATGCTTCAAAGCTTCGTCCAGGCTTGGCAAACCGAACAGGGATTTTCGCTAAAAATCATCAGCCTAATACCCAGTGCAGCCGGTGTTAAGGACAGTTTTGATTTAAACCAACTAATGGATTTAAAAGCTAACATTGCCTTACAGGCAAAAGATATGTTGCTTTTGGCAATGTCAGGCCCAGAGATCAAAAACGTGCGGCCTTATCTTGATATCAGCATGCCCACTATGGCCTTTTCCAATATCAACATGCTAGACAATGATGTCAATGCCAACGTCGCACTTAATGCGATATATTTTGTTGATATACCATTTTTATTAGCACCGAATAATTCAAAATTTAGTGATTACCGCGAGCCCAGCGCCGCTTTAAAAAACAATGAGTTAAAACGCTACTTTGCCTTGGGCGTTGACTATCTGCAGTTACTTACAACCGGCCCTATGGGCAATGACCTCGTCATTGAGGGGTTAACCGGCACACTCTCACTCGATCATAGCGGTCAAATTAAGCGCAAACTTTCTATCGCAAAAATTACCGACCAAGGTGTCGTGTTGGAAAAATGAGATTAATTCACTAATCTGAATATTTAAAGCAAGCTATAGCTACTGATGGTCTGACTGCAATACTTTTGCAACAAAAGGGGCTTAATATTGCTGAAAGACAACTGCTAGCGGGAAATAAATTTAATTATGAGCGACAGCCATGCGCTGATTTTTGTTAAAGTACGCCTGCCAAGCATCGCCATTTAATGCAAAAAACAGATGTAAACGCAGTAGAATGGCTACAGAATGCTTTCTAGCAAAGCAAAAAAATAAACCGCACTGGTCGTTGCGTTAAAATTTTAATCACTAATACTTTATATAAAGGATGTTCACGATGAAATTAATGCCCGTTCTGAATATGTCACTCACATTTAAATTACTGGCAGCTATCGCGCTGGCCACCCAAATATCCGCATGCGTTCCAGTGGTGGTTGGTGGTGCAGCTGCTGGCGGAGCCATGGCTGCTGATAGACGCACTACAGGCGTTTACGTTGAAGATCAAAACATTGAACTCAAGGCCGCACAAAAAATTTCAGCCAACCTGCCAGATAGCGCACACATTAATGTTACTAGCTACAAGGGCAATGTACTATTGACTGGGGAAGTCGCAGATGATGGCACAAAAACCAAAACAGAAAGCTTAATCAAAGCGATAGAAAACGTCACTAATATCAACAATGAGCTAGTGATAGGCGCAAAAACTTCATTAAGCTCACGTGCCAATGACGCCTATTTAACCTCAAAAATTAAAACACAGTTCCTTTCAGAAAATCGTTTCCAAGCTAACTTGGTAAAAGTCATCACTGAAAATACCGTCGTCTATCTAATGGGTTATGTGACACAAAAAGAGGCTGAGGCTGCTGTAGAAATTGCACGCAATACCCACGGCGTGTCTAAAGTGGTTAAAGTTTTTGAATACATGCCTTAGGATCTTGTGCCAACAGCGCAGGCAATTTCGCTTGCGCTGTTACAATGCCTTGCAACTTAAGGCTCAACTATCGCACCCAATATAATGGTATAAATATAAATGACTAAAGAACCAACAGTCGCAACAACTAGAAAACCCATCAATGCCGAAATTATCATTGAAGGCAATACACGTGAAGGCAAACCTTTTCGCCCAAGTGACTGGGTTGACCGTATGTGTAGCACCTATGCCACTTTCGGCGAAGACCGTAAACTTAAATATTCACCATACCTCAAACCTAAAGTGGTCAATGGCGTGCGTTGCTTAGCTGTGGATTTGAAGTTGAAAACCGTGAATCCAGACGGATATGCGCAATTAATGCATTTCGCTGATGAGAATCAGCTGAACATTCTTGATGGTACAGGCGCAAGCATCGCGGTGCCTTACTAAATCCACGAAACCTTTATACTGGCAATTTTAGGTCGGCACCTAACTTGCAAGCGCACCTATTTCTTAATAGGTCCAATGATAGTTTCAATATATTGCTTAGTTATTAAACCGCGTTTAACTTTAACCAGCATACCTTGGGGATTGTAAATAAAAGTGGTGGGTAGTACATCGGCAGGTCCGATCTGCGCCTTGACTGCATCTGTTCCCAGTATGATGGGATAAGACATCAGCATGTCATCAACAAATACCGACACTTCGTGAGTGTTTTTGTATTCAAATACCACCCCTAATACCACTAAGTCCTTATTCTTACGCTGATCATAAAGATTCACCAAGTCAGGTACTTCTTCCAAACAAGGTGGGCACCAAGTGGCCCAGTAATTAACCAGCACCCATTTCCCCTTGTAGCTGGATAGTTGATGCTTAACACCGGCGGTATCTTTTAACAAAAAGTTAGCCCCTAAATTGGTTTCAGCATAAGAAAACTGACTTAAAGTTAGGAGTAACAGGGTACAAAGAAAGATGCGCATATAAATTTTGAACTCATTCATTATAAAAATAGTCACAATGTCTCTAAAACAAAATGCTTCAACGACTCAACATCAGGCTTTATATTGAGTAATGTACCTAATCTGCCATCTAAAATAAGTGAACCAGGATTTTTTTGCAGCAACGCAGCGATTAACAATAGCGTATAATCAATGCCAATAATTAATGCAAACCGAACTTAAGTTTTAGAGCCTTCTTTAATATTTGGCGCTTCACTAAAACGTTTTTTTTCGTTACGATACACACTTACATAAAGCAAAATTCAAATAGAGGTTTACATGAGCGAGCATATCACACACCTTAGCGACGCAAGTTTTGAGCTAGACGTTTTACAATCACAACTTCCCGTGTTAGTTGACTATTGGGCGGAGTGGTGTGG
>Ga0209697_10003897_pt1 | contig 19861 bp, 13 predicted proteins | sample AliMusrvi5mmetaG_FD_184115 | JGI IMG/M metagenome (GOLD analysis project Ga0209697, IMG submission 184115) | Freshwater lake bacterial and archeal communities from Alinen Mustajarvi, Finland, to study Microbial Dark Matter (Phase II) - Alinen... | ecosystem: Environmental > Aquatic > Freshwater...
CACTTTTGATATAAAAATTTGCACTTCGCACTGATAGAAAAAAAGCTGGCAGATGAAGGATAGGTCTTCATCTGCCAGCTAATTTTCAGCGGACTATTTTTATGAGGGATACTTTTTCAGTGCCCTCGTTAATCCGGGCATCTTTAAAACTATCTTTTATTGATTGGGTTTTTTAAGAGAGTGACTATGACTAGGTTCCCTTGGTTCTCTCGGCTCATTACGTTCCGGGCGAGGGCCACGATCGCTATTGCCACCTTCGCCAAAACCTTCAGGTTTTGGCAGTAAAGCTTTACGCGAAAGTTTAAGCTTACCTGAACGCTGATCAACTTCGAGTAATTTAACCTCAACAATATCACCAACTTTCAATACACTTTCGGGGTTTTCGATCCGTTTCCAGTCGATTTCCGAAACATGTAAAAGTCCTTCTTTACCAGGCATAATCTCAATGAAGGCGCCAAACTGAACAATAGACTTCACTTTCCCTTTGTAGATTTCACCAACTTCGGGAAGCGATACAATCGCACGAATCCGTGCAATAGCTGCATCGATCGAATCTTTATCAGGAGCACTGATCTCAATGCGACCCTGATCTTCAATTTCTTCAATGGCAATAGTTGCTTTGGTATCAGCCTGAATCTGCTGGATAATTTTTCCACCAGGACCAATAACCGGCCCGATCATATCCTTAGGAATCATCATCGTGACAATTCTTGGAACATTTGGTTTGTAATCTTCGCGCGCTTCGCTGATCACTTCAAGTAGCTTACCTAAAATATGAGCTCTTCCTTCTTTTGCCTGCTGTAATGCTTTTGACATTACCTCATACGACAAACCTTCAACCTTGATGTCCATCTGGGTCGCTGTGATCCCTTTTGTGGTTCCTGTAACCTTGAAGTCCATATCTCCCAAGTGATCCTCGTCGCCAAGAATATCGGAAAGAACAGCGAATTTATCGGAACCTTTATCGGTAATCAACCCCATAGCGATTCCGGAAACCGGACGTTTCAGGTGTATACCTGCATCCAACATCGCCATGGTTCCTGCACAAACAGTAGCCATTGATGATGAACCATTAGATTCTAGAATATCAGATACGACACGTACAATATAAGGGAATCCGTCAGGGATCATTTTTTTCAACGCACGGTGCGCCAAATTTCCGTGTCCTATTTCGCGGCGGGAAAGTCCGCGAGGAACTTTTGCCTCACCTGTGCTGAAAGATGGGAAGTTGTAATGCAATAAAAAGCGTTCGCGCCCTTTAAATGTAACATTATCAATGATTTTCTCATCCATTTTGGTACCCAGCGTAACACTGGTCAACGACTGTGTTTCTCCACGAGTGAAGATTGCTGAACCATGTGAACCGGGCAAGTAGCCTACTTCACCCCAGATCTGCCTGATCTGTGTTGTAGAACGACCGTCAAGACGAATGCCGTCATCAAGGATCATGCGGCGCATAGCCTCTTTTTCTACATCGTGATAATATCTCGAAATCAAACCTTTGTTAACTTCAGATGATTCTTTTCCTTCACTGTATGAAGTAACGAAATCTTCTTTGATCTGAGCAAAGGAGCTATAGCGTAAGTGTTTATCAGTAATTAGTGAACGAGCTGTATCGTAAGCTTTCTGGTAAGTTGCCTTCCAGATCGCCTCGCGAAGAACTTCGTCATTCTGTTCGTGACAATATTCACGTTTTACAACGCCAACTTCTGCTGCAAGTTCATTCTGAATCTGGCAATGAATTTTAATGTTTTCATGGGCAAATTTAATGGCATCGAGCATTTCTTCTTCCGAAACCTCATCCATTTCACCTTCTACCATCATTATATTATCATACGATGCCCCAACCATGATGTCAATATCAGCTCCTGCAAGTTGTTCTGCTGATGGGTTGATCACAAACTTTCCACCAATACGGGCCACACGGACTTCCGAGATTGGACCATTGAACGGAACATCCGAAACCGCGAGAGCAGCTGATGCAGCTAATCCGGCCAGACAATCGGGCATTTCGTTTTTTCCCGATGAAATTAGAGCAATCATTACAACAGTTTCTGCATGAAAATTATCCGGAAATAATGGACGCAAAACACGGTCAACTAAACGGGCAGTCAGAATTTCATCATCTGATGGCCGAGATTCTCTTTTCATAAATCCACCTGGAAATCTACCTGCCGCCGAGAATTTTTCGCGGTAGTCAACAGAAAGCGGCATGAAATCTACGTTATCAGCAGCTTCTTTTGCAGATACCACAGTAGCAAGCAACATGGTATCACCCATTTTTACTACTACCGATCCGTCAGCCTGTTTTGCCAACTTACCGGTTTCGATGTTAATCGTACGGCCATCGCCCAGATCAATTGTCTTACTAACAGCTTTGTACATAGTTTAAAAAATAAATTTATTAATTATTGAAATAAATGGGTGGGGCTTTAAATATTTAAAAAAAGGCAATTCGAAAATTGCCTTTTTAAGTAGCTCGTTATTTACGAAGATTAAGATCCTTGATCAATGCGCGGTAACGCTCAATGTCTTTTCTTTTGAGGTAATCGAGCAACGCCCGACGTTTACCTACTAATCCGATCAACGCTCGCTGTGTTCCGAAATCCTTTTTGTTGGCTTTCAGATGATCTGTAAGATGACTAATCCGAAAAGAGAAAAGAGCAACCTGGCCTTCAGTAGAACCGGTGTTGGTCACAGCTTTACCATACTTTTCAAAAATCTCCTGTTTTTTCTCAGCAGTTAAATACATTCCTTAAAAATTTATAAATGATACAATAATTGCGCCGCAGTATTCGAGTTCGATAACAACGGCTCAACATTAATTAAAAATCGGCACAAAGCTACAAAATAATCTATTACAATTTTACGCCATGGTTGATTTAATTGGAGTTGCACTATTGAAAATTACTTTTATAGATTCTGATCACTTTTTATCTTCAAGGAAATTATTGAGATTCCGCACCTGTTCGGGCGATCCCAAAACAAATAACTGATCCTGAATTCCTAATGAATAATCGCTACCTGGGTTAAATACATACTTGCCTTCCCCGTTTTTTAACCCAATAATTGTTGTGCCAGTTACACTTCCAAGACTCAATTCGCCAATTGTTTTTCCGCGGTTGATCGCTGCAATATTCCGGCAATGTACTTCATGGATACTCACATCCCGGTTTCTCTGGAGTAAAATATACTCCATAAACTCAACAACATCAGGTTGCGTAACCAAACGAGCCATTCTTTGACCTCCCATTCTTTCAGGCATGATCACATTTGTTGCTCCTGCTCTTCTTAATTTAACATCGGAACCAATCTCGGAAGCGCGGCTAACGATAGTCAGATTTGGATTCATACTTCGGGCAGTAAGAACAACAAACATATTGTCCGCATCATTAGGTGTAGTTGCGATCAATGCCCTGGCACGGTCAATTCCCGCAGTACGAAGCACCTCTTCATTCGTTGCATCACCTTGGATATAAAGAAGGTTTGGATCCTCCTGAATACGCGTGATCACGTTTTCCCGCCGTTCGATGATCACAAATGGATGAATATGATCGGTCAATTCGAGCGCAGCCTGCTCTCCATTCCGACCATAGCCGCAAATTATCACATGATCGGTCAATTTTTCAATCCTTTTGCTCACCCTATTTGTTTTTAATTTTTTTATAAATTCTCCATCGAGAAAAAATCGGACTATGCTTGATCCTACAAAGGTAAAACTTCCAAGACTAAAGATAATCAGGAATGAAACAAACAACTTACCCAATGGCGAAAGTGGCCGTACAACCTCAAATCCAACTGTCGAAACAGAAAGCACCGTCATATAGAGAGAGTCGATGAATCCGTATCCTTCAATAAAATGAAAGCCGACCAATCCACATACAAACACAGATATCACTAATGAAATGGCAATTCTTAAAGTCCTGGTTGTTTGTTGTTCAAACTGGTTCATGCAAAATTATTTTATGTCCGATTGTGCAGTCGAGGCATTTCCTGGGCTCACAATAATAGCTCTGCAATTGCAGCAATGCCTGTGATTCGAGTGCATTCGCCGCTACTATTCCGGCTTCGGACCAACGGTTTATTGCCCTATTATTTTCAGCCGGCATTTGCTCAAGTATTTCCAGCGCTCTGTCTTTCAAAAATAGTTTATTTTGGCTTTCACCATACAAAAAATAGAAAGGTACTACAACATTAATAACGATTAGTTTAAAAATCTGATCACCAAACACTTTTTTTCTGTTGACTGAAGGTTTATTAAAACTGTAATGATTGTCCCAGTATTCCGATGCCTCAACCATAAACAACTGTTTTAAATCGTTAAGGTTATTTGCCTCAATAACAGCCGAAAAAAGTCCTTTTGACTGATGTACCAACATAGCTAACTGAGCCAGCCTGATTGTAGGAAAGTTGCCGGGATGCATTCGCATAAATTTCCACAAATGACCTGAAATTGGCTTTAATCCATATTTTACTGCAAGGAAACGGTACTCTTTTCGCAATTCAAGGTAATATTCATCGCCAAATAATTCCTCGCCAAGCAAACCCGATTGTCCAAAAAGTAGTGCCTCAATCTGAAACAGCGAATCGTGATGTCGCGCAAGAATTGATTGTGGAAGAGAACGAGCCAACATTTCGAAAGGAAGGGAATTCTCCTTTAGACCAAAACTACGGGCAAGCATACAATAAAAAGTCTCACCCCAATCCTCTTTTGTTTCCAGGAGCACTTTGCGGATTGATTCAATCTTATTCTTTAGCCTCTCAATTACGATCCCGTTAAGGAAGAATTTAATTCTGAAGGGATCAACCTGGAATAATAATGAAGCACATCCAATCCAATCGTGACTCTTAATCAGCTTATCATAGTTGTCCTCAATCCATTTCGGCCATTTGATCACAAAAAGAGGCACTCCCGAACCTAAATCATTAAAAACAGGGATATCCGACAATGCCACTACGTGAAGGATAGTATTCCGGTAAACAGGATCCTCATGATGGCCATGCTTGTTCCAATCGGATGATCTCAGGTGAATTTCGATATTTCCAGCCCAGAGCGTCTTGCCAATCCGGATCCGGGCATCAAAAAAATCGGGACCGGCATTTGCATTGTGACGGCCAGGATGCACAATTTGAAGTGGTTCCCCTTCTACGGTGAAAGGAGAATCGTTTAGGTATAGCTTATGTTTCCAGATAAAATGGAGAAAATCCTCTTTCATCGGCTTATAGATTTAGCTTACCGAAAGATACGAAAAAAATGAAAGAATTTGGGAATTATAGAATAAAGCTTTCAACAAAGAAAGAAAATTGGATACTTATTATGCTTCAACCAAATCATTCAATGATCTTCTCCGATATTTTACGAAGAACAGTCATCCCATCGCGTATCGGAATCATAAATGTTTCAACATTAGGATCAGTCTTTACGAAATCATTAAATTGCATTATAGCAATTGTTTGCTCATCATTTATCGCAACTTTCTGCACAACCTTCCCTGCCCACAATGTATTATCAGCAATTATTATTCCACCAATTTTGACTTTTGGAAACGCAAGATTGTAATGCGATAAATATTTCCTTTTATCTGCATCGATAAAAACAAGGTCAAATTTTTCATTCAATTGAGGTATAATAACTTCAGCATCACCTATATGTTGAATAATCCGGTCGCTCATTCCTGACTCCTCGAAAAATGTAGCGGCTAAAAGTTCCAGTTCATCATTGATTTCAATGGTATGCAAAATTCCATTTTCCGATAATCCACTGGATAAACACAAAGCAGAGTAGCCGGTGTAGGTCCCGATCTCTAAAATTCTTGATGGATGAACAAGTTTACTTAAAAGCGTTAAAAGTGATCCTTGCAAATGACCTGAGCACATTCGCCCATTCACCATCATTACTTGCGTTTGACGAAAAAGCCTTGCCAGCAAAGGACTTTCCTCCTCAATATGCAACAACAGGTATTGCTCAAGTACTTTATCAATCTTTATCACTTTGCTTATAAATTAAAACTGATAATTTATCAAAATCCAAAACTTCATTGGCAATATCCATAATCTGAGAGGTAGTCACTCTATTGATTTTTTTATAAAGGACATCCAAATCATCCATCTTATTATACACAAGAAAGCTTTTACCAAGTGTAAGCATCAGGTCTTCATGATTTTCCTGTGACATTGCCAACTGACCTACCAATTGCTTTTTTGCCTTACTGATTTGAATATCACCAAGTGACTTAGTCTGGATAATTTTAATCTCACGTTTAATCAGCGAAATTGCCTTGTCGAGATTATCCTTATCCGTTCCAAAATAAATTGTTATCGTTCCGGTATCAGAATATGCGGTATATGAAGATTCAAGGTTATAAGCGATTCCGTTTCTTTCGCGCAACGCTAAATTTAATCTCGAATTACCCGATTGACCTCCAAGAATACTATTCAATAAAACAAGTCCTATCCTATTTTCATCATGCACATCATAAGCCAGACCTCCGATCAAACAATGGGCCTGAAAAGTTTCTTTCTCAACTGATTTAAATCTCGGTGTGTACCCTGTAACTAATGGTCGAGAAAAAAGGCGACGATTTTCAGGAAAAATGCCAAAGTAACGTTCAGCAAGATGAAAAAATCGGTTTCCGGTTATGTTTCCAACCGAACAGAGCACCATCTGGTCGGTATTATAATTCTTTGCCATAAACCTCTGAATATCTAAACGCGTAAATGCTTTTACATTTTCAGGTGTGCCAAGAATATTCCGACCAATAGGATGTCCTTCAAAAATTAATTCTTCAAACTCATCAAAGATCAATTCAGATGGCGAATCGTTATAGGAGTTGATCTCGTCAATAATAACATCCTGTTCTTTTTTTAGTTCCGGATCAGGGAAAGTGCTATTAATCAATATGTCACTGAATAGTTCAATGGTACGTTGGTAATATTCAGTCAGAAAAGATGCATGGATAGCTGTCTCTTCTTTAGTTGTGTAAGCATTCATTTCGCCGCCAACATCTTCAAGCCGACTCAGAATATGAAAAGACTTCCTTTTCAGTGTACCTTTGAAAATTGTGTGCTCAATAAAGTGAGCTACACCTTGTTCAAGCAAATCCTCATCGCGTGAACCTGTATTAATTATGATTCCACAATGCGAAACAGGTGAATCTACATATTGGTGAACCAAGCGAATTCCATTGGGTAAAAGAGCAGAAAAATATTCCATTAATTAGTTTTGAACAGGTTGCAAAAGTATTGAAAATAGCGGTTCTATGACAAAATGTATTAGTAAAATTTTATTTCAACAATTTACCTGATTCATCCAAATTCGATTTAATGTGATTTTTTATCAGATCATATTTGGAGGCAAACAAAATTTGATTAGTTTTGCACCGCATTAGAAATAAGGTGCCATAGCTCAGTCGGTAGAGCAACGGACTGAAAATCCGTGTGTCCCTGGTTCAATTCCAGGTGGCACCACAATAAGAAAATGCAAAAATAAAAAGCCTGATTTTCGTTCGAAAATCAGGCTTTTTTGTTAACCTTTAAAAGACCTAAATTTTACATTTTTTTAACAGTAAATATTTGGAGACCATATTACACACCTTTATCTTTGTGATACATTTTTTTTCATAAGTTTAGGTTTAGTTAGGTTAGTTTGGTTAGTTTTAGTAAAAGGATGGAGCCGCCAGGTTTCATCCTTTTCAATTTTTATTCAAACAAATCGAGCACTTCATCTTTCGAAATATCTCTGAATGGATCATTTGAGTTAACGAATTCGTTGGCCAGTTTCGATTTTTTATCCTGTAACTTCTGTATTTTTTCTTCAATCGAATTCTCTGAAATAAACCGGTAAACAAACACCTTCTTGTCCTGGCCAATACGATGGGCACGACTAATTGCTTGCATTTCAGCAGCCGGATTCCACCATGGGTCCGTAATAAAAATATAATCAGCTGCAGTAAGATTCAATCCAACACCACCTGCTTTCAAAGAGATTAAAAAGATCTTCTTTTCAGGATTTTCCTGAAACTCTTCAATTACCTGCTTTCGGTCAGTGGTCTGTCCTGTAAGCAGGCTATAATTCCAATTCTCTTTTATGAATTCTTTGGCCAACAAATTAAGATGCTTCACGAAAGAAGAAAATACGAGTATTTTGTGATTTTCGGCGACAAGTATTCCCAGCATAGCAATAATATCGTTGAATTTTCCTGATTCAAAAGCGGACTCCGGATCAATCAGCCTTGGATGAATCGCAATTTGACGAAGTCGTGTAAGTGCCTGTAAAACAAGAAATGTCGATTTCTGCAATCCTCCTTCATTCAAATTTTGTAGCAAGACATTCCTTACAGCAGACTTCTCAGTTTCGTAAAATTCAGATTGTTCAACAGTCATCTCAACCACAATTGTCTCTTGAGTCAGCGATGGAAGATCCTTAGCAACCTGTTCCTTAGTACGCCGAAGAATAAAGGGTTGAATTAGTTTTTGCAGCTTTTCACTTGCATCGGTCGATTTATCACGTTCAATTGGTAAAATAAACTCTTGCTTAAAATAGTTCTTACTACCCAATAATCCACGGTTAAGAAAATTCATTTGCGCCCACAGATCTGACAATGAATTTTCAATGGGCGTACCAGTCAAAACAATCCGATGTTTCGACCTGATACCCGTAATCGTCTTATAAGTTTTGGATTCACTATTCTTAATGTATTGGCTTTCGTCCAGAATCAGAAAAAAGAACTCATATTGTGACAATTCTTGAACATCATTTCTGACAGTTCCGTAAGTGGTAAGAATAATATCGTAATTATTAATGATATCATCTAATGATCCTTTTTCGCGCCTTCGTGCTCCACTGTAAACGAAAACTTTTAATGCAGGGGCAAATTTCTGTATCTCTTTCTCCCAATTATGAACAAGAGATACAGGCAATACGATCAATGTAGCAGATTGTAACTCTTCTTCATCAAGTTTTTCAGAAACAAATAGCGATAGTTGTCCCGTTTTTTTGTGATGAAAAACAGGGTATATTGGCTCCTTTCTTTTTAACTTGAGTAATAATGTGAGCGCCTGTATTGTCTTCCCTAAACCCATATCATCAGCAAGGCACCCTCCTAATCCTTTAGCAAAAAGATGATACATCCAATTATATCCGTCATACTGATAGTTACGAAGTGCAGCCTTTAATTCAACCGGGATATCCTGTAATTTAAGACTAGCGGTATTCAATAATTGAATTTTGTCTTTAACCAAATCATCTATTTCATCTGCAATTTCCACAAGGAGCATGAAATGATAATTCTGTAGTCTGATTGATTGTTCTCCAACCTTGCCAAAACTAAAAATATTGTGATATTTGGCAAACCACTCCAACGGAAGAATAGCGATCTCACCATCCGGCAATCTAAACTCCCTTATTTGATTTATGATATTTTTACGCAACCTTATAAATGGAAAAGAGTATTGACCAAAAGTAACAGTTGCAAATATATCAAACCAATCGTTGGTCTGGTTAATCCGAAGGTTAAGCGTCTGAAAACCCGTAAAATAATTCTGATCAAGCCTTTCCTGACTAATCACAATTCCCATCTTTTCTAAGCTTGCGCTATTTTTCGAAAGCCATACGATTGCCTCATACAATGCATTTGCCTGATTTTCCTCTTTCGAAACCGATAAATATAAAGCATGCGACTCGCCATGTAATTCAAGTTCATTTAGTTTTGAAATTATACTATTTTCCCAAATTAGATCCTTGTCAAAACGATGAAAAACATAATTCCCATCAATAACCTTAAAGTCAGCAATTTTTTTACCATCATCATCTGCAGTTATAACCTTTTCATTGTATTTAAAAACAGGTATGAAAACCGGATATCCGGCAATGTCGGTTGCAACTGACAAAATTGCCTCCTTATGTACTGGCGTATCAATTATTTCGAATCCTGAATAATTAACTTCCTGATTTTTAATAGCATTTAAAATGAAAGTTCCGAAGTATTTCTCTTCAACAGATCGTGGTATGCTGATGTATTCCTTGTCGAAGAATGGCTGTAGCTTTGAGCCTGATATATCATCAAAGAAATAGAGTTTGTTTTGGTAAAGGATCCTGCAAGGCTCATTGACAAGCAAAATGATACTTCGGTGAAGCAACGAAAGCTGATCAGCACCATTTCGGATCGTCAGAAAATACCGTGTTTCGTACTCAAGCCTGTGAAAATTAAATACTGCACTTGTATCCTCGTAACACAGTTCAATGAGATCATCCTCATAAAGATTGTTGTATTTTGCCCGCTTGAAAAAAAGTGGAATTCCAGCCGTTTTGAGTAAATCGAGACAACGAACCATTATATCTTCAACAAACGGAACAATTCTCCGACTAAATTCCTCCGCCTTTACATTCTTGTAGAAATCGTTTAAAGTTCCCTTTTTATTGAACTTTTTGGCCAGATTTTCGTCAGCATACTTCTCTGTGAGTTTAACCAATTGAGTTTGAATTGCCGAAAAGGCAAAACTCCCCTCTGCCAGATCGTGGACCCGAAGTCGTTGCGATATTGACAAATACTTACATTCAGGTCCATCCTCAGCAAGATATGGTAATATCAGAAATCCAAATAAGCGGTGTTCAGACACCGTAACGATAAATTTTTGTTCCACTCCAATTTAATTTCACGCTGATTAAAAAATCGCTATCGTATTAAGCAAATCGCTAATGTACGATTTAAAATCCATCATCCAAAATAAAGGAATCCCCGAAATTCAACCACAAATTCAAATTGTTATTGTGGTTGAATAATATTCCAGTCAAACGATCACAGTTTGCATTCTGGTATCAAACCAGTTATTCGGTCGTGAAAGTTTTACTAATATTTTGTAAATTTGCAGCTTCGCAGGCTGTTCTATCGCCCCGATTCATTGGGGAGGAAAGTCCGGGCAATACAGGGCGCTATGCTTCCTAACGGGAAGGCGGACGTAAGTTTGCAGTAATGTAACAGAAAATGACCGTTTTGGTGAAAACCGGAATAAGGGTGAAAAGGTGGGGTAAGAGCCCACCGGTAGTCGTGGCAACACGGTTAGCCGTACACCTCATAGATTGTAAGGCCAAATATATTACGAGTTCTTCGGAACACAGGGCTGCCCGCCCTGGTTTCGGTCTCCGCAAGGAAGCCGGGAAACGTAAGGGGTAGGCTGCAAGAGGCTGTTGGTGACATCAGTCCCAGATAAATGATAGAATGAAAAACAGAACCCGGCTTACAGGCCTGCGATTTTTTAAACTCTTTGCCCATGCATCAAATTAAACTTCTTATTCTATCGCTTTTCGTTTATTCCGGACTTATTGCGCAAGAAACTAAGAAACAAACAGAATTCAATATCTCATTAGGCACCTACGCCTCGTCAGGTAATGATTTACCTTTCTGGCTGACCTCCAACCAAAATGGTGTTTTCACGATGCAAAACAAGAATTACCAGTTGATTCAGGCAGGTTTATCGAAGAAGTTCGTTCCAGATTCTGTCAGCAATTGGAGTTACTCCTGGGGTGCCAACCTCGTTTATGGTTATGGTGGAAAATCAGATTTTCAGGGAAATCAATATTGGTTGGGTTTACGGCACAAATGGCTAATAATTAAGGCTGGAGCAAAATCCGATCCCATTCTATATGGAGGACTGTCATCTACAAACGGGAATATGGATCGTTCAAATAACGCCCGTCCACTTCCAGGAATATCCTTATCTACAGACAATTTTGCACCCTTCTTTTTTGGTAAGAAATGGTTCTCCATTAAAGCTGAATTTGAAGAGAAATTCTATTCTGATCATGCTTTTGTAAAGGATGCCCATATACATCATAAATCATTGTATGGAAGGGCTTCATTACATCGAAACTGGACCTTTACTGCAGGATTAGAACATTACGTCGACTGGGGTGGAACCTCGCCAACTGAAGGGAAAATGCCCGGATGGAGCCAATATTTCGATTACATCTTAGGATTAAAAGCAGGTCCAGGGGCATGGCCCGATGACCGCCTTAACAGAGCAGGAAATCAATTAGGAATCTATTCGTTGGAAGTAAAAAAAGAGTGGATAAATTCTAACATTACATTTTATTGGAACCACCCTTTCGAGGATCGGTCGGGGATGGAGATGGCCAACCTACCTGATGGTTTATGGGGAATCCATATCAACAAAAAAGATGAAATTGCATTTATTACAGATGTAGTCTATGAATATATGAATACCCGCAATCAAAGTGGATCCATCCACCATCTCCTCTCACCTACACCAGATAACCCTAACCGAATAACAGGTAGAGGAAGAGATAATTATTTTGATCATTACATTTATCGTTCGTTCACCTATTATAATCGAATGATGGGAACCCCATTGTTTGTGCCGCGGATCGGAGCAGATGGTGTTGCCGACGGATTCGAAAGTACAAGAATGTGGGTCCACCATCTTGGTATAAAAGGAGCATTAATGCCTGGGATTTATTGGAAAACTATGCTGACATGGTCGCGTAACTTCGGTGTATATAACGATTCGTTTCCGTGGTCTGCCAATTTTGGTCCAACCGGCAGTATGTATCCTGTACCGCTTGATGAATTTTCATTTCTTGGTGAACTATCCTACCGCGGAAATAAATTGCCATTTGAAATAAATGCGGGAATTGCCGGCGATTATGGTGACAGATTTCAGAAAAGAATCGGCGGATATGTTGGCATCTGTTATCGGTTTTAATTAAAAATTTATATGGATCAAGTTCAAAATATTTCAATTCAGGATTATACCTACACCCTTCCCGAACAACAGATTGCCACTTATGCCCTAACTGATCGTGATCATTCGCGGTTGCTGATCTGGAATAAGGGTGAAATTAAGGATGAACGTTTTGATCACCTTCCCAATTATCTTCCTTCGGGTTCGATGCTGGTTTTTAACAACACGCGCGTCATCAGGGCACGCTTGTTTTTCTATAAGCATACAGGCGCCAAAATCGAAATTTTCTGCCTCGAACCGTTAGATCCCGTTGAATACACCCAATCATTTTCGAAAACAGATAGTTGCAACTGGAAATGCATTGTCGGAAACCTGAAGAAATGGAAGGACGAAGTGCTGGTACAGGAACTCGAGATCGACGCGAAACACATATTCTTTAAAGCTGAAAAGATAAAAGCATCTGACAGTAATGCTTACGAAATAAAGTTTAGCTGGGACAATCCGCTTTTTACTTTTGCCGATATTCTTGAATTTAAAGGCAATATCCCAATTCCTCCCTATCTTCACCGCGATTCGGAGAAAATCGACATAACAAGTTATCAAACTGTTTATTCGAAAATAAAAGGATCGGTCGCCGCCCCAACTGCAGGACTTCATTTTACAGATGCCGTCTTTGATGCGTTGAAAAAGAACAACATCAGTTGCGAAGAGGTAACACTTCATGTGGGAGCCGGAACTTTTCAGCCTGTGAAATCCGAAACCATCGGCGGACACGACATGCATACCGAGCATTTTATCGTTTCGCACGAATTGATTGATCAGTTGGCATCCTTCGAAGCGAAAATTATCGCTGTAGGCACCACTTCCGTCCGAACATTGGAAAGCCTTTATTTTATGGGATGTAAAGTGATTACAAATCCAACTATCAATCATGAACATCTTCCGGTAAACCAATGGGACCCGTACACTCCACCCACGCTTAACTACTCGCGTCGCGAAGCGTTTGAAGCTTTATCGGCGTGGATGGCCAATCAACATCTTACAGAACTGAGCAGTTCCACACAAATAATCATTCTTCCGGGTTATTCTTTTAGGGTGATCGGTGGAATGGTGACCAATTTTCATCAGCCGCAAAGTACCTTGTTACTATTGATTGCTGCTTTTCTTGGCGATGAATGGAAACGGATATACGCCCATGCGCTAAGTGAAAATTACCGGTTCCTAAGCTATGGTGACTCGAACCTGTATCTGAAATAACCGGCATTCAAATCAGATCCCCAAACAGATCAACTTAAAAAAGAAGTCCATATCCTAACGCTTGCTTTGGGTTTGTCCTAACGCAGACGATAGAGTTATTCTAACACATACTTAAGATCTGTTTTTTTGAAAATGTATGCGTGATTCTTTCGCAGGGTTAAGTGCTGCACTTATGCAGAAGTAAGTTCAGTACTTTTTTGCAGGGGTATGTGCGATACTTATGCTGGGGTAAGTTGATTAACCTTCCGTACTTCGGTTTTCCCATAACTTCCCTTGCCAGGTATCTCTTTCAACCAATCGCTTTTCTACTTTAGCCACAAACTCATAGTTTTTCAACCCCCACCTGGGTGCAATAACCATCGCATCGGGCGCTGAGCTCACAAAACGCTCAACAACAATGGCCGGATTCAGGTTTTCGAGGTAATCGACCACCAGCTTGGCATACTCTTCAACACTAAAAGGGTGAAAACGTTCAGGAAATAGCGCATATTCATGAGCCATAGCAGTTCCGGTATGAATCTGAAGCTGATGCAGTTTAATGATTTCAACCGGTAGAGACGACATTACCTTTGCCTGTTCGATAAAATCGTCATGATTTTCGCCGGGTAAACCAAGAATCAGGTGGGCACAATTGTGAATCGAGCGACGTGAAGTCTCTTTCAATGCCTGCACCGATTCTTCCCAGGTGTGTCCGCGGTTGATCCTTTTCAAGGTGTCATCTTTTATCGTCTCGATCCCCAGTTCAACCATCACATAACACTTTTGCGATAGCTCTTCAAGCAAATCAAGCACTTCATCGCTGAGGCAATCGGGGCGCGTGGCGATAACAAGGCCAATCACTCCAGGGTATTGCAATGCATCATTGTAAAGTTCACGAAGCACCGATATAGGTGCATAAGTATTTGTATAGGATTGGAAGTAGGCTAAATACCGCATGGTAATATACTTCCGCGAGAAGAAGGCGATTCCCTCTTCGAGTTGGACTTTCAGAATGTTATCCAAATCGCAATACGAAGGCTGAAAAGTTTTATTGTTGCAGTAAGTACATCCTCCAAGGCCGCGTGTTCCATCGCGATTGGGACAGGTGAAGCCCGCATTCACCGATATTTTCTGCACACGACCATCGAATATCGCTCTGAAGTGCGTCGAAAAGTCGTTGTATCTTTTAATGTGACCCCACGTGTATTGTGTTGTTAAAGACATTGATTCAATTTTGAATCGCAAAAATACGCTTTATTCTTTCGGGTTCAAGATCCATGCTGATGGTTCATTTTACTGTTGAAAAAAGTATTGCCGTAAAAATCAAACAGAGCCTTGCTTTTTTCAACAATTTCATATCTTTAGCACGAAAGAAATACGAAAACGATGCTTACAATTAAAGATATTCAACAAATCGAAAGCAGAGGCAGTTCGGTTCACGAAATCGAAAAACAGATTGCCCATTTCAGGAAAGGTTTCCCTTTTTTAAAGGTTCTAAAGCCTGCCACAATTGGTGATGGAATCATCTTGATGGACGAAGACCATGTTTCGGCAGCAGTGAAGCAGTTTACGCAAAAGATTCAGGAAGGTCTGAAACCTGTCAAGTTTGTTCCCGCCTCTGGCGCAGCAAGCCGGATGTTCCAGTCGCTGTTTGCCTTCGCCGAAGCTGCTGATACTGATGAAAAGGCGATTAAATTGCTTGAAGAAGACCGGTTTAAAACCATGAAACAGTTCTTCGGCAAAATTGGTGATTTTGCCTTTTACGAAAAGCTGGTTACCTTACTTGGAGGCATCAAATCAGCCAATGGTACTTTAAAATATTGCGAAATAATCGACTATATTTTATCAGATATCGGGTTAAACTTCGGTTTCCTTCCAAAAGGATTGTTGGATTTTCATCTTTACGGCAGAGAACCCCGCACGCCAGTCGAAGAACACATGATTGAAGGTGCACTTTATGGAGCCGATAACCAGGGAAACGTAAAGCTTCATTTTACAGTTTCTCCCGAGCATCTCAACTACTTTATCAACAAAACAAACGAGGCTGCCCTGCAATTTGAACCGAAGTTTTGCGTTAAATATCATATCACATTCTCAGAACAAAAGCCCTCGACCGACACAATTGCCGTGGATCCCGAAAATAACCCCTTCCGGCTGGCGGATGATTCATTGTTCTTCAGGCCGGCAGGTCATGGTGCACTGCTCGATAATTTAAATGAGATCGACGGAGATATCATCTTCGTAAAGAATATCGATAATGTTGTTCCCGACCGGTTAAAAAAGGACACAGTAAGGTATAAAATGGCTTTGGCACTTTTGTTATTGGAATACCAGGAACAGATTTTTAACTATTTACGAATACTTGAAAAACCAGTTGAGTTGATCTCCGATCAGCAAATTGCCGAAATGGTTGAGTTTACCGAAAAAGTACTCTGCATTGAACCCGGAAAAAGTCAGAATAATTCAAACAAACAGATATTAGTGAATTATCTGGTCAGAAAACTGAATCGTCCGATCAGGGTATGCGGAATGGTGAAGAACGAAGGAGAGCCAGGAGGAGGACCTTTCTGGGCTCAAAATGCCGACGGAACCGTTTCTCTTCAGGTTGTTGAAAGCAGTCAGATTGATAACAATGATCCGGAACAAAAGGATATCGCCAATCATTCGACTCATTTCAATCCGGTCGATCTTGTTTGTGGCGTCCGTAATTTTAAAGGTGAGAAATTTGATCTGTTGGAATACCGCGATCCCGAAACAGGATTTATATCTTCAAAATCGAAAGATGGGAAAACGCTGAAAGCACAGGAACTACCCGGGTTGTGGAATGGAGCAATGGCCGACTGGATCACATTATTTGTTGAGGTCCCTGTCATTACCTTTAATCCGGTAAAAACAGTTAACGATCTTTTAAGGAGCGAACATCAACCTTTATAGCTCAAATTATTATCTTTGCAAAATAATTAATTGTAGTCATATGGCAATGTGGGATGGGGCAAGAGAGAATTCCGAAAGTAAGGAGTTCGCCGGAGTGGTGAAACGTTATAAGAAGATGCTGTCTGATGAGCAGATGGGATTCTTTGACGTGTCCGACTTCGAGTATATTGCAGATCACTACATCGACAAGAACCAATTGACAAATGCACTGCAGGCCTGCGAAATAGCATTCTCGCAACATCCTCATTCCCTGATTGTGAAAATAAAAAAAGCACAGGTATTGCTCGGACAACTAAAAACCGAAAAAGCACTTGAACTGCTCAAAATGATTGCTGAGGTTGAAAAAACAAATCCGGAAGTACTTTTAATGCTGGGAAATTGTTATAGCCTTCAGGGAGACGATGCCAAAGCTTACAATTATTATCGAATGGCCGACAAATTCACATTCGACGATCGGGATGAAATGCTCTACAATATAGGTGCTGGTTATGTCCAAAATGGCGATTATCACAGAGCCGTTGATTTTCTGGAGAAAGCCTATCGCGAAAATCCTAAAAACGACAGCGTTCTTTACGATTTGGCATTTAGCTACGATAAATTGGGTGATGACAATAGGAGCATCAATTTTTATAACGAATATCTTGATATTGACCCATTTGCTGAATCTGCTTGGTACAATTTAGGAATTATATACACACGACGCGAAGAATTCGACAAAGCCATTGAAGCTTATGATTTTGCATTAACGATTGACGAGAACTACTCTTCCGCGCTCTTTAACAAAGCAAATACCCTTTCAACTGCAGAAAAGTATAGCGAAGCTTTAATTTGTTACCTCGACTATGTGCGCTTTGACAAGAATTCTTCTGATGCTCATGTTTATATTGCCGAGTGTTATTTCCAGCTTGAAGATTATTCGCAAGCATACAACTACTATAAACAGGCAATAAACCTCGATCCAAAAAATGCAGATGGCTGGTATGGAGCTGGAATTGTACTAATGGTTGAAGAAAATATTGCAGAAAGCCTTGTGTTTTTCAAGAAAGCAATTAAACTGGATGATAGTTGTGCTGATTTCTGGAACGCTTTCGGGAAAGTAAATGCCGCACTTGATCATTACGAAGAGGCTTTGATAGCCTTTAGAAAATCGGTTGAGATTGAAGACACTAATGCCGATTTTTGGATCGCCTACGCCGATTTCTATTATAACTACAACCAGATAGGCCTTGCTATAAAGACAATGTTTGAGGCAGAAAATGCGGTTGCAGAAAATGCACAGATACTCTATAAACTCTCCGGGTATCTCACCGAAAATGGTGATTCACAGCTTGCAAAAATATATCTAAAGAAAGCCCTTACCTTAAATTTTCCATTACACACAGATTTTTTCCTCGATTTCCCTGGTCTGCAGTCAAAGCGTTGGATTAAAAAAATGGTTGGCCAGTTTGCAATGAATGATAACCTTTGGTAAAACCCATGAAATGCCTCCCTGTTTATCGGGACGAATCATAGGTCAATGAAATGAAATAGTTTTAATTCCATTGACTTTTATTAAACAAACTTAAGCATGAAACGCAAATTCGGATTGATCGGTTTTCCGCTTACTCACTCATTTTCGAGAAAATTCTTTACTGATAAATTCTCAAATGAGGGGATTGATGCTGAATACCTCAATTTTGAACTTGAGAATATCGCTCAGCTATCGCATGTAATTGCTTCTCAACCCGATCTCGAAGGATTCAATGTGACCATCCCTTACAAGGAACAAATTTTAAAATACCTGGAATTTACGGATGATTCTGCAACTCAAATTCATGCAGTCAATACAATTCGGATCCGCCGCACAGGTCACCATGTTTCACTACATGGATACAATACAGATATACATGGATTTCAGGAATCTATCCGTCCTTTGATTCAGAAATATCACCATAAAGCACTCGTTCTTGGAACAGGAGGAGCTTCCAAAGCGGTTGTCAAGGCATTGGAGAATCTCAATATTGAAACAATCTTAGTTTCCAGAAATCCTGAAGAGAAAGGTGAACTGTCCTATAATGATCTGGATGAGGATGTGATGGACAATTACAAAATAATCGTAAACACTACTCCAATCGGTACTTATCCAAATATTGAAGGATGCCCGGCCATTCCTTTTGAACTAATTACACCCAAACACTTATTGTTTGATGTGGTTTATAATCCCGAAGTTACGGAGTTTTTAAAACAGGGAAAGAAACGTGGAGCTGTTATCAAAAACGGATTAGAAATGCTACATCTACAGGCACTTGCCTCGTGGGAGATCTGGAATAGGGAATAATTCGCAGGACCGAAAAGAATGAAAGAATCCTCCAAACTACTGATCGTCTTTAATCTGTTCTGAATTTGTTTTGCAGAAAAAATAAAAACCACCCAAGCCTTTGATTTTAAGAGGAAATCATTTAACTAATACTGCCACTGATTAATACGAAATTTCGTTGGACAGAAAAAACCAATTTTCGCTTAAAGCTCATACGGGATGGATATTAAATAATTTTTTTTTATAAAAACAGTAATGTTAAATTGTAATTTCTAAAGTGTTGTTGTAATAACGTATGACTAAAAAGGCTTTCTGGAACAAAATTCGGATATAAGACCAGGTATAGACCAGGTATAGGGAAGGTATAAGGATGGTATAAGGATATTACTGCGCTGATTTAATAGTTCATTAAATTATTTTATGGGAAAATCGTGCTTGTAATTTGTTTGATCCATGTGATTAACTATTCATAATATTGAAGATCCATCATTTTTAACCGCAGGATAAACTTTTCTTACACGGAAATCGATAATTGGCATTTAATGCGATGCAATAAAAATACAATAAATGTAACTGCTCAGGTCGATTATTAAGTTTTTGCAATCAAGTGTCATCAGGTATACAGCATTATCTATGGCTGGATAAAATACAGTAATACAATGCTAACCTTTTTGGGGTATCAGAATCTTGGAAAGG
>Ga0209697_10003902_pt1 | contig 19844 bp, 15 predicted proteins | sample AliMusrvi5mmetaG_FD_184115 | JGI IMG/M metagenome (GOLD analysis project Ga0209697, IMG submission 184115) | Freshwater lake bacterial and archeal communities from Alinen Mustajarvi, Finland, to study Microbial Dark Matter (Phase II) - Alinen... | ecosystem: Environmental > Aquatic > Freshwater...
GGCACAGGCATATGGCCATGGTAGCATTGGCCGGCCTGTTCGTGATGGAAGAGCGGATGCTCAGTGGCAAAGTTACCCTGCTCAGCACCCGCGACGTGGTGCAGATACTCGACTGGTATTTTCGTGCAAGCCCCTCGCTAGAATCCATTATAGAACAAGTCGAGAAGCGACACCGGAGGCGAATTATAGCATCAAAAGCGAAAATAAAAGTATCGGCAAAAACTGAAAAAATATTGAGATTAAACAATTAACTGAGTAGAATTAATGAGGTTGGGCCCACCACGAGGCACTACCTCGTTTGTGATAAATGCATGCTTTATTTGTTCCTCGGTGAAACAGGGGACACATAAATTGGGTCCTCGCGGATTAACATTTAGTGACCTCATGAGCGTGCTAAATTATGAGGGGTAAGGGTTTATTGTTTCGTGTTTCATGTCTGACTAATTTCTGTCAGGAGTATCAAGACAGAAACAGGGCCAACCACCCGAAGGGGCCGACAACCAGAAATACATATCAGCCACTTGGAGTCCCGACAAGAATACCCGCAGGGGTTGACTAGAACCCACCCAAGGCCGGATGCCAAAAAAATCGGCATGAGATAGACAAGATCCATAGATTCTGAGATAAATCCCGCAGCCAACCCTGCCCATGAAGAACTCAACTATTTGGAAAATACTCGCGCTGCTTGTGGTCTTAACGCTCTGTGGCCTGTGGGCACTCCATTTGCCCAAGAAATTAATCCATCAGGTAACAGTCATTTCCCAAAGCTTCACGTCCCCAGAAAAGGAGTCCGTGAAGGATGGGCAGGATCGAATCATGCGTGAGATCGAGGCCTACCGAATGGAAACGCGGACACTTTACAACAACCAACGATTTGCCGACCTCGAATCCCGGGCGAAAGATCTCCACACCAGCAAGGCAAAATTCGGCAATGGCATCTGGAAGATCACCTTGTTCTACAACTGCTTGGAATGCCGTGAAGAAGAACCGGAAAGCATGTGGCAGCTCCACGAGCAAATCCATAAGAACTGGGTGAGCCAATATCCCAACTCGATCACGGCTCGCGTGGCCCAAGCGGATTTTTTCGTGTCATATGCATGGCACGCCCGTGGAGCCGACTACGCGAATAAGGTCACTCAACAAGGTTGGCGCTTGTTTCGCGAACGCTTGGCCGAGGCAAGGAAGATCTTGGATCAAGCCAAGGACTTGTCAGAGAAATGTCCAGAATGGTGGCGGGTGTGCATGACGCTGGCTCGCGGCCAATCATGGAGTCGCGAGGACTTCAACCAACTCTTCGAAGAAGCCAAGGCATTTGAGCCAACCTTTCAGATGTATGATATTTCCCGAGCCTGTTACCTATTGCCTAGATGGCATGGGAAACCGGGCGAGTGGGAAGCCGCCGCCGAGAAAGAAATTGACCGCCCAGGAGGGTTGGGACTGGAAGGTTATGCCGTGGTGGCCTTTAACATGCGTTCCTATTACCAAGACTTATTCCACGAGACACGCTTGTCTTGGGAAAAGGTCCGCCAGGGCATGGAAATCAGGCATCAGCATTACCCGGATTCGGCGGAAATCCTCAATCATTACTGCTGTCTTGCCTGCTATGCAGATGACAAGGAACTCGCCAGCAAGCTTTTTGCTGAAATCGGGGACCGGCTTATTCCCCATTGCTGGGGCGGCACTCAAAATTTAGCCCGAATGAAAGAGTGGGCAGGTGTCGCCCCGGACGACAAACCCACCACCGGTCGTTAGTTTTTTTTATTCGTGCTAACGTCTGTCTCAGTGCTGGCACCCGCTACCGGGAGCGCCACACCGCAACGGGGTTTGGGTTGTAGTAGGGTCATTTCGAATCGAGGCGGGTAGAGGGTTGTCCAGCAGCGGATTGTTCGCCTTCTATCTTTTGTATGCTTTTCTCCAGTTTTTTTGAGTCGAAGTTAATCCTCTGGTATAGAGAACCTCGGTTTTGCAAAGCGAATCCCAAAATGCTGATTTATCCATGCATATCTGAATGAAGCCAATGATAGATCCAATATTGAATGCCATGCCTATCAATTTAATAACTTCACGCCCAATGACCTGAGGTAGGCTGAGCGGCACACTGTTTTCGATGTTGTATACGCGTAGTCCACAAATCCACTTTCCTATGGTCTTCCCAAATAGCCAAGTCGGAATAACAAAGTAAAGAATCGGGCTCAGAAATCCGAGCGGGATAAGGGTGACAAACGCCCACAATGGAAGGTCCCCCGGAGGATTCTCGAAAATGGGAATGAAATGATTAAAATACAGAACTAAACATCCGAGTGAAATTGGGATGTCGATGATTATCGCGGACAGTCTAAGTCCGATGGTGTAGGCTTGCTGATTCATTTATTTGGCGAACGTCAAAACCACCGATGACCGGCGGCTAGAAAGTGGTTGGAACTGCGGTTGCGGGACATAACTGGCATTCGGTGCGCTTTCTTGTTGGGCTTCTCATTTACTTCCGGTTGCACACACAGTTTCGTGAGTGCCATGCGAATCCCGCTATTTCGTGGGGATCGCATAGTCATCGGTTCTCTCGCTCCAGTGTTTGAAAAGAATGTGGGTAATCATCACTTCCTTGTCGGAAGCCGCTGCTCCGCTTAGAATCCTGCCATAGTAGTTATTCAGGCCTCCCGTATTCCAATCAGAGGTCCATCGGATATCGGTTAATTGAACCATAGTGCCTTTTGGTATTACCCGATCAACGAAGATCTTCGCCTGCTTGTCAATAATGCCGAGCTCAGGGTTCCTTTGAAATTCTTGAACAGAAAATGAATAACCTGTAGTTGGAATAATCGAGTAGTCTTTGCCGAGATAGCAGTATAGATACGCATCCTTAACCAGAACGAGGGATTGCCCCTTTTTAAGGCCATGTGCCACTTTGGGATCGCTCCATTGATTGCTACATCCGGGTAAGGCCAGCGCTCCAATTACGACCGCAGCGACGATGCACTGATATGATGATGGTCTGTACATGTTATTTTTTCGCTCAACAGTGTTGATAAGTAGCGCGCGGCATTTGTCCTGTAACAACCGCAGCGGCATAAAAAGGACAAATACGGCCCGGCTGCGCGGACTTCGTCCTCCGTCGCTCAAACGAGCGCCGCAGGACCACCCCTTTCTATCGCTTTGCCCGCTGGCTGGCAACTTCCTTTTTCCCCGGTCTGCGCCGTCGTCGCGGGCGGTCACTATCAAATTTTCCTCTTGCAACCCGGCTCCGGTTTTCATTCTGTTCACCGGTTTCAAAAGCATTCAATTCCGTAAAACCATGAGCACCGATCCAGCATTCAAACCGCAGACGAAGAACACCCGCATAGCAGGACTGCCTCCTCTGGCGGCGTTGGCGGTTGCCCTTGGCATGGTTTTGTCGGTTTTGATCGCTGCGGGCACATGGAAGGAGGTCCGCAAGCGTCCTGACAAGCACAACATCCGCATCACCGGCTCTGCGCGCAAACGCATCGTGTCCGACCTCATCCAATGGTCCGCCACGGTCGAGGCCAATGCACCGGAGCGCACCGCCGCCTACATAGCGCTGAAGAGCGGCACCGAAAAGGCGGTTGCTTTTCTCAAGGCGCAGGGCGTCAAGGCAGATGAAATCCAGACGCAGTCCGCCTCCATCAACGAGGAGTTCGAGACGATCCATGAAGACAAGGTGCTGCCCGGGACCAATGTGCCGCTACGGACCGATAAGAAGGTTTCCACAGGCTTTAGTGCCATGCAGGTCGTCTCCGTGAGGTCGGAGAATATCCCTATCGTCGAGAAGGCGTCCCGCGAGATCACCTCGCTGCTGGAACAGGGGGTGTTTGTCACCTCCTCATCGCCGCGTTACTTCTACACGCGGCTTGGCGAGCTCAAGCTTGAGATGCTTTCGGAAGCCGCCAAGGACGCCCGTGGCCGCGCCGAAAACATCCTCCGCTCCGCAGGCAACACCAGCGTCGGCAAGCTGGTTTACGCGGACATGGGAATCATCAACATCAACGCCGCCAACTCCACCGGAACCTCCGACGAGGGAAACAACGACACCTCATCCTGCGAGAAGGACATCATCACCATCGTCCACGCCGAGTACGAGGTGAAATGATGGCAAGCATCAAGCCCTGGATGGCATTGCCGCAGACAATCGTGAAGAGATTGATGATTATCGATTGATGATTGTTGATTTTTGAAGGGAAAAAGAGAGGGAAGCACAAAGCACGAATTTGCCTGTGGATGACCTTATTTTCTGATCTATCATTTTTACACGCGAAGGCCCAATTTACGCCTGACCATGGGCGAGGGTGAATTGAGGTTGTCATTCATGATGAATGAAACTAGCAGCAGGTCAGGCGCTAGGAGGGTCGGCTTGTTCGGCATTGGCATCTTGTGTTCACAACCTCGAAAGTCACTTCGGGGACTTGTGGAACCTTGTCAATTTCGGTTCAGAGGCTGTCCAGATACCGTTGCGGAGCTCAAGTGTGCCATTGTAAAAGCATACCTCCGGCGCATCCTGACCAACCTCCGCAGTGTAGCAGTGTTTGGAAATGTCCAAGGTGAATGCGCCGAAAGCGTATCTTCCCTCGGAACGCACCATCAACGGTATTTTCGCCATTCGTTCGGGATCAGGAGAACCAATGAACGTATCCGGGTGGGACCGGAGGAATTCAAGCACGGCGTCCTTCGCTTGCTCGGCAGTCAAATATGGTTGCGAGACTGCGATCCGCGCCTCAGGTGGTGATAGCTCCGAGCGCTTACACCCAATGGTCACCATGCAAAGACAGAGTCCAATCGCAGGTATGATGACAAGATGGTTCTTCATTGGTCCACGCCTATTTGATGCCGCTTGAGGTAGTGGCGCCGATCCTCCAGAGTCACTCAAAATAACAGACATTGTGCATTCCACATGGGACGGCAAGACTTCAAATCGGGTTTTCTGGTGCCCATGTGCTGTAGTTCAGCAGATCCCCAGATTGCGTTCAAGCGCCATGCGCAGATAGCTTGTGCGGCGTCTGGCGTCTTGGCTTCCCGCTAAAGTGCTTTTGCATGTTATTCGACGTTATTGCCAATTGTTCCGCCTCCGGTCTCAAATCCGTAGAATCTTGGCATGTATGCAGACTCGGGGAATTTGTAGGGTCCGTCTAGATAGTCGGGTAAAAGCTCGGGGTATCGGGTGTATAGAGGCATCATCGCGTCTAAAAACAGGTCCCCCATGAGCTTTCCAACAACCATCCGATAATTTTGACCATTCTCGGGCGTGTCATGGTCGTCGACAAATGCAACGCTCTGAACGAGATGCGATCCCACTCGGGCGAGTAGATGGCTGAGCTCTTGTGCTTCACTAAGTGTCATAAAGTTTCTTCCGAATGTCTGAGCGATGGCAGACGCGTGATTGGATAGTGTTAGTGCGGTGGTTGAGAAGATTCTGGCGTCTTGTAATCCGCTCCTTGTTCTGCTTTGTGTGATCGTAGGTTAGCGGCTACTGTGGTAGCCAGATCTTTGAAGTTCCCGCGCTTCTCCCATTCTACATGAAGGGATGCACGCATGGCCGTAAATTCTTCGATTACCTGACTATTCCGCCCTTCATTCAGGGCCTCGATTGTCGCTCCAACCATTTGGAATGCCGCGGCACTATACCAAGCATTCAGCTCGAATCGTTCAACTTCACTGGCCAACGGGAACATAAGGCATGACCAGAGAAATGCGAAAACTCCGCCAATAGCGCGGGTTCGACGGCGTTGACCGAAAACTGATACCGATATCAGGGCTGCAAGCACCCCAAAGAAAAAGACGAATCCAGCGATGGCGGACATATCTATTATTTTTGTGTCAAACGTTTGTCTCTTGAGTCAGCCCCAAATAACAGACATTGCCCATTCCATATGGGGACGGCAAGGCTGCAATGCGGGTTTTCTGGCGCCCATGTGCCCGTAGTTCAGCAGATCCCCAGCTTGCGTTCAAGCGCCTTGAGCCTGCGGGCTGGTTTACCAACACCCCTGCAATTATTTTTTTGCAGTCACTCGTTTGATGCTATGTTGACGCTTCGCTACCCTCCTCGGGTGGCCGTATTCAGACCCCCCCCAAAAAAAATACCCATGCCCACCACCAATTCAGAGCCCATTTCCGCAGCACAGCTTCACTTTTTCCATGACCAGGGCTATCTGGTCATCGAGGATTTGATCCCGGTGGACGAACTCCAGCCGGTCATCGATGAAATCAGCGGTGAGGTCGGCAAGCGGGCCGAGCAACTCGTTGAGAACGGCAGCTTGAGCCGCTCCTATGCGGAAGAAGGCTTCGAGACCCGTCTCGCCAAAATCAGTCAGGAGACTGACCAACTGGCGATCTCTATCTGGAACGGCATACTCCACGGCCGGCTATCTTCCACCTCATCAGCCACCCCCGCCTGGTGGACGCCGCCGAACAATTGTGCGGCCCCGAGGTCATCGCCTCCAGCGTGTACCGCTTGCGCCCGAAAATCCCCAACTACGGCTACGGTGCCGTGCCGTGGCATCAGGATTCCAGTTACTTCGAACCCTACTGTGACAATTCCTTGGTGCTGACCGCTTGGGTCCCGCTGGTGGATTCCAACGAGGAGAACGGCTGCATGTGGGTCATTCCCGGCACTCATCGCCTGCCCGTGGTTCCACACCAGTTGGCCTGCGGCGGTAAGTATCTTGGCATCGACGATAAGGACCTGCCCGCCGGTGAGCAGGTGTGCTGTCCGGTCCGCAAAGGTGGCGTGCTGCTAATGACCAATCGCACGGTGCACGGGTCCTTTGCCAACCATTCCTCCGGCGTGCGGTGGTCCATGGATCTGCGCTATCAGAGCGCGGCCTTGCCGACCAATGCGGCCATCACCCGCCTGCCGGGCGAGGCAGAACCCTCGGTGGAACTCGGAGTGCCCGCCGCCTGTTATCCACCCGACCGCGATTTCCTCGTGCGCTCGCGCCTGCGCCCCGATGAAATCACCCGCTCCTACGAACAGTTCCGCCTGTTAAGGGAAAGCAAAACCCACCAGAAGGTGACCAACCGCTTCGGCGTGTCATGGGCCGCCCCCAAGGTGGCCAAAGCCTAACCAAGGTCTCACACCGCACCGGCACAATGCAGCAGTTGTCTCCGGGGCCCCAAATAACAGACATTGCGCATTCCATAAGGGACCGCAAGGCTTCTATGCGGGTTGTCTGTTATCCGCGGGGTTTGGATTGCGTGAATCCGCGTGAACTCACTTTCTGACCTATCTTGTTAATCCACGAGGAGCCGGTGAAATTGTGGCCGCGCATTTAAACGACCCGCGCGGGGACCCGTTGGCATGCAGCGTATGTTTAGGTGCATTATATGGATTTCTCATCAGATTGTATACCTCTCTTGGAAAGTTCTTTCCCGACTGCAAAATACCAATCGTTATTTAGCGGATCAAGAGGCATCCTCACGGTTCTTTTCTTGCAAATAAAAACGAGATCACATGAGCTCCTTCCGCTGCTTTTTGAAGCCGACAGAATCTCATCGAAAAGAACTTCTCGTGATCTAAAAATATCTTTGAAGCCAACGCTTGTCTCTGAAATAAAGTAGTAATTATTGGATAAGGCCCAGTATCCGATATATCCTAGTGCCACAGTGCCCAATAAAAGTGAAAGTGTTAATAGCAATGAGTGCTGACTAATCGAAGCACTAAGGATAAATATCCCAAAGCTAGCAACGAGAACAATCCAAACAGCGGATGCTTGCTTACTGCCATAAATCTTTGTTTCAGAGAGCGGCGTGGGGTCGGAGCTCATAATTATTTACCTACCTGCTTGTTCTGCCGCGTGCGGCATTTGTGTTTATTATACGGCGTGCGACATAAGAGTTACATATGCCGCACGGAGGGGCGAGCTCCGTCCATTGAACGGTCTGCGGAGAGCGCCGTTCTAAGGGGTTGTAGCATTTTTTGCGGAGCAGGCAAGGGATATTGGATCCAACAGGAAAAGCGCCTATTGAAAGAATATGGCAGGATAAGTATCCGGGCCACAGGATTGTTGCCAATTTACGGTGGTGGTGCGCCAATTTCCGATTGGCCCGCCCAGCGTAGAAGACGCGACAGGAATGTCGCGACTCCTTATTTTAGATCTGCACCGGGCGTTTGATGGCTAATTGGCCGGGACGAGTAGTGAGGACGGGGCGAGTTTTGAAGACGCAACAACTGCGCGAAGCAAGATAGCCGGGCACTCTATCCTGAATAACGAGGCAATAATGTCGCGTCTCCTTATTTCACAGCCGCAATGAACCAACAGGAGGGAACTGAGAAAACAGAGATTTAGGTCGCGATTCCTTATTTCACTGCCGCGATCACGGCTTGGATTCCTGTCCGGGTTTATCCGGCCATGGGTGGCGCGGGTAGCGGCCAGCGACCTCTTTTTTCATCTGGGCGTATCCGCTTGCCCAGAAGCCCCTGAGATCCTTGGTCATCTGCCAGGGTTTCTGCCCGGGTGTCAGTATGTGGACCAGGAGCGGCACACGGCCATTGGCAATGGTTGGTGTTTCCCACACGCCGAACAGATGCGCGACTTTCAGGGCGATGAACGGGTCATTGCCCTCGCCGTAGGTGATCTTGGCTGATTGTCCGTTAGGCAAGTCGATGCGCTCCGGGCAATATGCGTCTAGCGCGGCACGCTGGGCGGGGCTCAGCCATTCGCGCAGCACGCGCCAGACATTGGCCTCCTTGATCTCCTTGTAACTAACCGCCCCGTGGCAGATCTGGGCAATGGCATCGGAACGGTCTTCATCCGACCACCCGGGCATGTCCAGTTCCGGCATTGCGTTTCCTAGCAGAATAAGGCGTGCTGCCCACTGGTCCACGGCATGGTCCCAGTTCTTCAATACCAACTCACCGGAAATGACACGTGCGGCTAGGATTTCCGCAGCCTGATCCAGATTGATGTTGTGGTCGCTTTCACGGGTTTCCAGCACCAGATCGCGGAAGCGCGTTTCCTTGCGCGAGACCACACGGCGGCGGGTTTCGTCCCATGCGACTCCATCAGTGGTCGACAGATCCTCTGGAAACAACTCCCCCATCCATGCGGGATCAATGGCGGTTGCCCGGCGGAGGTGCACAATGATCTCGCGCGCCTCCACTTCGGTGATCTCTGCCGCGACAAACGCGGTGGCGTTCTTCACGCACGATTCCTCATCGAGTTTGCCGCGGCGGTTGCCGACGAGGCGGCACGCCAGCGTACCCTGATTGAAACGCATCGCGAGCTGGTCGCTGAAACTGGCCAGCATCGCCTTGGCCACGGCCTCGTGGTGTACCTTGAAATCAATGGGCTGCCAGTCCCAACCAAATCGTTCTGCCAGATTACAAAGGCGGTCAAACCCCTGCGCCGTTTCGCGTGCTCCCCGGCCCAGGATGCCTAGCTGGGAGCAGCGCCTCGGATCGAAGTCCATCGCGGCGGCGGATTCAAAGGCACGCCACTCACCGGCAAAATCAGAGTCGTCCCCGGCAAACAGGAAATCCTTGCGGCCCACGCCGCCACGTTTGTTAGCAAACACACCCTCACCCTGCACCGCAGCGGCGATGAACGCGGTTTCCGCCACACAGCCGTGTTCGTGGCCGGCCAGCATGAGGCGCGAGAAGCGTGGCTCCAGTGGCAGGGCTGCCATCTTGTGGCCTTCTTCCGTGAGACATCCTGCCAGATCAATCGCACCCAGCGCGTGAAGCAGATCTTCCGCACGGGTGAGCGCGGCCTCAGTGGGAGCGTCGAACCAGCGGAAATCGCGGATCTCCCCCACTCCGGAGGCTTTTAGCAGCAGCACCGCTTCCGCTAGATCCACACGATGGACTTCTGGAGCCTCAAACTCAGTGCGGCGGGCTTGATCAGGCTGGCTCCACAGGCGGAAGGCGCGACCTGGAGCGGTCCGACCGGAACGCCCGGCACGCTGGTCTGCGGAGGCGCGTGAGATTTTCCTGATGAGCAGCGTGTTGATGGCGCGCCTCGGTTCGTAACTGGAAATGCGGGCGAGGCCGGAGTCGATGACGGTGGCCACGCCCTCGATGGTGAGCGAGGTTTCCGCGACGTTGGTGGCGACGATGATTTTCGGTCGCGCTCCCGGCGTGATGGCGGCTTCCTGCGCGGCCGGTGGCAGCGCGCTGTATAGCGGAAACACATCCCATCCGCGGGCAACAGATCCAGATTCTAGCAATTCGACGGTTTTCCGAATCTCGTGCGTGCCCGGCAGGAACATCAGGATATCTCCGGCATCCGGCATGGCCATCGCCTCACGACAGACGGTAACCATTTTCTCCCAGACTGGCACCTCACGCGGCGGTCCGCCACTGCGGTCATTGACGGGCGCTCGGTCGGGCCGGTAGAGGATCTCCACCGGGAACAGACGCCCGCCCGCCTCCAGCACGGTGACAGGCGTTAGAAAGTCAGACAGTCCCGCGGTTTCCAGCGTGGCGGACATCACCGCCACCCTCAGATCCGGGCGCGGGCCATCCTGCAGGTCGAGACAGCGGGAAAGCGAGATGTCCACGGCCAGGCGGCGCTCGTGGAATTCGTCGAAAACCACTGCGCCCACGCCCGTGAGTTCGGGGTCGTCCTGAATCCAGCGCTGGAACACACCGTCCGTTAGATAAAGGATGCGCGTGTCATTGCCGTATCTGACATCGAAGCGCACGGCATAGCCGACCTCGCGGCCCAGGGTGGCCCCGCGTTGTTTGGCCACCCATCCGGCGAGCAGGCGTGCAGCCATACGGCGCGGCTGGACCACGAGGATCATGCCAGGCACTCCCGCGTCCAGAATCATACCCGGCACGGCGGTGGATTTCCCCGAGCCGGTGGGAGCCTTGAGCAGCACGCGCGCGCGGTCCCCCGCCATCATGGCGCGGCGCAGGTCAGCGGCGATTTCAAAGACAGGCAGTTGCACAAGCGAGGATGTGCCTTGAAACGCCGGTTCCTAAAAGCGGAAAAGCGCAGGGCTATACTGGTTGCTAAAAGAGATTGCCCTGAGCTTGTCGAGGTTCCCATGTGGTGCGGCCATTGGACACTCGATCCCATTTGGATCACCTCTTCTCTTATCCGCGTTTATCCTGTTCATCTGCGGTTGAATTTCTTCTGAAGCGGGTGTCGGGACCCGGAGCTACCACCTGGGATTCACCACTTGACCGGCAGGGACGGTTCCACCACTTTCCAGCCCGCCGGGATTGCGGCATCACGCATATGGGGAAGCACATTTCATTCGTATTGGCTCTATCAGGATTATTGATGTTTGGGACAGGCAGCTTGTCCGCAGGGACAGAGAAAGAAACCCACAGGACACTCTATAATAATTCATTCAACGAGGCACTGCCTGCGGGCTCCACCTCCGGTCACGCAGTGGTCCGGGAAGCGGTGTCCGGCAACGGGAAATACCTGCAACTGTCCGTGGATGACTTATCAACTTCCTCGTTTTCCACTCCTGTGTTTCAGCTGGGCAGCATTGCCAGGATGGAAATAAAGTTTCGTTATCGGTCCTCTGCGATTGCTCCAGCGCCGGACCGTGGGAGCTGGGTGGGCATCGGGTGCATGAAGGCCGATGGCAGTTCAGCCGGAAGCACACCACCTATCTTCTGCCAGCCAACTTCACGATGGATGGAGATCGCACAGATCGTGGATGTGCCAGAGGCTGCGGTGAAATGCGGCATCGGCTTTCGCATGCAACAGCAGAATGGGAAATTCGACATCGCAGATCTCGTGGTGAGTGAGTTGCCCAAGGTGACGGATGCGGAGAAAAATTCTGAAGATGTGGAATATGCAAAAGCTTACAAGCTGAAGGCCAACCTAAGCTACAAGGCCACCGGTGACACGGGTGTTCTATCCAGAGGCAACATCACCCTGAAACCGAATGACAAGCATCTCCCTCATGGATTCGTGCTGCCCGACGCACTGTGTGAGAACCCGGATCTGGTTTACGAGGTGGAGTGCGTCTTCAAGCCAAACTGGAGTGCCGGCCCATCAGGGGGCAATGGCCATTTCATTATTACCCTTGGAAAAAACATCTCAGGCAGCGATCCGGACTCCTACAATCTCGTCCTTTTCGGTGGCGGCAATCTGATAGGCCGCTTGAACGCATCCGAAGGCGACGGGCGCTGTGAGATCCGTAGCCCCATAGCCATCCATGCCGGGGAGCGGACCAGCGTCAAGGCGCGTTGGTCGGAAAAGGAAGAGACCGTGTGGTTCAACGGCAAGGCAATAGCCACCTCTGTCATGTCCAAGAAGTTCGTGTGGCGGAAAGGACGCGAATTCTTCATCATGGGAGAAGGCATAGGCAGTGGCCTGCTCAATGGAGAAGTGGAGCAGTTCTCCCTGCGGGTGTATGAACCATGCGTCAAGGTGGCATTTGCAGGCGATCCTCGCGACAAAGGTTATTATACCGGAGAGGGAAAGCTCATCACCGCCCTATCGTTTTCTAATAAGAATGGCCGGGACTTCACGAGTTCTATTTCCATTCTGGATTCCAACTGGAAGAAGGTGGCCTCGATTAAGCCCGTGGCTATCGCTGCGGAGAACCACACTTACAAGCTGCCTTCGCTTCCCTACGGTTGGTACAGTCTGGAAGCCACCGTCACCGGAAGTGGCGCGGAGAAGAAACTAACACTACCCATCAGTATCACCTCAGCAGCCGCAGTCCGGGAGGCTGCTGAGGACTCCATCTTTGGGATCACCGAGGAATGGGGATTCGGGCGGGATAATTTCGACGCAGCCACAGTGGACGCCCTGCTTTACCGGGTATCGCAGGCGGGAGTCCGCTGGTTCAGGGCATGGTGCGCGTGGGACAACATCGAGAAAAGCCCCGGAGTTTATGATTGGGATGCTATGGACCAGTTTGTCGCACTCGCTGAGAAACATGGAGTCACAATCTATCCAGTCATCATGGGCGGCGGAAAGCCCTTCATGAACCCGCCATCGATTTCACACGGGCACGAGGTGTCAATGGGGTTCCGCTTCCCCCCCGACCGGAAGGATTACAGCGCTTATGTGAAGGCATTCGTCACCCGTTACAAGGGGAAATTCCCCTACTATCAGATGTGGAATGAGGCGGACACCCGGCAGTTTCTCTATCCGTTCAAAACCGAGGCCTACGCCGCCTGGCTCAAGGAGACGGGAGCCATCATCCGAGCCACGGATCCGGCAGCAAAACTCTGCCTTGGCGGATTCTGCGCTGCGTATGGCGATGGAACCCGCGAGCGGACCAGCCATACCGATGAGGATGCAGCATACGGGCTGGCCGAGTGGTATGCACAGAACCCGCAGGCGGATTACGATGTGGTGGACTATCACTTCTACAGCGCCGGTGGCCCATTGCAGTCATGGGATGGATCTGTGAAGCTTATGGAAAGGCTGCGTCCATACATGGCAGCTCACGGTGACGGCAATAAACCGGTATGGAACAGTGAGACCAGTTTCCAGGCGGCAGAAAATCCAAAATTGGCAGGAATCTCAGGCGGCCTTTTCAATGTGCCGCTGCTGACCGAACGCGAGCAGGCATGGCGCGTCATCCAGTGGCATGTGCAATCGAAGGCTATCGGCATCGTGCGCAATTTCAATTACGAGGTGCGCGGCGGCGGCGGCCTGATCAATAGCGACTTCTCGGCCAAGCCTGCCTATGTGGCGCATCTGACGCTGGCCAGCACCCTGGCGGGTCTCAAATACCAGCGCACACTGCCTCTCAGCCACAACATCCGCGCCTATCAGTTCGGCAATTCCGACCGCTGTGTGACCGTGCTCTGGACGATGGATGGCTCTGAAATGCTCGTGGCAAAAAACACCGGAAAGGACAATCCCCTCACCCGCATCGACATGTTCGGAAACCGTACGAAGGCGGAAGGGATCATTGAACTGAGTGCAGAACCGTTCTATCTGGAGTCCAAACAGGCGCTGGTCCTGGAGCCACTCGTGGAACTCACCCTGCCTGACATGGTGCTGGCCGGGATTCCCTACGAGGCACAACTCAAGGTCCGGAATCCGTTTGGGACGGAATTGCGTTGTGCTTACGAGGCGGACGCATCGGGCAAATCCGAAGGCCGCCAATCATTCAAGGTGACGGCAGGAACGGAAAGGAACGAAGTGATCCATGTGTCGGGCACCGGCAGCCCGCTGGTGCTTGAGGGGGCTCTTTCGGGTGCGGTGACGCAGGAGTTCATGATAGAACTTCCGGTCAAACCGAAGAAGGCATTGGATACCAAGAACGGGTCTCCGGGCACATTCGAAATCAACGACGCCTCGCAAGTCCGCCAAGGCGCACAGGTGATAGACGGACAGAACCGCGTGATGTCCTCAGGAAGCTGGAAAGGGAAGGAACACTTGAGCGCCACAGGGACCGTAGCAGTGAAGGATCGCTCCGTAAACATCACCGTGAATGTGAAGGATGACACCTTTTTCCCCGAAAAAACCGGCAAGGCCCCATGGAGCGGCGACGCGGTGGAATTGTTCTTCGATCTCAGGACCGAGGAACAGAAATCCAACAACTCGATGGATGGGGTGGTGCAGTTGTTTGTCTCAGGCGAGGGCAAGTATCTCATCACACGCAACCAAAAGTTGCCGGATCTAGCGGTGAATGCCGTGAAAACGGCAGACGGATACCGTATCACTATCGGGTTCACGCTGCCAGAGCACATCACCAAGACCTTCGGGCTAGAGGTAGCACTGGACGACGCCGATAGCGCCACCTCCGGTCGCAAGGTGCGCATGGTATGGGCAGGCAACGATGAAAACCACGCCAACCCCGCCAGCTACGGGGTGGTGCTGATCAAGTGAGGTTTAGTGTGGCCATCCTAGCAGATTTGATTGAGGATTGAATATTGATGAGTGATTATTGTTCGGAGTTCCGCGTTTACGCGGTCTTAGAAATTGACGATTGCTAAACGCAGAGCGAGATAGATGGCCTAAGCCGCCCGTAGGGTGCAAGCGGCGGCGAGCATCAACCCCTGATTGGCATAGCCGTAGTCAATGTTGATCGATGATGAGACGGACAACTGCAGCCGATTTTCTATACCGCAACGCGGTTACGTAACATAGCCAGGGTTGCGCGCAGCGCTACCCTGGGACACCGCACCTCATGATCCCCTACCGCAACGCGGTTGCGTCCTCTTCGGGAATCGGCATCCACGCCGGACGTAACCCCTTCGGGGTAAAAATCATTGTGGGTATGCTCCCATCCAGGGTAGCCGATTCTCGGCAACCCTTCGCTATGTTACGAAATCCCGTTGGGATTTTGAAAAAAGAGTCCGTAATGTGTAACATTCCCACCCCATCCTCTCACTTTATTGACGATGTGCGCTACCCTAGGACACGCGCTCCGAATTCCTAACCGCAACGCGGTTACGTAACATAGCCCGGGGTTGCGCGCAGCGCTACCCTGGGATACCGCCCTCATGATCCCCTACCGCAACGCGGTTGCGTCCTATTCCATGATCGATACTCCACTCCGCTAACTAAATCAGGCTTTCCACCCTGATGCCACACTGCTTAAATCCTCGGCGTTCACCTAAACTTGTGAAATCACCATGTCACAATCCCTCTCCGCTGTTTATCTCCACCTCGTCTTTTCTACCAAAGACCGTCACCCTTTCCTCCGTGATGCCACATTACGGATTGAAACCCACGCATTTCTCGGAGGCATTTCCAAAAAACTCGACTGTTTACCCATCATCATCGGCGGTGTGGATGACCATGTCCATATTCTAGCCTGCCACGCTCGCACCATCACCCAGGCTGATTGGGTCAAGGAACTCAAACGCGCGTCCTCTATCTGGATCAAGGAGCGTGACCAAACGCTCCGCGACTTCGCATGGCAATCCGGTTACGGCATTTTCTCCGTCAGTCACTCAAATCTCGAAACGGTTGAACTCTACATTGCCAATCAGGAAGAGCATCACAAAAAGACCACATTCCAAGACGAGTATCGTTCCTTCCTCAAACGGCATGGTATTCGATGGGATGAGAAATATGTCTGGGATTGATTTTACTAAATCCATAACCGCAACGCGATTATGTCACATAGCCTGAGGTGGCGCATCGCACTACTCTGATGCTCCGCATCCCAATTCCATAACCGCAACGCGGTTACGTAACATAGCCCGGGGTTGCGCGCAGCGCTACCCTGGGACCCGCACCTCATAACCTCCCCTACCGCAACGCGGTTGCGTCCTCTTCGAAAATCGGCATCCACGCCGGACGTAACCCCTTCGGGGTAAAATTATTGTGGGTATGCTCCCATCCAGGGTAGCCGATTCTCGGCAACCCTTCGCTATGTTACGAAATCCCGTTGGGATTTTGAAAAAAGAGTCCGTAATGTGTAACATTCCCACCCCATCCTCTCACTTTATTGACGATGTGCGCTACCCTAGGACACCGCGCTCCGAATTCCTAACCGCAACGCGGTTACGTAACATAGCCCGGGGTTGCGCGTAGCGCTACCCTGGGACCCGCACATCATAACCTCCCCTACCGCAACGCGGTTGCGTCCTCTTCGGGAATCGGCATCCACACCGGACGTAACCCCTTCGGGGTAAAAATTATTGTGGGTATGCTCCCATCCAGGGTAGCCGATTCTCGGCAACCCTTCGCTATGTTACGAAATCCCGTTGGGATTTTGAACCCTACCCTTCCCGCACCATACTTCCACCAATCAACCTAACAAATCACGGTGCCGGCTTAGAAAGCTCCGCCATGATCCGGTCACGGACGCGGTCTTCTATGATTTTTGCGTCTGTCAGATCACGGGCGAGCAACTTGGCGGAGGCCACCTCAATATCGGTGCGCTTGCGTGGTTCGGTTTGTGGCGGGCGTATTTCCAGATTGGCGATGACTTTTTCCAGTCCCGGCGAGATGGCGGGATCAATCAGATAGGCTATCTCAGGCTGTGACCCAACACAAGGTCCGGAGGGAATGGTCGGGAACTCGCCATGTTTCATTGAATCAATGGTCCCCGGGTCCTCGATGTAACCAAGCTTGAGGAAGTTCTCATAGTTGGCACTGAGGCAGGCACGGATGATTTTATCGCGTGCGGGTGGCTCATCGTGCTCGGCCTCGTTCTTGAAAAACTTCGGTTTGATTCCCAAGGCACGGTCAATCACCGTAGGGATTTCTACTCCCAGAGTATCCGCTTCAGCAATGAGGCCAATGGCACGCACAAGGGTCTTGCGGGCATCTTCGGCATAGAATTGCTTGAAGAACGAACTGTCAGTGGTGATAGACTGGAGCTCGTTGAAGATTGCATTCTGGCGACTTTTCTTAACGACGTATTTGTAGCCAAAAAGAAAGGCAACTAACACGCAAACGAGAAAGACGGCACGGGTGAGGATGTAGACGGGGCTGGGAGTTTCCATAATGAATCAGGTCCAGATGGATTTCGGTTTGCGGGGTTCTTTGGGTGGGAGATCGAAGCTCTTGATTTCTCGGCAGTTGAAGAGAGCCTCATCGCGGGTGATGACACCAGAGCTTAACAATGCATGAATGCTTTGGTCGATGGTACGATTGCCTTCGCGTGTGCCTATCTCCATGAGTCCGAGGATTTGTTCCAGTTTGCGCTCGCGGATGCAGTTGCGGATGCCGTGGCCAGGAACAAGAACCTCTGTGGCAAGCACGCGGCCCTGACCATCAGCGCGCGGAATCAGGCGCTGGCAGACAATTCCTTCCAATGCGGTGGATAGCTGGGCAACGATCTGCGGCTGCTGGTCGGCAGGAAACACATCCACCAGACGGTCTATGGTCTGCGGTGCGTCCGGTGTGTGCAATGTGGCCAGCACAAGATGGCCGGTTTCCGCAGCTGTCAGGGCGATGCGGATGGTGTCGAGGTCGCGCATTTCGGAGACGACGATGACATCCGGGTCCTGGCGCAGGGATTGGCGCAGGGCACGGGGGAAACTTTTGGTATCGCCGCCTACCTCGCGTTGTTTGATGAGGCAGGAGGCGTGTTGGAAGATGAACTCGATAGGGTCTTCCAGGGTGATGATCACGCCGCTCCGGGTTTCTGAGATGCGTTTGACCATGGAGGCCAGGGTGGTGGACTTCCCGGAGCCAGTGATGCCGGTGACGAGGATGAGGCCACTGCGGAGAGTGCAGAGACGGGCGACCACATCATGGTGGCCGAGGTGATCCAACTCGGGGATCTCCTGATTGACGAAACGGAAGGCGGCTTCCACGTTGCCGCGGGCAATGTGAACGTTGCCACGGAAGCGGCCCACGCCTTCGACCTGGAGTGCGTAGTCCAGTTCCAGATCTTGTTCGAGGGTGGCGCGCTGAGTTTCCGTTAGCGTGTCCAGGATCAGGTTACGCGCGGCACCGGGTTCCAACACGAGATCCTCCAATGGATGGAGCACGCCGTTGATTCTGGCGCATGCGGGTGCCCATGCGCTGAGGTGTAGGTCCGAGCCGCCACGGGCGACGGTTGCCCTTAGGTATTCGGTAATGTCGCTTGGCATGGTGTGACGGGATTATCCGGAAATTCCGCGCATGGCGCGATCAAAATCCTGCGGGCGCGGGCAGGCAGAGCGAGCGATCTCGGGATCCACAAAGCCCTGGCGGGTGGAAGCCACAAGGTAATCGAGCAAGGAGCAGTTGCTGGGGCCGTTGTCCTTATGGAGGTGGTCCTGAAGCTCGGTGAGTTTGTTTTCGAGAATCCAGCGGCGGGTGGCAGCCTCGTTTTGGAGGTATTCCAAGGCAGGGAAAACCCCGCCGCCAAGGCGTGGCAGGAGTTGTTGGGAAATGACGCCAATGAGTTGGGAGGCTAGCAGGTTGAGTGCGCCTGAGGATTCACTTCTGAGCAGGTGGGAAAAGCGGTCCAGCGTCTCGACCACGCTACTGCTATGGAGGGTGGAAATGACAAGGTGGCCGGTTTCCGCAGCATGGAGCGCGGTGATGGCCGTTTCCGCATCGCGGATCTCACCGAGAAAGAGAATGTCCGGACTCTGGCGGAGTGCGGCACGCAGGCCGGTGGCGAAGGTTTCCGAATCCTGGCGGATCTCGCGCTGAGAGAAAAACGAGAGTTCGTTTTCAAACAGGAACTCGATGGGATCCTCCAGCGTGACAATGTGGCGGGCGCTGCGGCGGTTGATCCAATCTAGGCATGAGGCCACTGTGGTGGACTTGCCAGACCCGGTGGGGCCGGTAACGAGGATGAGGCCGTAACGGTGTTCCAACCAGGATTCCAACAGGTCTGCTGGCAGGCCCAGTTCCGCCAGAGGTGGGATGTGGCTGCGGATAGGCCGCAGAACCGCGCCGAGGCGGCCTAGCGTGTGATAAAGATTCACCCGCAAGCGGTTGCCTTCCGGAATTTTCCACGAAACGTCAGCCTCCGGGTGGGTGGCGGGGTCTATCCCACAGTCGTTCCAGAATTCCTCGAGCGCTGCGTGTGAGATCGGCCCCGGGTGGAGGACCGCCAGCTCTCCTTCATGGCGGATGCGCGGTGGTTCACCCTCGACGAAGAAAACATCCGAGGCATTGCCCGAGAAAGCATCACGGATGAGCTGAGTGAGGGCGTTGTGCATGGGGGAATTATCCTTGGATGCCACTGACTCTAGCGATCCTTCCGCCGGGGTGAAGCCAAAACCTCCGCGCGGTGAAATTAAATACGGGCTGTAAAAAATGAGATTTCCGAAAAGCCCCAAGGAAAGTTCCGTCCCATAAGTCATATTGTTCGGAGTTCCGCGTTCACGCGGTCTTATCGCTCAGTGCGCTTTGCGCGAGGCAATCTTCACTCTTCATCCGTGACGGCATGAAGTCATTCAGCAACCGGCGCTGGGCAGACTGCAAGGTTTGGTTCAACGTCCCCGCGGACCCCGTGAGTGCTTGCAACAAGCACGGGTGGCCGAAGGTCCAAATGGTTCGATGATG
>Ga0209697_10003903_pt1 | contig 19841 bp, 12 predicted proteins | sample AliMusrvi5mmetaG_FD_184115 | JGI IMG/M metagenome (GOLD analysis project Ga0209697, IMG submission 184115) | Freshwater lake bacterial and archeal communities from Alinen Mustajarvi, Finland, to study Microbial Dark Matter (Phase II) - Alinen... | ecosystem: Environmental > Aquatic > Freshwater...
GTCCCCAGGCAAGCTGGCGGCGTGATGATATCGCCGCCCCGGTCGATTTCAAAACCACCCAGATCCGCCATGTCGTGCTTCACGGCGGTCGTCCCCTCAAACCGCTGGCCTCGCTGTCCCATCTCGGCCTCGTCAATGGCGACCGCATTCCCGGAACCATCACCGGCATGGATGACGAGACGATCACTCTCGACTCCCCGTATGCAGGCGTGCTGCGCATCCCGCGCAAACAGGTTTCCATGATGGCTCCAAATCCGTTAGGCGGACGGGTTTATTATCACGGGCCGTTCATCGAGAACGAGTGGAAGATGAGGCATTCCGCATATCCCGACGGCCTGCCGGACGCCGAACCGGACAACAAGGACAACAAGGACAAGGCTGAAAAGGAGAAAGCCGACAAGGACAAGGCTGAAAAGGAGAAAGCCAACAAGGACAAGGCTGAAAAGGAGAAAGCCGACAAGGACAAGGCGATCCATGAGAACGATGGCGAGGAGGAGGATGTCCCGCAGATGAATACGAAGGCGGGGGACAGCTTGCCCGGTCGCTGGTTTTTTTCAGGGTCGGCGTGGTATTGGAAGAACAAACACGGAGGAACCGCGCTCGTTCGTGAGACCGGCATGCCGGACCGCGCGATCCTGCGCTTTGATCTGGCATGGAAGAACCGGTTGTGCGTTGCGATCGCGTTTCACGCGGATTTTGCCAAGCCAAAACGGCGGGAGCGCGATGCCATCAGGGGTGGCAAGCTGCGCGGATTCATTCCCGGCGATGCGGCCGATCTGCCCCGCCTGTTCGGCAACAGTTATGTGCTCCAGTTGTATTCGAATTACATGATGTTGTATCGCACGGCAGTGAATGACGAGGGCGTCCCGTCGATGGACCAGATCCAGCTCAATAACAACAACCTCCGCCTGGTTGAAACCGGCGAGGCCAAAGTGGAAATCCGCAGCAACCGCCGCAACGGTTCCATCTCGCTGTTCGTCAATGATGAATTCATCGCGCAGTGGAGTGAAAACGAAGGCGGCGGCAACAATGGAGCGGGGTTCGCCGGCAAGGGCGCCGGGTTCGGGTTCGTCGTGCAAGGCGATGACTCACCCACCCGCATCTCCGATATCTGTGTTTCGGAATGGAATGGCATGCCGGATTCCGCCCGCAGTTTGCAGATGGACGACCAGGACGTCGTCCTGCTGGCCAACGGCACGGATCGTTTTGCGGGCCGAGTCGACCGCCTCAACGATCATGGCGAGGTGACGTTCGAGGGCAAACACGGACGGTTCCAATTTCCCCTGGACGAGGTGGCGGAAATCCGCTTCGCCCGCGAACGGTTGGCCGAGGCACCGGCTGATGTTGCGGACAATGTTTGCGTGCGTTTCAGTCCACTTGGCTCGGTTTCGGGTCACCCGCTGGCTGGCGACGGCCTGAAATGCGGGATTCTCAGTCCGTGTGCCGGGGAACTGAACCTGTCGCTTGATTGCGCCGTGATGCTCGATTTCAATGCCTCCAAACAAATCATCGATGACTGGAATGCGGAATTCTAACATAACACTCCGGCTTGGCATGATCTGCGGGTGCTGCTTGGTCGGCGGGTTGCGCGCGGACGACATCCTCATGGATGGCGGCGCGCGGCTCACCGGCACCGTGCGCTCGATCAACGAAGCGAGCGTGGTGGAGTTGGACAGCGCTCTTTCGCCGGATCCGGTGTTGCTGAAACGGGATGCCGTGCAAAAAGTCACCTTCAACGCCAGGGGTGCGGTGCCCAAGGCACCATCGGCATTGATCGAACTTGTTAACGGCGATCTGTTGCCCGCGAACATCGAGACGCTCGATGATTTGAAACTCACCGTCACGTCCCCGCAGGCGGGACGCTTGGAAATCCCGCGCGATTCGCTCAAATCCCTGGAACTCGGGATCCGCCAACGCAACGTGATCTATGCCGGCCCCACTAATCTCAACGAATGGACAGGCGACGACGGCGAGGCGAAGAACTGGTCATTCGAGCATGCCAGCCTGATCGCCAGCGGCCCGGCAACCGCATCCAAGAACTTTGCGCTGCCCCAACAGTTCATTCTGCGTTTCACCCTGAAGTGGCAGCCGCGGCAGATTCCCAACTTCAAGGTGTATTTTGCCGATCCGCTCAAGGGAAAGGGCGAAAGTTGCGACCGATACTACCTGCAGTTCAACAATGCCGGTTTGGAAATCAAACGCGAAGCCACCCAAGGCAAACATTTCAGCACCGTTGTGCAACTCAACCGCAATCCCAACCAGTATCCCGACCAGCAACTGCGCGTGGAACTGCGCGTGGACCGCAAGGGTGCCAAAATCCATCTCCTCCTCAACGACGAACCCGAAGGCAAGTATGACGATCCGATCACCCTGTTGCCGGGCGGTTTGGTGCCGGATGGCACGGGAATCACCTTGACCAACAATGCCCAGAACGGCAGCACCCAGGAAATCAGCGACATCGAAGTCCTCGAGTTCGATGATGCCCGCATCCGCCATCGCGCGGAGGATCGCGGAAACCCGAAAACCGACAGCCTGATCAGCCGTGAGGAGGATCGCTGGAGCGGTTTACTGATGGAAATCCGCCACACCGACGACGGTCCACTGTTCCGTTTCAAGGGCGATTTCCAACAGGATCCCTTGGAAATCCGGGCGACGGACGTCTCGACGGTGTTGTTCGCCGCCAAGGACGGAAAGGTTGACAAGAACGACAAAGATGACAAAAAGCCGGACCCGCAACAAGTTCATCCGTTCGTCCTGCGGCTTAGCGGTGGAGGTGCCTTGCGGGTTGCATCCTGCCTCTTCACCGACGACAAGGTTTCCGCCGTTCACCCGTTGTTAGGCGCTCTATCCCTTCACCGCGATGGCATCGTGTCCATGGAACGAACCGACTCCAAAGCCAAGACCACACCCGAGCCATGAAACCGCGTTCCCTCATCTCCTGCCTCGTTCCCATGTTGGCCGGCCTTGCTGCGGCGAACGATCCGGAAGCCGTCGTGCGCTTCACGAACAACGACCGGCTCGCCGGCTCGGTGGTTTCCCTGTCAGCCGATACGCTGGTCTGGAAATCGCCGGTGTTGGAGAAGCCCGCGCCGTTTTTCCTGCGCCGCGTCATGGACATCTCCCTGCCCACGGCCGAACCGGACAACACGGTGGAGCATGAGGCGACCGTCAAGCTCACCAATGGCGATACGATCTGCGGCCAACTCGCCTCAGTGACCAATGAATCGATCATCCTCGACACCTGGTACGCCGGACGTCTCAACATCAACCGCCTGATGGTGACCGACGTGAAGATCGCCACCAAATCGTCGTTTGTTTACCGCGGGCCTAACGGAATTGAAGGCTGGAAACAAGCGACTGACAAAGACAAGCCGGCATGGATCTATGGACACGGGGCTTTCCGCTCGAAGGGGATGGGCGGCATCGCCAGGGAGGACCTGTTGCCTGCGGAATGTTCCATCAATTTCGATATCGCCTGGAAAGGAGATGCCATCGCGCTCAAGCTGTTGGTCTTCACGACGGATGCCACCACCGACAACACGAACTCCGGGTATGAACTCTCGTTTCAACGAGGCAGCATCTATCTGCGGAACTGCAAAACCTCAAGTTTCCTCGGCAACGTCAGTTCCCAAGTACTGATGGAAAACGACCGCGCCCACATCGAAATCAGGGCCAGTTCGAAATCCGGCAAAGTCAGCCTGCACGTCAACGAGCACCTGCTCGAAGTCTGGACTGACCAGGACGTCGCCAAGGGCAAATTCGGCCGCTGTCTGCACTTCGTGAGCCAGACCCCGTCGCCCCAGCGGATCTCTGGCATCAAAATCGCGCCATGGGATGGAGTCGTTGACCGGTTGCCCGATCAGCGCCTCGGCATGTGGCGCCAGATAGGGGGCATCCCGGGCATGCCCACCGACGAACAGAAGGCCGCTCAAGCGGAAAAGCCCAAGGAAGGGCGCATGGAACTCGCCAATGGCGACAGCCTTCAGGGCGATGTGGTATCGGTCACCGATGGCATGGTTTCCGTGAAAACCCCGCTGGGTGATATCAAACTGCCAGTCGCCAGAATCCGCACCGTGGCGCTGAAAAAAGTCGATCTCGAACGATGCATCCGCCGCAACGGCGACATCCGCGCCTGGTTCGACGACGGCACCTCCATTGTTTTCCGTCTTGATAGTGTGGGCGAGGGCACGCTGTCAGGTTCCAGTCAGAATTTCGGCAAAGCCACTTTCAGGATTGGGGCCTTCAACCGCATCGAATTCAACATCCACGACCCCGACCTCGAGGAAAAACGCGCGCCGGAAGATTGGTGATGATGTGGTCATGAGTCATGGTGATTTCCCGAGCCACGCGAGGAATTCGTGATTGCCGTCCGTGCCGGTGATGGGCGATGGAATCAGGCCGCGCCATGAATGACCGAGGGCTTCGGTAACAAAACGGTGGATCTTGTCCACCGCCCGCTGGTGGAGTTCCGGATCGCGGACGATGCCGCCTTTTGATATATCTTCGCGGCGGAGTTCGAACTGCGGCTTGATCAGACAAACCACACTCCCCCCACCTTCCAACACCGGAAACACGGCGGGCAACACGTTTGTCAGCGAGATGAACGACAAGTCCATCACGGCCAGCCGGACTTTTTCGCCGATGTCATCCGGCACCATGTGGCGGGCGTTGAATTGTTCTTTAACGACCACCCGCGGGTCGTTGCGGAGTTTCCAGACGAGTTGGTTGGTGCCGACATCCACGGCGTGAACACGCGCCGCTCCGCGCTGCAGCAAACAATCGGTGAAACCGCCGGTGGACGCTCCGACGTCAAGACACACCCAACCTTCCGGATCGATGTGGAAGGCGTCGAGCGCGGCCTCGAGTTTCAGTCCCCCGCGGCCGACAAAACGAGGTTTCTCCTTGATGGCGAGAGGCGCGTCCCACGGGAGATGGACGCTGGGTTTATCGATCACGCGGTCACCGCTGCGGACTTCCCCGGCAAGGATCAGGCGCTTCGCCTGCTCGCGGGAATCACACAACCCGCGGGCGGCTAACAGGGCATCGGCGCGTTCGGTCTTCATCGCATTGGCGTCGGCACTCACCGCGCACCCCAAGCATTTTTGTCAGCCGCTGTTTTGGCGTTTTGCCAGGCGGCTTCCATTTGGGCGAGGGCGGTGTTTGTTAGATCGAGGCCTTGTTGTTGGAGGGCGGATTGCATGGCGGCGAAGCGGCATTCGAATTTGGTGTTGGCCGCGACCATGAGCACTTCGGGATCGGTATTGCGGAAACGGGCGAGATTGACTGCGGAGAATAGCAAATCGCCAAGTTCCTCGTCCACTGCTGCCGCATCCCCGGCTTCCACGGCTGCTTGCAACTCATCGAGTTCCTCGCGGAGTTTTGCCAACACGCCCGCCTCGTCGGGCCAATCGAAGCCGACCTTGGAGGCCTTTTTCTGCAATTTGGCGGCACGCAGCAGGGCCGGCAACCCCTGGCCGACACCGTGCAGGAACGACTCATCCACGGCACCTTTTTCGGTGCGTTTGATCGCATCCCATTGCTGGAGGACGGCGTCGGTGGTGGCGGCATCGCTGTGGGCGAAAACATGCGGGTGGCGGCGCACCAGTTTGTCGCTGATGCCGCGGGCGACGTCGTCGAGATTGAAGTGTCCGGCCTCCTCGGCCAGTTCGCTGTGGAAGAAAACCTGCAGCAGCACATCCCCCAGCTCTTCCTTCAGATGATTGAGATCGCCACGCTGGATGGTGTCCACCGCTTCGTAGGTTTCCTCTATCAGATTCGGCACCAGCGATGCGTGGGTCTGTTCGGCGTCCCACGGGCAACCGCCCGGCGCGCGCAGCCGGTGCATGATGGCCCGCAGCCGGGCGAGTTGCTTCCCGGGATCCGGGCAATCGATCATTTCGGCGTCGGTCATGGGCGGGGTTGCTGGCGTTGGGCGGCTTCGGTGAGGATGTCGCGCTCGGCCTGGGTAAGGCTTTGGAATCCCTCGCGGGAAATCTTGTCGAGTATCAGATCCACCGCCGTGTCCTCGCCGGTCCGCACCCCGCTGCGAGGCCGCAGCTTCGGCGCGGCCTGGCTGGCAAGCGCCTTGGGACGGATGATTTCCACCCCTGATTGGCCGCCTAACAAACGCGGATAGCGCATCAGGAAGTATCCGAGCAGGGCCCCGCCCAAATGGCCGGCCTCGCCACCTTCGTTGCCACCGAGGTGGAACAGGATCAACCCGACCGAGATCACCATCAGGGCGATGGCGAGTTGCCGCATGGAAAGTTCGATGGGGGGAAAAAGCAGGGCCACGCGCAGGTTCGGGGCAATGACGGCCACACCGACGAGGATGCCATAGATGCCGGCCGACGCGCCGATCAAGTAGGAATCCAGTTCGCCGGGAACCACGCCAGTGAGTGCGAGCAAGGTGAAGAATGCCGCTCCCGCCGCCCCACAGGCCAGATAGAAAATGAGGAATTTTTTCGACCCCCACCAGCGTTCCAGCCACGGTCCGAAAAAGTAGATGGCGATTGAATTGAACAGGATGTGCAGCAGGTGGGCGTGCAGGAATTGGAAGGTCACGAACTGCCAAAGGTGCAATTCAAACAAACCTGATTGGATCGTGAACGCTCCCAGGTTCCCCAGCGGATACACGTTTTTGGGCAAACCGAGAAGCTTGGGCAGGATCATGTGGTCGAGGAAGAAAATCCCCACGTTGAGGATCAACAACCACTTCACCACCGGCGGAAGATGCGACATGAATCCCCCTCCGGAGGATGGCACGTTCCGTTGATAATCCCGATCGGCGAGTCCCATGTGCCGGTGGGGGTAACACGGCTCACACCAATCCGCAAGACCCGGTGTTCCGAAAATGATTTTCCGGCAAGGAAACGAATCAGGTTCCCGGCGGCGTTTTATTCATTGTCCGCGTGACATTTCATCCGGGTGGCCGCCGCTCCGCGTCTGCAATGACTGCGGCGCGGAGCGACGGCGGCCCATGAGGTCACTCGCGGATGGATTCCGTGGACCTCTCCCTTCGGGGGCAGCTTGAACTCCAGCGCCGGGTTCCCTTAAGGGGCATGGAGGTCTCCTCCATGTGTCGGGGTGTGGCGAATCGAGCCAAATGAAAGGACGGGACGTCCTTTCCCCTTAAGGCTTGAGCCGATCTTCCGGCGGATGGGATGTGATCCACGCCGCGGCCGCGCGCCCGGCCCGCGTGCCGGTGGCCAGACAGCCGTGCATCAGATAACCGCCGGTCGGCGCCTCCCAGTCGATCATCTCACCCGCCACGAATACCCCGGGACACGCCCGCACCATCAGCGAGTCATCCAATCCGTCCCAACAAACACCGCCCGCCGAGGAAATCGCCTCGCCGATCGGCCGTGGCCCGGTCAACGGAATCACGTGGTGTTTCACCTCGCGGGCCAAGGCCCCGGCATCCGGCCAGGGTTTCACCGATAGCAGTGCGCGGGCAGCCTCACCAAGCCGCCAGCGAACGCAGGCTTCTGTTAGGAAATCACGGCGGACGGATTCCATTTTGGCGACCAGTTGCCCGTGGCTGAAGGTGGGTTTGAAGTCGATGGCAACGGCGGGATGGCCCATCGCGCGGAGGGCTGGCCCTAACTGGTAGATAACACCACCTTCGAGTCCGTAGCGGGTAACCAGCAACTCACCGGCGACGGTGGTGTCGCCGACGCTGGCGGTGATATTTTTGATAGGTTTGCCTTCGGCGGCGGCGAGGATTTCCTGCGGCCACGGATGTTCCCACCCGCAGTTGGCGGGAACCAACCCATGGCAGGCGATGCCGAGCGCATCGAAGACCCTTGTCCATGCGCCATCCGATCCGGTGCGCGGCCACGACGCGCCGCCCAGGGCGAAGACCACCGCCTCTGCCGCGACCGACACGCCGTTGGCAAACTCAAGCCGGTGCGGCACGCCGGGCACCATCCCGGTCCAGCGGTGGTTCATGGCAAGGCGCACGCCCAACCCGCGCAGACGCCCGAGCCAAGCGCGCAACAACGGCGCCGCCGTCATCTCCACCGGATAAACACGCCCGGTGGCCGCACGAAAAATCTCAACTCCCAAACCGGTCGTCCACGCACGAAGTTCATCCGCATCAAGTTCTGTTAGCACCTCCCGCCAGAATCCGGCCGGTTGATCCGGCCCCGAGTAGCGGCTGACAAAACGCGCGGGCTCCTCGGTGTTTGTTAGGTTGAGTCCGCCCCTGCCGGCGACGAGCAATTTTCTACCGGCCGAGGGTTTCGCGTCAAACAAGGTCACCCGCAGGCCGGCCGTGGCGGCGACTTCCGCCGCGCGGAGGCCCGCCGGTCCGCCACCGATGACGGCAAGTTGGATGGGTGCTCGCAAGACGGAAGACTAAGAGACCGAAGACAGAAGAAAAGAAAAAGCGGCGGGGCGGTCAATCGCCGGGGTAGGGTCGGACGGCCTCGGCCGACCCACTTGTCCGCCGATAGGCGGTGCCATGCGCGGCACATGAACCGCATACGGCATCCCGCCTTCAGGGGTACCAGTGGGACAAGCGAGGCCGCTTGTCCCTACCGGTCAAAAGGCGCGGCGAGGCCGCCATGCACCGACCCGGGTTGACAAGTCCGTCACATTTGCCAATAGTGTCGCGCCCGCGCCGTTGGCGCACCTGCCGATTATCATGATATTCAAGAGTCTCTGCCGCCATGCCGGAATCGGCGCGAATTCGTATCTGCTGGAAACCCGTGACGCCAAAGTGGTGTTGGATGCCGGAATGCACCCGAAACACGAGGGCCTCGCCGCCGTGCCGCAATATCATTTTCTGGAGGCGGGATCGGTCGATTCCATCATCATCACCCACTCGCACCTCGACCATGTGGGAACCCTGCCGGTTTTCCTCGAGGACCAACCGCAGGCGGAGGTATTTCTAACACCAGAGACCGCGGAACTCGCCGGGGTCATGCTGCATAACTCGGTCAACGTGATGCAGTCGAAACGCATCGAACACGGCATCACCGAGTATCCGCTGTTCGATCACCGCGAACTGGACCGCATCACGGAAATGTTCGAGGCCCGCGGAATCGAGCGGCCGTTCGACCTCGACCGCCAAGGCACGATGCGCGCCACCTTCCATGACGCGGGCCATATCCTGGGCTCGGTGGGGGTGACGATCCAAGCATCCGGCAAGCGCGTGATGTACACCGGCGATGTGAACTTCGAGGATAGCACGATCCAGAAAGGTGCCATGTTTCCCGAGGAACCCGTGGATGCGTTGATCGTGGAAACCACCCGCGGCGAACAATCGCGCGACCCGGCATACCAACGCTGCAACGAGGAGGACGCCTTCGCCGAAGCCATCGCGCGGGTGCTTGCCCGCAAAGGATCGGTGCTGGTGCCGGTTTTCGCCATGGGCAAAACCCAGGAGGTGCTGGCGATGTTGCATCGCTTCAAAACCGAGGGCCGCATCCCCAACCACACGCCGATTTACATCGGCGGACTGAGCACCAAGATGACCCATGTCTATGACCGCTTCAGCGATGCTTCCCGCCGTCATCTCCCCGGCTTCCGTTTTCTCAAGGATATGGAAATCCAAGGCAGTGAGAAAAAACGCAAGGGACCCATTCCCTTCGGCAGCGGCTGCATCTACGCGCTGTCCAGCGGCATGATGTCGGAAAACACCGTGTCCAACACCTTCGCCCGGCAGGGCATCCTGGAGAACAAACGCCACGGACTGTTCTTCGTCGGTTATGCCGACCCCGAAACCCCCGGCGGACGAATCCGCATCGCCCAACCCGGCCAAAGCATTGTGTTAGATCCGGCGCATCCGCCGGTGAAACTCCACTGCGAAATGCGGATCTTCGATTTCAGCGGCCACTCGACCCGCGAAGCCATCGCCAGTTATATCGAAAAAGTGAACCCGAGGAAAACCATCCTCGTGCACGGCGACGATAGGGCCGTCGAATGGTTCCGCGCGGAAATCCACCGTCGCCTGCCGCACTCCGAGATCATCGTGCCGATTCCCGGCGAGGAACACGCGATCTGACGCTCACGCGAGGCGGTGCGGCGTGTCTTGCGGCGCTGCCGCGTGTTTGGGGCCGCTGTAACTGCAGCCTTTGGTGGGAATCACGTCAGCCAACAGGAGAGTGAGAAATGCCACGCGCAGGAATCGGAATGAGCGGATCTTCATGTGATCCATCACACGTGGTTGGGGAAATGCTGTCAAGCACTAACGGTCACTCCGGCTTCAGAATCACCCCGGTGTTGCTGCGGCCGTCGATTTTCACGACAAATGGTGCCGGGCTTCTCACCAGCCGGACATGTTCTGTTGAGGCGATTATCTCCATGTCCTTGAGCCATTGCCAATCGACATATTCATCCCCGGGAGAACCGATTCCTATGTGGAGGTAGCCCATCTTGAGGGAGGTCAGATTGTGATAGAAGTGGCTTCCGAGCGATGGCTCGACCCGCAACGAGTCGCGATCGGCCTCGATCACGACCTTGGCCTGGGACATGTGTCGCCAGGCAAGCGGTATGCCGAGCCACGGATCGGCCGTTCCCATCCGCCCGAACCCCAGCAACACGCAGCGCCTGTTTTCGTTATATAGAATCCTGTTGAGATCGCCGATTTCCGCCGCGATCGCCGTGGTGTCCTTCAACTCGAACTTGTCCGGATCGACATAAATGATGTCCCTCAGGTCATCAAACACCCCATTGCCTATCGTGTGCGAACTGCGGCACAGGACCGCGTCTTTGGCATAACTCCCGGGTTTGAGATCGATCGCCTCCCGGCCCACCACCATCGGCCGGACTTGCAGGAAATAGAACTCCACCTGCTCATTGCGGTCTTGCGGGATATTCACCGCGAACTCGATTTCCACATCCGATCCGAACGACAAGCGGCCGATTTCCAGCAACTCCCTGACCACCGGCGCGATGGGAAGAAGATCGTATTTAAGAATGCCCGCGAAGGTGATCACCTTGGGGCCTTCATGATCCGCGGAATCGTAGAGGCAATCGTCCTGCGGCGAATAGGTGCTGGCAAGGTGGCCGAGGACTCCATCCCTCTCCGCCACCGCCAAGCCGAGCCGCCGGTAGTTGTGACCTTCGTCCATGCCGATCTGCTCCGAATTCGCCGTCAGATCGAGGGCATAGAACGAATTCTGGGTCATTTTGATGAATTCCGCCACGGACGCATACGGCTGGTTGAGCGCGGGATACGCCGGTGAGAACCTGCGGACATTGCCGCCCTCCACAATGGTCCTGCCAAATCCCAGAGCGAGGCTTGCCGTGCCGTCCTCCGGCTTCATGTGGGAATAGGCGTAATAATTGTAGGATTGCGCGACTCCCGAAATTGCCGGATAGAAGTTGTCCTGATGGGCTTCCCCGACCAGGCGCTGGATGAGGATGGCCATTCTTTCCTCCTCGATGCGCAGGTCGGCGTTTTTGGCATATTGTTTGGGGGAATTGTAAAACACCGAGGCATATACCAACTTGATGCAATCCATGAGCTGCTTGAGTCTCACTTCGGTGTCCGGGTGGTTGTTCGGCAGAATGAACGTCTTGTAAATTCCTGCGAAGGGCAATACCTGGGAATCCTCCAGAATGCTCGAGGATCGCACCGCCAGCGGATACTCGGCATGCGCGAGCAGCACCCGCAGGTTCTCGATGATCTTCTCCGGAAGTTCCGCCTCCAGGAATCTCCGTGTGATCCGTTCCTCGTCATCGGTGCGGATCGCCGTCTCGTGAAGATCGTTGGATTCCATGAAGTTCTCGAAGACCTCGCTGCAGATCACGAACGACCGCGGTGTCTTGATGGAGATTTCAGGATACTTCCGGTTGATGCCGGTCTGGTTGAGGAGCGCGTTGAAGAAGGCGATTCCGCGCGCCTTGCCGCCGAGCGATCCCTCACCGATCCGGGTGACGGAATTGTCCATATCCATCTTGGACAAGCCGAAATCGAGAATCACCCCGAACTGATATCTCTTGTAGAACCGGCTGAGCGCGTCCAGGACGTACTTGCGGGCGATCTCCGGGTCGTCAGTCACCTTGGTGCTCTTCCTGCGGAGTTCCTCCGCGATCTCGAATTCGGTGCGGGCGCGGAACCACTTGGAGAAATGGTTTCTGCTGGAATGATAGATCACGCTTTCGGCCGGGAGATCCCTCACGATTTCCTCGAAGTCCTCGATGGTCGCAGCCTTCGCGATCACGGTGCCGTCGGGATGCCTGAACACGAACACCCCGAAGCCGTATGACTCCAGAATGAAGTTCCGCAGATCCAGCAGGAGATTCTGGGAGTTTTTGTTGAGGAACGGCACCCCCAATTCCCGCGCCTTCCACTCGTTCTCCTCGTTTTCGGACTGGAGCAGGAACGACATGTCGGGAATCTGGTCGCGCAGATATGCCGCGAGCGTCAGGCCGGCGTTGGAATCCATTTCCCCGTCTTTCGGGAAACACACATCCGAGATCACGCCTAACAGGTAATGCCCGTATTGGTTGATGATGGCCATGGCCTCCTCATACGTTTCGGCAAGGAGGATCTTCGGTCGCGCGCGCACCCGCAGCAGGCGGTGCTTCTCGTTGACCGCGTGCGAAACCAGATAACTGGTCTGCCGCATCAGTTCGGTATAGATGATCGGCAGGAACTGCGAGTAATACCATGCCGAGTCATCCACCACCAGAATCACCTGCACCCCTTGCTGGCAGTCGGCCTCCAGATTCTTGACATCCTCGACGTGTTTGATGATGGCCAGCAGGATTTTGCTGTCTCCGGACCAGTAGAAGACGCGGTCAACGTAGCGGTTTTCACGGATCACCGACAGCATTTCGGAGGACAGTCGCTCGTAGGAAAGCATGACCACCGGCGTGTCGGGATAGGACTCCTTGATCTTCTGGCAGAAATCGATGGGATCCATGTCACTGATGCGCGACATGGTGATGACAAAATCATAAGCACCGGAGGCGAGGGACTCGAATGCCTCCTCAGCGGACGACGCGCGGTGGATCCGCGGAACATTGTGGATTTTGAGATCAACGAATTCGGTGAAGATCCGTTCCGACAATTGGCCGTCCTCCTCAAGCACGAAGCCGTCGTACAAGGTCGAGACCAGCAGAACATCATGCACCCTGAACTTCATGAGGTCATGAAAGCGCAGGAAACTCGGTTCGAATTCGCTGGGGATCATGGCCGGGGGCGGGCAGGATATGTCAACAGGCAATGCCATGGGCATGCATGGCATTGGCAACCTTGAGGAAACCGGCGATGTTGGCGCCGACGACGAGGTTGTCCTCGCAACCGTATTCCTTGGCGGCGGCACTGGAGATCCTGTGGATGTTGACCATGATGGTCTTGAGTTTGGCATCCACTTCCTCGAACGTCCACGAGTAACGCATGCTGTTCTGGCACATCTCGAGAGCGGAGGTCGCAACACCGCCGGCGTTGGCCGCCTTGGCGGGCCCGAAGATCACCTTGTGGCGCAGGAAGATATCGACCGCCTCCGGAGTTGAGGGCATATTGGCACCTTCGCCGACCGCCTGGCAGCCATTGGCGACCAGCAATTCGGCCGAGGCCGCGTCGATTTCATTCTGAGTCGCGCAGGGCAGGGCGATGTCGCACTTGACGGACCAAATGCCGTCGCAGCCGTCGTGATAGGATGCTCCGGGATTGGTCTCGATATAAGCGCTGATCCTTCTTCTTTCGACTTCCTTGATCCTCTTGACCCTATCGAGATCGATGCCGTCGGGATCGTGGACGTAGCCGTTGGAATCGCTCAGCGTGATGACCTTGCCGCCGAGTTGGTGGACTTTTTCGGTGGCGTAAACCGCGACGTTGCCCGAGCCGGAGACGGAGACGGTCGAACCGGCGAAGGATTTGTCTTTCGCACGGAGCGCTTCTTCCATGAAATAGCAGAGGCCGTAGCCGGTTGCTTCAGTTCGCACTAGACTGCCACCCCAGGCGAGGCCTTTGCCGGTGAGGACGCCGGTGAAGTCGTTGCGGAGTTTTTTGTACATGCCGTAGAGGTAGCCGATTTCGCGGCCACCGACGCCGATATCGCCTGCGGGGACGTCGGTATTTTCGCCGATGTGGCGCCACAATTCGAGCATGAAGGCCTGGCAGAACCGCATGATTTCGCCGTCGGATTTGCCTTTGGGATCGAAATCGGATCCGCCCTTGCTGCCGCCGATTGGCAGGCCGGTCAGGGAGTTTTTGAGGATTTGTTCGAAGCCGAGGAATTTGATGATTCCGACGTTGACGGAAGGATGGAACCTCAAGCCGCCCTTATACGGGCCGATGGCGCTGTTGAACTGGACCCTGAAACCCCGGTTGACACGGACGCCACCGCTGTCGTCCACCCACGGCACTTTGAAGATGATTTGTCTGTCAGGTTCGACCAAGCGCTCGAAGATGCCCGTTTTTATCCATTCGGGGTGTTTTTGGGCAACGGGTTCGAGTGATTCGAGCACCTCCCTGACCGCCTGGTGGAATTCGGCTTCATTGGGATTGCGTCTCAAGACCTGGTCCATCACATTTCCAAGTAGTTTCATATAGGCAAAAGGAACGACGACAGAATATGCATCCAGACCGCCTTGCCAAGGCTTTTCGGACAGGCTTCCGGTGCCCCAATCGGGGCATGATGCGATTCCGGCATGACGCGATTCCGGCATTGCGGGCCGGGTAGGCTTGTCTATTGTTGGGCAGGCCGCCGCCGAAGCGTCCCGCAAGTTCCCATGATTCCTAACGAAGCGATCCAAGGCGATTTCCCGATTCTCAAGCAGTCGGTCCATGGTCAGCGATTGGTCTATCTGGACAATGCCGCCACCACGCACAAGCCGCTCGCCGTGCTGCGGGCGTCACGGCATTTCTACGAGGCCATCAATTCCAACATTCATCGCGGTGCCCACCGACTCGCGCGGGCGGCCACGGACGCGTTCGAGAACGCCCGCAAAACCGTGGCCAAACACCTGCACGCCGGATCCGCCGACGAGGTGATTTTTACCGCCGGCACCACCTCCGGCATCAATCTGGTGGCCAACATCCTCTCCCTGTCCGGCCGCCTCGGAGCGGGGGATGAGGTGCTGGTTTCCACGCTGGAGCACCATTCCAACATCGTGCCGTGGCAAATGCTCTGCCAACGCACCGGTGCCGTCCTCAGGGTGATTCCCTGCCACGACGACGGCACCCTTGATCAGGACACCTTCCGCAGTTTGTTAGGCGGACGGGTGAAAATCCTCGCGCTGCAATGGATCTCCAACGCCTTCGGCACGGTGCATCCTCTGGAGACGATGATCCGCGCGGCCAAGGCAGCGGGCGCGCTGGTATTGATCGACGCGGCCCAGGCCATCGCCCATCTGCCGATCGACGTGGGATTGTTAGGCGCGGATTTCCTGGCGTTTTCCGGCCACAAGGTGTACGCTCCCACCGGCACGGGCGCGTTGTGGGGCCGCGCCGAATTATTGAACGAACTGCCGCCGTGGCAGGGTGGCGGGGAAATGATCAAGGAGGTCACCTTCGACCACACGACCTATAACGAATTGCCGTTCAAATACGAGGCAGGCACTCCCAACATCGAAGGAGCCATCGCCCTGGCCGCCGCACTCGATTATGTCAACGAGATCGGCCACGAGGCGATCCACTTCCATGAGAACATGTTGATTCACGCCGCAGCCGACGCGCTTGGCGGCCTTGCCGGCATCCGGCTTTACGGCCCGGCCGACCGTTCGGGTTCGTTGTCGTTCAGTGTCGAGGGGCTCCACCATTACGACATCGGAACCCTGTTAGACCAGATGGGAGTGGCCGTGCGCACCGGACACCATTGCTGCCAACCGTTGATGGCGCGTTTCGGGATCACTGGCACGGTGCGTGCCTCGTTCGCGATTTATAATACGACACAGGATGTCGAGGCCTTTGCCAAGGCGACGGCGAAGGCGGTCGCGATGTTGCGTTAGGAGCCGCGCAAGACACCAGACACCAGATAGAAGACCTGACCTGACCACACGATATCCGCTCTTTCAGGATTCCAGAACCCAGGAAACCCACACCGAACCCAATCTATGAAAATCATGCTCGGCATCACCGGATCGATCGCGGCCTACAAGGCGGCGGACCTCGCGTCGCAGTTGGTCAAACAAGGCCACCAGGTTCACGCGGTGATGACCCGCGCCGCCACCGAGTTCATCACGCCGCTCACCCTTCAGACCGTGACCCGCAATTCGGTGCTGATGTCGCTGGAGGATGAGAAACAAGCATGGAAACCCGGCCACATCGATCTGGCGGACCAGGCGGATTTGTTTGTGGTCGCGCCGGCCACCGCCAACGTGATTGCGGAATTCGCCAACGGGTTGGCACCCGACCCGCTGTCCTCGATCTATCTGGCGTTGCCGCGCACCACGCCGGTGCTCATCGCTCCGGCCATGAATGGCAAGATGTGGCTGCATCCCGCGACCCAACGCAATGTCCGGCAACTCCAACAGGACGGATGTGTCTTTGTCGGCCCCGCTGAGGGCGGCCTGGCCTGCGGCTATGACGGCATCGGTCGGCTTGCCCCGGTGGAGGAAATTCTCGAACGCGTCGCCATCGCCCTCAAGCAAGCGCCCTATTTCTGATAGTGGAGCGCGATGTTATCGACCATATCCATGCCGCCGCCTTCGCCGAGGGTGATGGCGAAGGAGTGGGGGCCGGGAGTAACAGGAAACGCGGGAGACGTGTAACTGGCCCATTTCTCAGTGATCCGGGGAACATCGATGGTGAACACGGCGGTGCCGTCGATGGTGACGCGCAATGCGGCGGCGGTCTTTTCATAGCCGCTGCGTTTCACCGCATCCAGCGTGACGGTATAATTCCCCTTGTCGAAAGTGATGGTTTGCGAGACGCCGTTGCCGGTGCCGCGCATGAAGACGCAATGCCTGGATCCGTCAGGAGCGGGTGGCGCGCCGCCGCCTTTCCTGAGGTCCCTGATGCCCAACTCCCCGTTGCCGTTTTCCTTCCTGAAAACCCAGGTGGCGCCGCTCGGGTTGGTTTCCCTGGCGTTGTCAAATTCACCGTTGGTGTCGAACTGCTCGAAGCCCGGGTTGGTGACGACGGTTGTGCCGAGAGTCTTGGTGACCGTTACGGTGTAGCGCCGCGTGGTGCCGTCCGGCGCGGTGATCACATAACTCTGCGGTCTGCTGAAATCATTGATGGATCCGGACGCGGGCTTGCCCGTGACCTGCGGCGAACCCGTACGGTACACCGGTGCCAGTTTTGTGAGATCCGTGGCCACCGGCACGGTGACGCGCACGTCATTGCCGGAAATCATGGCCTCCGGCGCGCCTGGAATAACAAATTCCAGCAACGTGGCGACCGGTCCTCCCTTGAGTTCCGCGATGATCACCGCCGGTCCGTCGGCGGGCGCTGCATGGGGCGATTGCGGCACGTCGAGCGTCTGGATGCCATTGTCCGCGACGCTTATTTTCAGCGGCTGTTGCCGCGCATCCCCGGCAAACCAGGCGCTGGCGATCCGGGTGGTGACGCCCGATAACGTCACCTTGCGGTCGGTCGGAAGTTTGCTGATGGTCACATATAACAAATTGCCGGCTTTGGTCATGCCGCCCCACGGGTAGCGGTCAGGAAATGGCAGGAACATGCCAGCCCGTTTCACATCCACGTACTTGGCCGCGTCCCGCAGCGAGATGACGTTGTATTGGTTGTCCTTCAGGTATTTCATCATCTTCGCGAATTTCTCCGGATCGAGACTCACCGCCATGTGTTCGCCTTCCGGCACGCCGTGAAAGGTGAATACCACCATGTTGCCATGAGTGGCTAGTTGGGCATCCTTGATGAAGGCATCAACATCGCCCGGCGAGTACGACGGAACATCCAGCGGATGATCCGCCGTCGGCCGGTAAGGACGGTTGCCACCCGCCCGCCCGAAGGTGTATTGATGTTCTATCAGGGAAGGGTAAAGATTGCTGTAAACCGCATAGACAGGCCAGGCCAGGGTGATGGGTTTGGGGATGTGGTTTGCGGAAAACTCGGATTCCATGTTCAACCATGGATCCATGGATGCGCCGCCGTGGCCCTTGGTGTGGTTGCCCACGTCAAACCCGTCATCCACCAGGGATTTGATCTGCGCCCAAGTCATGTAGAAATCCTTGCGCGTGTTGAAACTGTCGAAATCCGCGACGTAGAACGAACCGCCGAAGCCCGCCCTCTTGAGGATCGGCGCGACATTGGTCGCGTGGCTGGCGACGCCGTCGTCGAAGGTCAGGACCACGGTCTTGTCGGGAACCGGCTTGAGCAGGATGCCATACGGATCCCGCACATCGGATGGCGCGGCCCGGGCGAGGTAGGCGAATGCGAGGAAGGCGAAAGAAGTGGCATTTACGGTCAGGATCTTCACGGCTGTATGGTACTCTCGGAATCATATTGAATTATCAACGCTGGACAGCATGGCCACTCCTTGTTCAGTGAAGGCATAGGGGGCGATTCGGCTACCTCCCCAACTTGAGGTGATGTGGGTGATCTATCATTTCCCCAACTCCGCGCGGAACACCGACACCGGCAATCCTTCCTTGTTCATCAGGTTCGGCTGGGCCAGATCCTTCCAACCATGGCGCATCGCCACCGGCTTGGGCACCTTGTCAGAGCGGATCACGACCGACACCCCGTCGATTTGCGCCGCGGCTTCCACGAATGTGCCATCGGCGCCGGCGATCTCGAAACTATCAGGAGTTTTGTTATCGCGCGTCACCAGGCCGCCGCCCACGGAGGTGAACGTGACGCGGAGGCGATCGCCCACTCCCGGGTTGAGCGCCTGGAATTGCGGGCCGCAATAGACGAGGTCTTTGCGGCCATAATCCTTGGCCAGCGCCCACAATGCCAGGCGTCTGCCGATTTCCTGTTTGTTGCGGGGATGGCCTCCGCCGAAGTGATCGCTGGGGTCGGTGGTATCGGTGGATGCGGCCATGCCGGTATTGGGAATGGCCATCGCCTGTTGCTGGGCTTCCAGCAGGAACGGCAGCGCACCGTTGTAGGTGTTAGGCGTGATCTGGACATAATAGAACGGGAAATCGCCCTGCTGCCAGACTTTCCGCCACCCGGCGACAAGCGCTTTCATCTTGTCCAGGTAGCGGGGGCCGTCGCCGCAATTGGATTCCCCCTGATACCACAACGCGCCGCGGATCGCGTAGGGAACGAGCGGATAGATCATGCCATTGTAAAGGACCGGGCCGCCTTCGCTTGGCAGCGGATTGGCGATGGCGATGGCGGGTGGCAATGGCCGGCCTTTCGTTAACGCGACCCGCGCCTGCGGGATGGCGGCTTCCAACTGATCGAGGTTCTCCTTGACTTTCTTGCGGGCGGCATCGGCGGTGGCGGTGACGCCTGCCAGAGCCGCTTGCTGCGACGGCACTTCAGCCAGTCCTTCGGGGGCGGTCCACGGTTCGATCTGGGTGGCACCCTGGGATGCGGCGATCATGCCGACCGGAACGTCGAGCGCCTTGTGGATATCACGGCCGAAAAAATAGCCGACCGCCGAGAACTCAGCCAGCGTGGGATTGGCCGGATCGCAGACAAACCAGCGGGCTTTGACATCATTGAGCGGCAACCCCGCCGGCGTGCGCGGAACCCATAACATGCGCATTTTCGGATAGTTGGCATCCTTGATCTCCCGTTCGGCGTTCTGCGCGTGCTTCAATTCGAATTCCATATTCGATTGGCCGGAGCAAAGCCAGACCTCGCCGACCAGCACGTCGGTGATCTTCAGGGTGTTTTTGCCGCTCGCTGTTAGCTCGAGTGGGCCGCCCGCTTTCATGGCTGGCAGCGTGACCTGCCACTCGCCGTCGGCGGTGGCGGTGGTGTCCGCCGCTTTGCCTGCAAGAACCACGCGGACCTTCTCGCC
>Ga0209697_10003906_pt1 | contig 19838 bp, 17 predicted proteins | sample AliMusrvi5mmetaG_FD_184115 | JGI IMG/M metagenome (GOLD analysis project Ga0209697, IMG submission 184115) | Freshwater lake bacterial and archeal communities from Alinen Mustajarvi, Finland, to study Microbial Dark Matter (Phase II) - Alinen... | ecosystem: Environmental > Aquatic > Freshwater...
GCTGACGTGGTCTTCCCACCAATCCAGCCAGCTGGGGTATGCCATTTTGTAAACATCCGCTGGTATCAGACCAGCCTGCTTCCAAGTATTTATCTGGATATTGGATTCCTTGACTCCAACGCTCTGAGTGGATGCCCACCATTCTATAAATCGCTGTTCCCTCTCCAAAACTCGCTCAACCTTGGGCATCAAGTTCTTCAGAACATCGTTAAAACGATAATGTTTTTTGCCATCACGCTCGGTTACAGGCCCAGGTCGTCCGTAGTTTGTATTATCTCCAACGGCAATGATCTTTTCCCTTTCCCTCTCTCTTCTTATGTTTTCGACTACCCCGTGGTGTTCCAGAAACACCATCCCGGTTGTGTAAACCTGACCAGAGTCAATTGCGTGCTTAGCAGAAGCGGCCATTTCAAGAAGTTCGTAAGCTCTACTGATCGCCTGAAATCGTGTCATGCTCACCGGAAACTGCGCTGCGATAGTTGCAACAACTTGCGCTGGTGTGTCTGCCATGACTTGAGAAACGTAATTTTTATAGCCACCGTTCACGTACCAGTCAGTGGGCTGTAAACTCTCAAGTTGTTCTCTTGCAGAGATCAGTTTTTTCTCGATTTCCTTAATTGAGGCACTACTCGGGGACTCATTTTGGCTGTGCTCGTTTTTATTGCTAGATGAACTCTTCTCGGACTTTTCCTGGGATTTTTTTTCGGTCATGGCTTCCTTGTTGAGTGGTCAAATATTGCCGCTGGTTGCAGGTTGAAGCCAATACCCAATTATATCCAACTGGGAAACTCAAGGGAGGGCAGGGTAAAAATCTTTCCCCCGTAGTTGGTCTTTTTCACATCTATCTGGCCCTAGAAACGGCATAGAAGCGGTGCCCTGCCCACGCCAGACCATTCAAAACGGTACAATCCACCAAAAGAAAATTACGGAGCAGCTACGGAGCAGTGGTTCTGTAAAAGTGGGCGAAAAGCCCGTAAACCCTTATAAAAAGAGAGTGCAGCCGGAGAGGGTCGAACTCCCAACCTTCTGATCCGTAGTCAGATGCTCTATCCAATTGAGCTACGGCTGCGTGATGGACAGAAAACTAAAGCGGAGAACGTCTCTCCGGTCAAACCGATTCAAAAAAAACTTCACTTGACCCGGCCTGCGGTCGGGGCAACACTAAGCAATCAATCTTATCAAGAGTGACGGAGGGACTGGCCCGATGATGTCACGGCAACCGCTGCGGAGCAATTCGTAGGACCAGGTGCCAAATCCAGCCCCGCTACAGTGGGGAAAAGATGAGACTACCCGGTTCGGTCGCAGGCACTCCCTCGATCCAAGAATCAGGTCTCTTCGTCACTCTTGAGCGGAAACAACGACGAGATCCCATGTCCAAAAAAACTTACTTCAGCAATCTGAAATGCCGCGAGTGCGGGCGCCTCTATGAGAAGGAGGCGATCCATATCTGCGAATTCGACTTCGGCCCGCTTGAGGCCGCTTACGACTACGATGCGATCCGGGAAGTATTGACCCGCAAGTTGATCGAGTCCCGCCCACAGACGATGTGGCGCTACCGCGAACTCCTCCCGATCGACGGGGAGCCGACGGTCGGCGCGCAGGTGGGCTTCACTCCCCTGGTCAAGGCCGATCGCCTCGCCAAGGCTCTCGGGATCCGTGAGCTCTGGATCAAGAACGACACGGTCAACTACCCGACGCTCTCCTTCAAGGACCGCGTGGTCTCGGTCGCGCTGAGCCGTGCCAGGGAGCTGGGATTCGAGGTGGTGGCCTGCGCCTCCACGGGCAATCTGGCGAACTCCGTTGCCGCCAATGCTGCCAATGCCGGTCTTAAGAGCTACGTGCTGATCCCTTCCAATCTGGAGCAGGGGAAAGTCCTCGGGTCACTCGTCTATGGCACCAATGTCATCGGCATCAAGGGACCGTATGATCAGGTGAATCGCCTCTGCTCGGAAATCGCCGGGAAGTATGGCTGGGGATTCGTGAATGTGAATCTCCGTCCCTACTATGCGGAGGGATCTAAGACGATGGGCTTCGAGATCGCCGAGCAGCTCGGCTGGAAGCTTCCTCGCCATACGGTCGTCTGCATGGCCTCCGGATCCCTGCTCACCAAGATCCACAAGGCCTACAAGGAATTCATCAACCTTGGACTCGTGGAGAAATCCGAGTTCACGATCCATGGGGCCCAGGCTTCGGGGTGCTCGCCGATCAGCACCGCCTTCAAGCGCGGGACCGACATGGTGAAGCCCGTTCAGGATCCCCAGACGATCGTCAAGTCGCTGGCCATCGGCACCCCTGCCGACGGCTATTATGCCATCCACAGCATGAGGGAGACCGGGGGAAGCGCCGAGGACTGCACGGACGACGAGGTGGTCGATGGGATCAAGCTCCTTGCGGAAACCACGGGCATTTTTGCCGAGACAGCCGGCGGTGTCACCGTGGCCTGTACCCGCAAGCTCATTGAGTCGGGCAAGATCCCGCGTGATGAGAGCGCCGTCCTCTGCATCACGGGACACGGCCTCAAGACCCAGGAGGCCATCATCGGAAAGGTCGGAGAACCTCGCATTATTGGAGCCAGCCTCCGAGAATTCGAGGCGCTCGTCGCCGACGAAGTCACTCTGAAATCCTGACAGCCTAACCATGATTCATCACCCAAACCCTACTTCCTAAAATCTCCAGTACCGATTCCGAAACTTCATCATTCCTACTTCAACCTTTCCCATTATGCCCACCATCCGCATCCCCACCCCGCTCCGAAAACTAACCAATAACGAGGAGGTCGTCACCTCCACCGGCACGACGATCGGAGCCGTGCTCGAAGAGCTCAACACGACCTACCCGGGCCTTGGTGAACGGATCCTTGATGAAAACGGGGTGATCCGCCGCTTCGTGAACATCTTCGTCAATGACGAGGATGTGCGTTTCCTTCAGGAGAAGGAGACTCCGCTCAAGGAGAGTGACGAGGTCTCCATTGTCCCCGCCATAGCAGGTGGCTAGAAGTCCTCTGGACGGAATCCTCCAAAACACCGACCATCGATCCCATGGAAACAACCCGACTCTGGCTCATGTATCCGGCGAAGCTTATCACGCGACCCATCGTGTATGAGCTCGGCCATGATTTCAAGGTGACCACGAATGTCCGACAGGCAAGCGTGACCGACGAGATCGGCTTGGTCTGTCTTGAGATTAGCGGCGAGCGTGAGGAGATCAAGCGCTCCATCTCCTGGCTCGAGGAGATCGGCGTGAAGGTGGAACCCGTCGAGATCAATACGATCGAGGGGTAGTTTCTTTCGAACCCCCCAAAAGTGAATCGTCCCAAATGGACGGAGGAGCTTCATGGGATTGAATCGTGTCCAGGATAGGCTAGGATCGCTGGAATGAGGACTCCCCCCAACCTCTTTGGATTTCCGTTGAGCGAGTCTTCAACAACAAGGACGAGAGCCCTTTTCCTTCGTCTCTCTTTGGCTTTGACGGGGGCCTGCTTGGGATGGTCACCCGCTCAACTCCAAGCCCAAGGGTCTATGAGTCCCTATTTCTACAGTGTGGACAGCGGCTCCAACCTTGCCAATCTGGCAACAACCATCGGTGCCACGACATTTTACAATAATGGCATCATCGGTCAGAATACCACCTCCTGGGTTGTGGATGCCCAGCTTGTTGGGACAAATCTTTATCAGGCGGAACACTTCACCAATGTTACCTCCACGTATCGTCCCGCTGGGGTGCTATCCGATCCGGGGGATCACGCCACTTGGTGTGCCGCCCTCTTGGGTGGGAATACCGGTTCCGGATACTACCTTAATACCGGGATCGCTTACGGGACGAAGCTCGGTTCGGCGGCTCTCGCCACGGCCGCCAATGCGGATGGAACGTTTGATCTCAATACGGAGGGCTCCTCAAGAACCAATTCACTGGCCTCCTACATCTACGCGGCTTCCCATGGGGATGTCCTCTCCACCAGTGTCGGCGACTCGTCGGACAACGCGGGAGTGGGACAGTTGAGCGGTCTGCTCGATTCTCTGGCTCTCAGCAATCGCAACACCACCATGGTGGCGGCGGCCGGAAATTCGGGCCCGGGCCCGGGAACGGTCGGAGGTCCCGCTTCGGGATACAACACGATCTCGGTTGGGGCTCTCGGCGATGCCAATAACTTCGACTCCATCGCTGACTTCTCCTCCCGTGGCCCTCAGCCCACCGCATGGTATAACGGGAGCACGGTCTATTATTACAACAAGGGAGCTCCCTCCCGTCCGGGAGTTGATCTGGTGGCCCCGGGCACATCGATCTTCATGCCGACCAATATGACCGTGGTTGGAACGGGTCTTTCGGCTTCAGGCTATCTGATAGCCGGAACAAGTTTTTCCACTCCCCTGGTGGCTGGCGGAGCGGCGCTTCTGGACAGCACGGCGAAGACAGCCTTTCCCAATTCCATCACGAATGCCGCCACCCAGAGTGTGGTCGTGAAAGCCGTCCTCATGAATTCGGCCGACAAACTCTCCGGATGGGACAACGGTCAGCAGATCCAGAATGGGGTCATCACGACAACGCAGGCTCTGGATTACGCCTTGGGAGCAGGGAGGATGAATCTTAACGAGGCTTTCACGCAGTATACGACGAGTGCGGCGGTGACGACCTCCGCCGGGATTTCCTTCTCGGGATTCAATACGCCGGTTCAAAACACCGGATGGGGTTACGGAACCGCGATCAAGGGAGGTGCGAATAATTACGCACTGACTAATGATCTCTTTGCCGGCCAAAAAATGGCGGTGACGCTGGATTGGATGAGGAGCCTGTTATGGAATAATGCAACGAGTGATTACACCGACATTGCTCAGGCTGAACTGGATCTCATGGTTTTTCAGGTCCTGGGTGGAGGATCCGACCAACTTGTTGCCGAGAGCATTAGTCCCGTATCCACAACGCAGGAACTCTGCTTTATCGTACCAAATTCGGGTTCCTATATGATTGAGGTCGGGTATTCGAAGAACCTCTTCGACTTCTCTGGAAGCTATGCCTCCCAAGATTACGGGATCGCTTGGTCCGTTACGGAGGTGCCCGAACCGGACTCGATTCTGCTCCTAGGAACGGGTCTTCTACTTCTATTCCTTCATTCCAAGAGAGGGGTCCTTTCCAACTTCCTTTCCGACTTCCCTAACGGATCGAGAAAAGATACTTAAAAAGCATGAAAATCTCAATCGGAAGTGACCACGCAGGATTTGAATATAAGCAGGCTCTTGCCGAGATGCTTCGTTCCCAAGGACATCTGGTGATCGATTGTGGCACACACTCCGCCGACTCGACCGACTATCCACTCTGGTGCATTCCCACCGCTGAGAAGGTGGCCACCGGAGAGGTGGAGAAAGGGATTGTCATCGGGGGTTCCGGCAACGGAGAAGCCATCGCCGCCAACAAAGTGAAGGGGATCCGCTGCTCCATTGCATGGAGTGAGGAGACGGCTCGCCTCGCCAGTCAGCACAATAATGCAAACGTTCTCTCAATCGGTGAGCGGATGGTCTCGCTGGAGGCAGCTAAACGACTTGTCGACCTCTGGCTCTCAACCCCTTTTGAAGGGGGGCGCCATGTGAGGAGGATAGAGGAGCTGGCGCTCTATGAAGCTGGGTTGCCAATGCAATAGAGGCTAGAGGATTTGCGCTGTGCGTTGTTGCCGCTTTAGTGCGGCCTAAAACTTCCAAGACTAGGGCGCCTAACACGAGAGTGCTTTTAGGATTCATTTCAGGCCCAACGAGACGCTTGTCGCGGAATAACCTTACAGCCTTGAGACGAAACCGCTTCAGCCCGTGGCTAGGATATGGACACGATCACGGCGGTTGCATTGTCCTTGCCTGAATTTCTGACGGCTTCGCGAACGAGGTGCTCTGCCGGGGAGAGACTCTTCGGACACTGCTCCAGTGCCTCGGCAATCGCCTGATCGGAAAGCCCGTCGGTGATTCCATCCGTACAGAGGAGGAATCGGTCGCCGGAATGGCAGATGATCTCGCCGACTTGGGGATTCACAAACTGGTTTCCCGCGCCGAGTGCTTTTTGAAGGCGATTCTTGGCGGGGTGTACCTTAGCTTCCGAGGCGCTGATGCGGTTTGTTTTCAGAAGCCAGGCCACATGGGTGTCATCCTCGGTCAGTTGCCGGATTTGGCCCTCATTCCCATGGTTTTTAAAGCTTCCAAGGGAGGGTAGACGGTAGATCCTGCTGTCCCCGATGTGGGCGAAGTGCAGGATCTGTCCGGTGAACCAGCAGAGGCTGAGAGTCGCTCCCATTCCCTGGCACTCTTCGTAGCTTTCGCCGAGGTGCCTTAGGGCCTTGTTGATTTCCTCGAAAAGGGCCTCGAATGCGGTGCGGTATCCGATGGGATGCCCCTTACCCCTGCTTCCGATCAGCGGAGGAAATCTGCGAGTGATCTTATCGACGCTAATCTTGCTTGCGAACTCACCGGCCTTGGCTCCTCCCATGCCGTCACTGACGGCGAAGAGGAGATCTCTCCCGTCCATCGTCGCCGACCCTGTCCGTCCGAGAAGGCTAACTCCCGCAGGATCGATGAAGAGACCAAGGTAGGAATCTTCGTTGTTTGTGCGAAACGGCCCCTTGTCACTGCAACCCCACCAGTCGATCCGAAACATAGGTGTCGGCTTCTGCATGGTCTCCGCCGGTTGAGTCCCCTCCTTTGTCTCCGTGAGTAGGGAGGCAAACTCAAAATCGATGAGACAGAAACGCCCGTCCTGTTGACGGTAGGTGACGTTCCTCATTTCCGGGTCATCATGGCGGACGCCATAAGCCTCGAGTTCCGCGAAGAGTTCGCAGCAGCGTTTAGGATCCAGGCGATCGACGCGTGATCCGCAATTGGTCGTGATCAAAAGAAGCTTCTCGGGATCCGCCGAGAGGACGCGCGGAACAAAATCACACCCTGCCCGCTCTAGATGACGTAGGATCCGGACTTCGTTGGTGAAGCGTTCCATAGCCTTTGGTCCCCGAAAAACCTTCCGGACACTTCCATCGAAGCAGACCTGGACAATGGCGCGTTGGGTGTCCTTGACGGTGATCATGGGGAAAGACGGAAGGATTGGGGCTGAAGGATTTTGCGTCGTCGGCCACGATAAGAATGCGGAAGACATTCCTAAGAGACAAGAGGCCTATTTCAGATGTTTTTTGTCTTTGACTAAGAGTCTGCAGTCTAGGCCGCTCACAACTCAAAAATCTTCGAATAAGGAGATTTTGTTACTTTGGCATTGAAGTTGCTTGATCCTATTGTAACCGATCTTAAAGTCGGGAGATTCAGATCCCCAGGCACACCGCTCGGTGAGAACTGAACAAATAAAGACAGAAGACACCACAACCAACCATTATATGGCCAAGTACAAACTCGAATACATCTGGCTCGACGGTTACGAACCCGTCCCCAACCTCCGCAGCAAGACCACCATCAAGGAGTTCACCAAGCCTCCCACACTGAAAGACCTTCCGGAATGGGGTTTCGACGGTAGCTCGACGCGTCAAGCCGAAGGGAGAAGCTCTGATTGTCTGCTCAAGCCGGTGGCTCTCTACCCCGATCCAACCCGCGAAAATGGTTATCTCGTAATGGCCGAGGTTATGCTTCCTAACGGCAAGCCCCATCCCTCCAACGCACGCGCCACCATTCATGACGACCCTGATACCTGGTTCGGTTTCGAGCAGGAATACTTCCTCTACAAGGATGGCGCTCCCTTAGGCTTCCCGAGAGGCGGCTTCCCAACAGAAGGTCAGGGCCGGTTCTACTGCGGGGTTGGATTCAACTCCGTTGGTGACATTGCCCGCGACATCGTTGAGGAGCACCTAGACATCTGCCTTGAAATGGGTATCAACCACGAGGGCATCAACGCCGAGGTAGCCAAGGGCCAGTGGGAGTTCCAAATCTTCGGCAAAGGCTCCAAGAAAGCGGCCGACGAAATCTGGCTTGCCCGCTACGTCCTGATGCGCGTCTGTGAAAAATACAGCGTCGACGTCGAGTTCCATTGCAAGCCGCTCGGTAAGGATGTCGATTGGAATGGTTCCGGCATGCACTGCAACTTCTCGACCAAGTTCATGCGTGAGAAGGGCGGCAAGAAGTATTTCGAGAAGCTCATGGCAGCCTTCGACAAGTATAAGGACGAGCACATCTCTGTCTATGGCCCGGACAACCACTTCCGTCTGACCGGTCTCCACGAGACCCAGTCCATCGACAAGTTCAGCTACGGTGTCGCCGACCGCGGCGCCTCCATCCGCGTCCCTCACAGCTTCGTGAACAACGAATACAAGGGCTACCTTGAGGATCGCCGTCCGAATTCCCAAGGGGATCCGTATAAGATCGCAAGCCGCGTCCTTCAGACAATCAAGTCGGTTCCTATTAAGTAATCGCAACGATCGGCATCCTTCAGAAAACCGCCATCCTAAAAGGGGTGGCGGTTTTTCTTTTGGAGGGAAAGGATCACGTCGGAATGATGAAGAGGCCTGAAGGAGGCAGACCTGTAACGGTCCCCTCATTTTGATCCCCCCTCCTTAATAATTCTTACTTGCAACAGAGTCATCCCTTGATAGTCTACTCAACCTCGCTCAAAAACATTTTGCCGTTGGTCCTTGGGTGATCTGCACTTGCCGGTCACCGCCACGCGACAAGGGAAACCCGGCAACAAAAACAATCAGACACCATGCCTATCCGCCTCGGTCGCTTCGAAATGCCGAAGACCCTCGTCAAGGACGACAAATCCTCAACAGAAACCTACGCGAAATTCGTAGCCGAACCCTTTGAAGCCGGTTACGGCCACACGATCGGGAATTCCCTTCGCCGCACGCTCCTCTCCTCACTCGAGGGTGCCGCCATCACTTCGGTCCGCATCGAGGGAGCTCCTCATGAGTTCACCAGCATCCCCGGTATCGTCGAGGACGTGGTTGAGATCATCCTCAACCTCAAGCAGGTCAAGTTCAAGGCCCACGACCACGAACCCCGCAACCTGACGCTCTCCGTGAACAAGCAGGGTGTGGTCACCGCCGGTGACATCCAGTCCACCGCCCAGTGCGAGGTGCTCAACCCCGACCAGCACATCTGCACGCTCGACAAGAAAATGAAGTTCGAAGCAGAGTTCGAGGTCAAGGTTGGCCGTGGATTCGCAACGGGTGACGAGAACAAGAGCCCGGACAAACCGATCGGCGTCATCGCGATCGACTCGATCTTCTCTCCTGTCACGAAAGTCAAGTATGCCGTCGAGCAGACCCGCGTCGGACAGCGTACCGATTACGACAAGCTGATCCTCGAGATTTGGACGGACGGTCGTCTCACCCCGGATGAGGCTCTGCTTCAGTCGGCGGCGATCCTCCGCCACCACCTCGATGTCTTCGTCAACTTCGATGACACACAGGTGGAATTCGACGAGACACCCGTCGAGGTCAGCCAGGAGAACAACCGTCTCAAGAAGCTGCTTGCCATGAGTGTGAACGAGATTGAACTCTCGGTTCGTGCGGCGAACTGCCTCAACAACGCCAACATTACCAGCGTCGGCCAGCTTGCCCTCAAGAGCGAGGCGGAGATGCTCAAATACCGCAACTTCGGCAAGAAGTCCCTCAACGAGATCAAGGATAAGCTTGTTCAGTTGGGATTGGGTTTGGGAATGAAGTTCGAGCCGGGGCTCATCGATTCCTCATTGACCGAGTCCGCTGAATAAGAACCAAGGAATAAAACGACATGCGTCATCGAAAAAAAACAGTCAAGCTCGGCCGCAGTCAGTCACACCGTGACTCGCTGCTCGCCAATCAGGTCTGCAGCCTGATCGAGCACCGCCGAATCAAGACCACCTTGGCCAAAGCCAAGGCCACCAAACCCCTCGCCGAACGCATGGTGACGCTTGGCAAAAAGGGTGATCTTCATTCCCGCCGTATCGCAATCTCCTACCTCAAGCACAAGGACATCGTGAAGAAACTCTTCACGGAGATCGCCCCAGCATCGGCGGACCGCAAGGGTGGCTACACTAGGATCACCAAGCTGGGTGCCCGCCTGAGCGACAGTGCGCCGATGGCCTACCTCGAGTGGGTCGATTACGCCGTGGAGGCAAAGAGTGAGGAGCCTGCAACCGAGGCAGCTGAAAATTCCACCAAGCAAAAGCCAGCAAAGGCCAAGGCCGTTAAAGCACCGAAGGCACCGAAGGCTGAAAAACCCGAAGGGGAAGCTCCTAAAAAGAAGGCCGCTCCCAAGAAGGCTAAGGAAGAGAAGAGCGAGGAATAAAACTCCGCTTCAACCAATCAACGAAAAGCCCCGGAGAAATCCGGGGCTTTTTTCATGGGATCCTGGGTTCCAAGAGCAACGTGTCTCAGTACCTCTGGGCAGGAATCTGAATCTTATTCCGCGTCGAGGCCGAAGGCTGTGTGGGCCAGTTTGGCCGCGTCGGCAATCTTGTCCTCATCGAGGATGACTGCGATCTTGATTTCCGAAGTGGAGATCATCTGGATGTTGATCCCCCCCTTGGCGAGGGCCTCGAAGAGTTTGGCGGCCACTCCAGAGTGGGTGCGCATGCCGATCCCGACGACACTTAACTTTGCAATTCCATCCTGCTTGCTGACATCACCCGCCCCGATTTCGGCGGCGACACGATCCACGAGGTCGCCGATCTTCTCGAGTTCATCGCGGTTCATGGTGAAGGAAATGTCCGTCGTGCCACTTGCCGAGACATTCTGAACGATGACATCGATCATGAGGTGCGCGTCGGCAAGAGCGGTGAAGAGGCGGGCCGCGCATCCCGGTTTGTCGGGGACTCGGGCGACGGTGACCTTGGCCTGATTGCGTTCGACGCTGACGCCCCTGACGACGACCTGCTCCATTCCTGCGGATTCTTCTTTCACGATGGTTCCTGGGTTGTTGTTAAAACTGCTGCGGACCTCGAAGGTCACTCCGAATTTCTTGGCAAACTCCACGGAGCGTGACTGCATGACCTTGGAGCCGCTGCTGGCCATCTCAAGCATCTCGTCGTAGGAGATCGCGGTGATTTTTTGTGCTTTCGGCACGATACGTGGATCGCAGGTATAGACTCCGTCCACGTCGGTGAAGATCTGGCAGGCATCTGCCTCGACGGCGGAGGCGAGGGCAATCGCGGTCAGGTCGGAGCCGCCGCGTCCAAGTGTGGTGATGGCTCCATCGCTTGTTTCCCCTTGAAAACCCGCCACGATCACGATCTCACCTTGGTCGAGGTGCTTTTTAATCTGATCCGGGGTGACGTTGCTGATCTTGGCCTTCGTGTGGACGCCGTTGGTGACGATCCCCGCCTGGGCACCGGTCAGGGAGACGGCTTTGCCACCCATGCTCTGGATCGCCATGGCGGTGAGTGCCATCGTGGTCTGCTCACCCGTTGAGAGAAGCACATCCATCTCACGTTCGGTCGGGTTACGGGAGACTTCCTTGGCCAGCCTGATCAGGGAATCGGTCACCCCCGACATCGCCGAAACGACGGCAACAACGGAATTTCCTTCCCGCTGGGTCTCAAGCAGACGTCTGGCGACATTGGTGATTCGCTCGGGGTTGCCGACCGATGTTCCGCCGTATTTCTGAACGATGAGGGGCATTGGAAAAAGGATCGGGGCTCTAGGAGAAAGGCTTGAAGTTAAGAATTGAGACGCGAAAGGGCGTTGCGGACGGCCTCTGCGGTGGCGTCGGTCTCGATTGGTTCTGTGACCGCATGCTTCGCCGTGTCGGGATCCTTCAGTCCATGACCGGTCACTGTAAGGACAACCTTCGCCCCCTGCGTTGTCTGCCCGAAGGGGCAGGTCGTGCACCGGGTGGTTTTACCAGCTTGGTTATGGCACTTGAAGAGCGCCGCCACGGGTGCTGCGCTGGCAGGCTCGGCAAAGATTCCCTCGTGGGAGGCCAGCCACTTCTGGGCTGCCAGAATCTCGGAGTCCTCGACGATTTCGAAACATCCTCCCGATTCCGAGATGGCATTGATGGCTCCGTCCCAGCTCGCAGGCCGGCCGATTCGGATCGCGGTCGCCACGGTTTCGGGGTTCTCCATCGGAGCGCCGTGATACAGGGGTGCGGAACCAGCTGCCTGGACGCCGAGCATCTTTGGAAGTTTGGAACTGCGGCCAAGATTCTTGAACTCTTTGTATCCCTTCCAATAGGCGGTGACATTGCCAGCGTTACCGACCGGCAGGATGTGGATATCAGGGGCATCTCCAAGTTCCTCGATAATTTCGAAAGCGGCGGTCTTCTGACCTTCAATGCGGTAAGGGTTGATCGAATTGACGATGGCGTATTCCCCCGTCTCCCCGAGTTCACGGACCAGTCTTAGGGCATCATCGAAATTGCCGCGGATCGCAATCACAGAAGCTCCATAGATGTAGGCCTGCACCATTTTACCCCCTGCGATACGACCCGCCGGAAGGAGGACCGCACACTTCATCCCGGCCCGCGCAGCGTAGGCGGCCGCAGCGGCGGAGGTGTTGCCCGTGGAGGCGCAGAGAACGGTATGCGCCCCCTCCTCGGCGGCCTTGGAGATGGCCATGGTCATCCCACGGTCCTTGAAGGAACCAGTGGGATTCAGTCCCTCGTATTTGAGATAGACTTCGCCGCCTGTGATCGCGCTCAGTTTGGGGGAGTGGATCAGGGGGGTTGACCCTTCGCTTAACGAAATGACGGGTGTCGCATCGCTTACGGGAAGGAATTCGCGGTATCGAGAGATAACGCCGCAGTCGTTGAAAGGCTTGTTCATCAGGATCGGTTTGAGGAGACAGGTCAGGTGAGGGACTCCACGTTGAAGAGCACCGGGCTCCCCTTGACGCAGTCGAGTGATATGATTTTGGCCAAGGTCTCCCTCATTTTCCCGTAGCGTGCTTCGTGGATCATCAGGACAAGCGGGGTCTCGACACCGGCGATTGATTCGGGCTGAACCACGGAGGAGATACCGATCCCGGCCTCTCCGAGCAGGCCGGCGATCCTTGCAAGGACCCCCGGCTTGTCATCCACGGAAAGGCGTAGGTAATAGGATCCGATGATCTCGTCGGAGGGACGATTGTTGCCGTAAAGTCCGTGAGAGGAGAATCCATAGGTGCCGCGCGGGGCATCCAGGATATGGGCGGCCTCGACGAGATCCCCGATCACGGAGGTGGATGTCGGTCCGCGCCCGGCTCCCCTTCCGTAGAAGAGGCTGTCGCCGACCAGATCACCCCGGACCGCGATGGCATTGAAGACACCATTCACCGAGGCAAGCACATTGGATTGAGGGATGAGAGTGGGAGCAACTCCCACCTCCACGAGACTGTCGATGACGCGCACCGATCCTAGCATCTTGATGGCGTAGCCCAGACCCTTTGCAAAATGGATGTCCGCTGCACTCACGCGGTCGATGCCCTCGACGCGCACGGTGGAGGGATCAACCCAGAAACCGTAGGCAAGGGCGGCCAGAATAATGGCCTTGTGAGCGGCGTCCCAGCCGTTGACATCGAGTGTGGGGTCAGCCTCGGCATATCCCAATTGCACGGCCTCCGCAAGAGCCTCTGGGTAATCCATACCCGCCTCCTGCATCCGGGTCAGGATATAATTACTCGTCCCGTTGAGGATGCCGTGGACCGACTCGATGCGGTTGCCGACGAAGGCGTCGCGCAGGGATTGGATGATCGGGATCCCTCCGGCCACCGCGGCCTCGAAGAAGACGGGAACCTTATGCTCGCAGGCGAGGGCAAAGATCTCGGCGCCACGCTCCGCAAGGAGTGCCTTGTTGCCAGTGACAACGATGCGGCCGGATTGGATCGCGGCAACGGTCAGATCATAGGCTTCCGTGGTTCCTCCCATGAGCTCCACGACCACCCTGATTTCAGGATCCTCCAGAAGATCCTGCCACCGCTTGGAAAAGAGACCGGAGGTTGCCTGAACATCGCGTTTTTTGAGCGGATCGCGGACGACGATGCGGCGGACATCAAACGAGTATCCGGATCGCTCCGCAATCAGGTCGCGGTGGCGTTCCAGATTCTCGTAGACCCCCGCACCCACGGTGCCGAAGCCTGCCAATCCAATGCCGATCGTCTTCATAAATAGCCCCTCATGATCTCTGGGATGGGCGATCAGGTAAAGTCGCTTTTGACCGGGGCCGTGGTTCCTGATGGCATGGGGAAGCCTGCTGGGGTAAATTAGTGAAATCATGTCCGAAACACCAACTCATGTCGGTGAGATCCTGGAGCACATCGCCCAGTTGCTTGAGCTCAAAGGGGAGAATCCGTTCAAAATCCGTGCTTATACGAATGCCGCGCGGGCATTGGAATCCTTGAGCGAGCCGATCGAGACAATTGTCAACGAGGGGCGCCTCGGCTCGATCGAGGGGATCGGCAAGGCGATCACCGAGAAGGTTACCGAACTCGTGACGACTGGAAAGCTGCCCTACTATGAGGAATTAAAAGCCTCTTTCCCCGACGGGATCTTCGAGCTCTTTGAACTCCAGGGACTGGGGGCCAAGAAGATCAAGGCGCTCCACGATCAACTTGGGGTTTCCTCCGTGGAGGACCTGGAGCGTGTCTGCAAGGAGGGTAAGGCGGCTGAACTCGCCGGGTTCGGCGAAAAGACGCAGGTCAAGTTGCTGAAGGCCATCGAGGATCACCGGAAGCATGCGGGGCGCTTCCGGATTAATGTCGTGGCCGTGCTGGCAGACCAACTTCTCTCAGACTTGAGAGCTCACGAAGCGGTGGGTCAGATCAGCGAGGGGGGGAGTTTTCGGCGCCGCAAGGAGACGATCGGAGATCTCGACATCCTCGTCTCCTCCAAGGATCCGGAGGAGGTCACGACCTTCTTCGTTCACCACCCATTGGTGGAAGAGGTGATCGTCAGTGGTCCGACCAAATCGAGTGTCCGCCTCAAGGATGGGGTCCAGTGCGACCTACGTGTAGTGAAGCCGGAGGAGTTCCCCTTCGCCCTAGTCTATTTCACGGGGAGCAAGGAACACAACATTCGCCTCCGGAGTCGCGCGCTGGATCGTGGATGGTCACTCAACGAGTATCGCTTCACCGTGGTTGGTGATGCCGAGGGGGCGCAGCAACCACCGGTGATCCATGACGAGAAGGAGCTCTACAAGTCACTCGGTCTGGACTTCATCCCACCCGAACTCCGTGAGGACAAGGGGGAGATCGCCGCTGCTGAAGCGGGGACACTTCCTGATCTTATTGAGTGGAGCAATCTGCGCGGCACCTTTCACTGCCACACCACGGCCAGCGACGGGAAGAACTCGCTGATCGAGATGGCGCGGGCCGCGATCGATCTCGGGCTCGAGTATCTGGGCATCGCCGATCACAGCAAAAGCTCCTTCCAGGCGCGGGGCCTTGATGCCTCAAGGCTCGCCGAGCAGGTAGCTGAGATCCGGGAACTCAATACCTCCAAGGAATTCCAAGAGGCCGGCTTCCGGCTCTTTGCCGGGACCGAGTGCGACATCCTGAAAGAGGGTGATCTCGACTTTACTGATGAAGTCTTGGCCACGCTCGACTACGTCGTCGCCTCCGCTCACTCCGGTTTTACGGCCGACGAGAAGACCATGACCGAGCGAATCATCCGCGCCATCCGCAATCCCCATGTCACCATGATGGGGCACCTGACTGGCCGACTCCTCCTATCCCGTGAGGCCTATCCGGTCAATATCCCCGCGGTGATCGAGGCGGCCGCCGAGACCGGCACCATCATCGAGATCAATGCCAGCCCATGGCGTCTCGACATGGACTGGCGCTGGTGGCCGCTTGCCAAGGAGAAGGGGGTGAAGTGCTCGATCAACCCCGACGCCCATACGGTCTTCGGCCTTCAGGATCTCATCTACGGGGTCGGCATCGCCCGGAAGGGGTGGCTGACAAAGACCGATGTCGTGAACTGCCTCCCGCTGGGAAAGGTGGAGGCCGCTTTAGCCGCCAAGAGGCTAAAACAGGCGGAGGAATAAGATGCTTTAGAGCCGGGACTCCTTCTTTAAGGAAAAGCCCCATCCCTTTAATAAGGAATGCCCTTATTAAAGGTTCCTCGTCATGAATCGGGGTGCCACAGGGAAGTATCAGGCTTCCTCCTCATCTAGGGAAGAGTTTCGCGCCTTCAATCCTGCCAAGCTGGTTGCCTATCCATGAATGATCAGGGTCGTACGGTTGATCTCCACATGGGATCCTGAGCGGAAGGCTTCTTGAATCGCCCCGAGATTGCCAAGAAGCAGGGCATCGAGTTCGGGATTCGTGATATTGCCCGTGGAGATCTGGAGGAGCTGCTTCGGGGATTCTTTGAGCAGCAGGGAAACGACAAAGTCGGAGTCTTTGCTAACAACGATGTAGCCTTCCTGATCAGCCAGCAGGGAGATGGTTTGGTCCGGCGTCCGGTTTCCTCCGGGAAGATCCAGCGTATGGAGTGCCTCGTGCCCGGCTTTTCGCAGCGCCGAACCGAGTGCCCTGGGTAACTGGGCATCCAGAAGAAACCTCACGCCAAATTCCTCAGGCGGCCACCGGCTCAAGCCGTTTGATGCGGCTCATCCGGGCGGCATAGGCAAAGGCGGCCTTGAGGTCTTCAGCTTCCAGATCGGGATAGTCGGTCAGGAACTGCTCAACCGTGGTCGGGCCGCTCAGCATCTCGAGGATGAATTCTACGGGATAGCGGAGGCCGCGCACGCACGGCTTGCCATGACAGATCGCGGGATCAGTCGTGATACGTGCCAGCAACTCGGTTTCGGACATGGCCTTACCCTATTCCCTTAACCCTGATTTGGCAAGGTGGCGAGTTCCGCCGAGACAGCGTGCTCAGCACCCGTTCCCTGCGGCCCATTCGAGAAGTGAGGCATTGATTTTCTTGGGTCGATGCCCGGCCATTTTTCGGGGGTCAATTTGTAGGGGCATTCGTAGCCATGATCAGTATGTTGTGAAAGGATGTTATACGGGGTGAAAACGGGAGGAATCTTACCCTCCGGGGTCCTCGTTATTAGCCTGAATTTGGGGTTGAAGGCGGTGGGGGGAATATCTTACAAATTATTGGTTTTCTGGGATTTCCGGCCTGCGGGGGAAAATCAAATCACTCCCAAGTTTCTTCTATTCCTCCCACTCCTTCCCCGACCTACTTCCCCGACCGCCTGCCACCCACTTGTTCCGTTTCATTATTCCCGTCCCGCTAGTCCCTCCGTCCCACTCCTATTCCCTCGACACACCTCGCCAGCGCCCGCAGGGCGTGCCTCACCGTTTCCACACAGGTTTTGGCAGCCGTCTCCTCGACGGGCTTGATAAAGATCTACAAAAGATTGCAATAAATGCAATGTATTGTAGAGTCTATTCAAGATGCAGCCCCTCAAGAAGCTGGCCCTGACTTTGGATTCCCTGGCAGATAGGGAGCACTTTCTCTTTGCCCCTTGCGATCTGGCTGCGGCCTTTGGTGATTACGACCAGCTTCCTGTCCTGCTCTCACGTGCGGTCAAGGCGGGTCTCCTTAAGAGAGTCTGCCGTGGCATCTACCTCTATCCGAAGGCAGACTATCCCGTGGGCGAACTTCTTTTCCATGCGGCGGCCCGTTTAAGAGCCGCCGAGTTCAACTACATCAGCCTGGAGACAGCCTTGAGCGATACGGGACTGATTTCCCAAATTCCCATGAACTGGATCACCATCATGTCCTCGGGCAGAAGTCATGTCGTCGATTGCGGTGAGTACGGCCACATCGAGTTCGTCCACACGGAGCAACGCCCCGAGGAGATCGCCGCGGAGCTAATCTACGATGACGCACGACATCTCTGGCGAGCCTCCCGGAAGCAGGCCCTGCGCGACATGAAGATGACCCGGCGAAGCATGGATCTCGTCAGTATCGGGAAGGAGGCCGCATGAGTCCGGCGACCCTCTTTGATTCCCTCGTCGACGAGGCACTCAAGTCGCGCACGGATCTTTCTCTCCTGCGTCCTGTGGTGGAGAAGGAGTTGCTTCATCACGATATCCTCCGTGAGATGAGCAGCGCGGGACTACTCTCCGGACTCACCTTCATCGGCGGCACCTGCCTGAGAGCCTGCTACGGCTCGCCGCGCCTCAGCGAGGATCTTGATTTCACGGGAGGGAGCGACTTCAAGCGCTCCGACCTCACGGAGCTTGGGAGGGTGCTCAAGGAAACACTCGGCACCCGCTACGGACTGAAAGTCAGCGTGAGCGATCCCGTCAGGGAGCAGGGAAAAGTCAGCACCTGGAAGATGATTGTGGAGACCCGACCCGGCCGTAAGGATCTGCCGGCCCAGCGCATCCATCTCGATATCTGCTCCATTCCCAGCCACGACCCGCGCCCCATGATGTTGCGCACCCTCTACGGCGTCGACATGGGGACTTCCGGACTCATCCTGCAGGCCCAGAGTCGCGAGGAGATCCTTGCTGATAAAGTCATCGCCCTGGCCTTCCGAGGGGGCCGCATCAAGAACCGCGATCTCTGGGACATTGCATGGCTCCGCCAACAGGGGGTGGAACTCCCCGCTTCCCTCATTCCTCTCAAGATCCATGACCACCGCCGTTCCAAGGAAGAGTTTCGATCACTCCTGCGGGAGAGGGTGGAGGAGTTGGGAAAGAGCGAGGTCTTGAGGAAGGACTTCATCAACGAGATGAGGCGATTCCTTCCCGTGGCCACGGCGGCCCAGACCGTGGAACAGGAGCCTTACTGGCAGTATTTGATCCAGGTGATCAGAGAGGAAAGTGGGGGGGCGTTGGTCGGACTTTGACCTGGCGGCGGGACATCCGCTGAGCGGGTCCGTGTGATGCGAAAGGATGTTAGATGGGGTGAGATCGAGAGGTAAATGACTTTCTTTTAGGCCTCGACATGGGTCTTATCTAGTTATTTTTGCTTAATTTTCGGCTTGAAGTGGGTGGGTGAATTTTTTTACAAATTTCTGGTTTTCTGGGATTTCCGGCCTTTGGGGAGAAACCAAAAAACCCCAAACCACCCCTCCCAAGTTTCTTCCACTCCCTCGACCTACTTCCCCGACCACTTGCCTCCCACTTGTTCCGCTTCATTATTCCCGTCCCGCTAGTCCCTCCGTCTCACTCCCGCGCCCTCGACCCTACTCGCCATGACACATTCCATCCTCACTCGTTCACGTTCCGCCCATGCTTTGTTGCGGGGGACTTGGTGCTTGTTCCGTCGCTCTCTTCGTGAGGGGTTGATGGTCGCTCCGCTCGCCCTGCTATTTCTGCTTTTTGTGGTGGGGGCGGTGGTGGTTTTGGGAACTGCGGGTGAGGCCAGGGCGCAGGCTGTGTCATTCGACTACACGGGGAATATCGTCACCTACACGATTCCGGTCTCGGGGGTCTACGACATGACCGCCATGGGTGCCTCAGGGTACAGCCCTAGTTATTCCAACGACGAGACGCTAGGGAAGACAATATCGGCCTCCGGTTTTTTCAGGGCCGGCACACTCATCAACATCGCCGTAGGGGAGATGGGGCACGGCGGATCTGGCGGAGTTAGTACTGGTGGCATGTTTTCGTTTTCAGGAAATGGAGGTGGTGGTGGGACCTTTGTCTACACGGGTAATGCTGTCAGGGATGCTGCTCCCATTATCATCGCGGGTGGTGGAGGGGGAGGATCATCACTATTCGGGATTGGTGGTCTCGGGACTGGTGGTCTGGCTTCCACCGGTATGGGTGGTATGGGAAATGTCCTTGAGCAACAAAATGGGACCCTCAACTCTGCCCTGCCTGGTTTACCTAGCCTCGTGGTTAGCGCAGGCGGGAGCATCACGGTTGTTCCAGCTACTCAAAATCCATTAGGATCGACTTTCGGTGAACCCCGTGAGCCGGGGCAAGGTGGCGACTTTAGACAGGAGTATTCTATGGACGTGGCCGTACGTACTGGGGGTATCGGCGGCAAACCAGGCAAGGG
>Ga0209697_10003920_pt1 | contig 19780 bp, 15 predicted proteins | sample AliMusrvi5mmetaG_FD_184115 | JGI IMG/M metagenome (GOLD analysis project Ga0209697, IMG submission 184115) | Freshwater lake bacterial and archeal communities from Alinen Mustajarvi, Finland, to study Microbial Dark Matter (Phase II) - Alinen... | ecosystem: Environmental > Aquatic > Freshwater...
AGCCACATCCCTGATCGCGCCAGAAGACACCCCGAAAATCCTAAATCTCGCTTTTCATCCCGCCACCCCTCAGCCCTGTATTTCAGAGGCTCGATAACTCATGCCCGCGTGCTGTGGGATGGCTGTGGGATACTGTTGAGAACCACTCACAAGTCCCGAAGGGACGAAAGAGCCTTCCGCCGGTTGCTGACGGGACTATCGCGTTGCCACCCCTTGCCCCAGCGCTAAAGCGCTGGGCTATTTCCAGCAGATTTCCCCTCCCCCCCTTCACTCACTTTGAATCCTGCTTGGTGCGCCCGCGAAAGGAGCGCCTTCGACGTTATTGGGGAGGGAAGCACCGCCATCTCATCCTTCCCCCTAGCCCTTGTTCAGGTTCCTCAATCTGAGAGCAAAAAAGAGTTGGTTTTTCTGTGAGAACCGAGCAGACTTGAGTATGCGCTTTTCAAAAACTGCCAAAAACTCCACCAAAATGGCTATTGGATGAAAGCGGCGCTTCATGCTACAGTCAAAGGTCGAGAGGCCATGCCAAAGAATCCAGATGAACGGTTGCTTCAGCAGCTCGTCCGCTCAAAAATCTACCAGGATTACGAGCGGGCGTTCAGCGATGCCACGCAGATGCCCCTGAGCCTGCGTCCGGTGGATATTTGGAACACCGCCCAACGCGGCAAGAAGTATGAAAATCCCTTCTGCGCGCTGCTCTCCCAGTCCAGCCGGTCCTGCGCGGCCTGCCTTGATGTGCAGCATCAAATCACGGAAACCGAGGGGGAAAAGCCGCGGACGCTCGTCTGTTTTGCCGGCCTCTCCGACACCGCCGTTCCCGTGCATCTTGGCGAGAAAACCATCGGGTATTTGCAAACCGGCCAGATCCTCCTGCGGGCTCCGAACAAGGGCCAGTTCCAGAAGATAGCGCGCCAAATCCTGGAGTGGGGGGTCACGGTGGACGCCGACGACCTCGAAAACGCTTATTTCCAGTCCAAGGTGCTCACGCCGGTGCAGTATCAAGCGATGATCAAGCTGCTGGAAATCTTCGCCCAGCACCTGAGCGCCCTTTCCAATCAGATCGCCATGCAGGAGGCAAACTCCGAGCCCCCCATCATCGTCCGGGCCAAGGAGTTCATCGAAAAGCACAAGTCCGATGCGATCTCCCTGAGCGAGGTGGCCCGCGCCCTCAACGTCAGCACGTTCTATTTCTGCAAGCTCTTCAAAAAAGCCACCGGAATCAACTTCACCGAGTATCTCTCCCGCGTGCGCATAGAGAAGGCCAAGAACCTCCTGCTCAACCCGAACCTGCGCGTGAGCGAAATCGCCTACGAAGTCGGCTTCCAATCCCTCACCCATTTCAACCGGGTCTTTTTGCGGATCGTTGGACGCTCGCCCACGGCCTACCGCGACGCGCTGCCAAATTAAAAGGAGCCGTTGACGGGGCAACGCCGGGCGATTTAAATTGCCCTCCCCGAATTGACTTGGACAGTCCTGCCTTCCTGATGAGTTTTCACAAAATATTTGGTTTCCGAACGGTCTGCCTGCTGGCTGCCGCAGTCGTTTTTTTCACCCGGCTGGCGACCGCAGACACCGGCGCCCCCTGCACCGAGGAGAAGCTGGGCGAGGTAACGTATAAGCCGTATTGGACCGCCCGGAACACCTCCCCCGAGGGATGCCATCTGGCATCGGTCATCCCCGGCTCAAAGCTGGGCTCCATGGTGATGGTTGCAGACGGCCAGCGCGGCCCGGAGTATGATGCCATCCTCAAACGCATGCCGGTTTACAGCGGAGACTCCAAACACACCGCCTACGTCGCGCGCAAAGAGGACGAGTGGTTTGTGGTTGCAGACGGGCAACAAGGCCCGGCGTGGAAAGCCATTCTGGAAAACAGCCTGGTCCTCAGCGAAGATGGAAAACGGATGGCCTACGTGGTGCGCAGGGATAACCGTTGGTTCGTGGTGGTGGACGAAAAGGAGAGCCCCCCCTACGACGAAGTCATCTCCATGCCCGTCTTTAGTTCGGACGGGCAGCGCGTGGCCTATGCCGCCATGAACAAAGACAAGCAGTTCGTGGTGGTGGACGGAGAGGTCGGCCCGCAATACAACACCATTCGTGAAAACTCCCTGATCTTCAGCAAAGACGGCAAGCGGGTGGCGTATGCGGCCGAGAATGACGGATTGATGTTCGTGGTCGTGGACGGCCAGCCCGGTGAAAAGTTCGGCGAAATCACCAGGGGCACCCTCGCGTTCAGTGAAAACGGACAACGGCTGGCTTATGCGGCGGCAAAGGGCCTGAAGCGGTTTGTGGTGGTGGACGGCCAGATCGGACCGGAGTTCGAAGGGATTATCAAAGGTTCCCTACAGATCAGCGCGGACGGCAGCCATGTGGCCTATGTCGCCCTCAAGAACACGAAGCAAATGCTTGTCTGCGATGGCAAAAACGACCCGCCCTACAAGAAAGTCGAGACCCCGCTTTTCAGCCCGGACGGGAAACGCCTGGCTTACCTGGCGCAGGCAGCGGACACAGGCCGCACACATTTTGTGGTGGTGGATGGCAAGGCGGAGCCTGCCTACGATGACATATTTAATAGCTCCCTGGTGTTCAGCGCCGATGGGCGACATGTGGCTTATGCCGCGGCAAAGGACGACAAGTGGATGGTGGTGGTGGACGGCAAGGCCGGTGAGGAATACCTCGGCGTGGGAGCGCCGGTGTTCAGCCCGGATGGCTTGCATGTGGCCTACCGCGCCTCCATCAATGGCCAGGCCTTTGTGATGGTTGACGGAAAAGCCATTCCGAAATATACCGGCATTGTTAGCGAGCCGGTTTTCCGCAAGGATGGAGCGCTGGAATTTTTGTCTTTGGAGAAGGATGTATTATACCGAATAACCCAACCGCACGCCCCCAAGCCGTAGGGCCGCCTCCCCAAGCGATCCCTGTTCACCCACCACCGCCATGAAATCGGGTTTTGTCGATAAATTGATCGAGCGGATTGGCCGCGTGGACCCCGAGAATGTTCAGGCCTATCTTGCGCGCCTGGCCCGCGAAAAAGGGTTCCTGGAAACCATCTTCAACGCGATTCACGAGGGGGTGATCGTGACCGATTTTAACGGGCGCATTGACTACGTGAATCAGGCGGCATGCACGCTCTTCGGGCTTTCCCGCGAGGACTGCCTCGACCGGTTGCTCCCCGAGCGGCTGCGCGGGCTGGAGTGGGAGGAAGTGGCCAGCGGCAGCGGAACGATCATCAACCGCGAGATGGAGGTGTTCTACCCCGAAAACAGGATTCTCAACTTCTACGTCGTCCCCCTCAAGGGCGAACCGCCCCGCCGCGCGCGGAAACGGCCCCCCGGCGAATCCGAAGTGACCGGCTACGCCGTGATCCTGCGGGACATCACGGAAACCCGCCGCAGCACGGAAGAGACCATCGAATCCGAACGGCTCTCGGCCCTCACCCTGCTGGCCGCGGGCGTGGCCCATGAGATCGGCAATCCGCTCAACTCCCTGCACATCCACCTCCAACTCATGGAACGGCGCCTGCGCAAACTCCCCGAGGAAGCGCGGGAGCCGTTGCGCGAATCCGTCGAGATCGCCAAGGAAGAAATCACCCGGCTGGATTCGATCATCAACCAGTTCCTGAGGGCCGTCCGCCCCACACCGCTCCAGACCCGGCCCGAGGACATTAACGCCATCGTGGCGGAATCGGTCGCTTTTTTAGAGGCGGAAATCGCCGACCGGGATGTGCTGGTGGAGCAGGAACTCACCCCCGGTCTCCCGCTCCTGGACGTGGACCGCAGCCAGCTCAAGCAGGCGTTCTACAACATCATCAAGAACGCCTTTCAGGCGATGAAAAGCGAGGGCATCCTGCGCATCCGCACGGAGAGGGATGACACGTTCGTCTCCATCTCCTTTGCGGACACCGGCGGGGGCATCTCCCCGGATCACATGAGCAGCATCTTTCAGCCCTATTTCACCACCAAGAGCAAAGGCTCCGGGCTGGGATTGCTCATCGTGCGACGCATCGTCCGTGCGCACGGGGGGGAGATCGATCTCGTGAGCACGGAAGGCGTCGGCCTCACGCTCACCATCCGGCTCCCCTTCCGTGACAACCGCGTCCGGTTGCTCGGTCCGGGCGAGCCGGAAGAAAAATGCCCGTCCTGAGAAGCTGCCAAAAATTGGGGGCGAGTTGCGTTATTTTTTCTTGGAACCGGAGGGAGAGGGCGTCGCCTTTGGCGCATTGCTCGCCGCGATTTCACCAGCGGTGCTGGTGTCAAATCCAGCCACCACACTCACCCGCATTCCTGCCTTCAGTTCGTCCACCTTGACATTCTTGCCACCAAAGGTGATCTCGGTGTTTTTGGTGATCTTGTAGGTTTTGGAACCGGAACCGGTATCCACCGTAATGGACTCCGCGCTCACGGTCGAAATCACCGTGTGCTTTGGCGGCGCTGGCGTTGATTTGGCGGCAGGTGCCGCGCAGGCGACGGAAACCGAAAGGAGCAAGGCCATGGCGCCCAGGCCGAGACGGGAAAAGAAGCGTTTGCTGGTCATATTTTTAGCTTGGGGGTGTCGATTTGAGTAATAGCAGAAGACAACAAAGAAATCGTTTCTTATTCCATTCCGGATGTCCAGCAGAAAAGGCTACTGGGAGCTGAGCAAATAATTTTGGTTCTGCGTGAATTCCCGTGGTTCAGGATGCCCGCCAAGGGGATTCCGCGACCACGCCAATTCACGAAGACGCCATTTTTACCGATATTACTTGGTAATGGTATTATGTCCCGGTTGCATTGCTCGCATCCAAGCCCTACCCGGCGTTGCGCTTGAGCACGGTGGTCATTTTGGAAACTTTTTGACGCATCACTTTGCCCATCTTGAACTTCACGGCGGCCCGCTCGGGAATTTCGTAGCGGCTGCCGGGTTCGTTGGGGTTGCGTCCGACGCGCGGTTTGGTCAAACGCACTTCAAACACGCCGAAGTTGCGCAGTTCCACGTCGTTGCCCTCGGCGAGTGATTCCGTGATGTAGTCCAATGTTTTCTGGATCACATCAAAGACCTGTGTTTGGACCACTCCGGTCTCATTGCTGATCCGGACTACCAAATCCCGCTTTGTCAAATTCGCCATAGCAATCTGGAAACTACTACCCCCTGCCCTCTTACTTCAAGCCGATATTTCTTGGATATTAGATTTTCACATTTTTAGAAGAGCGGCGGCCACCCGTAGAGCGCCATTGTCCATCGCCGCCCAAGCTCCCAAAAGCAGCAGGCGGCGCACCTCTTTGCGCGTCACCTTCACCCGCTGGGGAGACTCCAGCGGGCGCGTATGCTCCATGAGTCGAAGCGTGCGGACCCCAAGCGCCCAGGGTAAAAAACAGGCCAGGCGCAGTCGCCACGGGCGCACCGCCTGGATGTAGCGCAATCCGTCCTCCAGATGCCCGCCTGCCTGCGCGCTCCACCGGTCGTAGAGCGGGCGGGCCAGCGTCGGGGTGGCTGACAGGGCTTCGGGCATGTGGCCTCCCATTTCTTCCGCCGGGAAATAGCAGCGTCCGTTGGCCAGGTCCGCCGGGGCATCCCGCAGGATATTCACCAACTGAAGCCCCTTGCCGAAGGAAACCCCCAGCGTCTCCAACTCCCCGGGGTCGATCCCCGGCGCGTAGTCGCGCAGGCGGCGGCAGCAAAGGCGGGTCCAAAATGCCCCCACGCAGCCCGCCACGCTGTAAGTGTAATCCTCCAGTTCCGCCGCCGTCGCCAAGGACGCAATGCCCGCCGACCCGGCGCAGGCGAACCGGGTCACGTCCAGGCTTTGCCCGCGAACGATCTCCTCCAGCACCCAGATAATTTCCTCACGGTCTCCGGGTTCCGTCGCGTTCAAAAGCTCCAAAAGCGTTCCCGCCTGCCCCAGAAGCACGCGCTCGGACGCGTCTGCCACGCCCGCCGCCAGCAAGGTCAAATCCGGCATCGAAGCATGCCCGCGCAGGGCTTCGTTGATTTGCCGCAATGCCTGCAAGCGCGCTTCGGGAGATGCTCCGGCGCTGTCCGCCACGGTGTCGCTGGTGCGGGCCAGAAGGTAAGCGAGCCCCACCGGCTCGCGCACGGGTTGCGGCAACACGCGGATCGTCAGGTAAAACGACCGCGAAACCTTCGCCAAAATTTTGTTCAAGTCCTGTCGCATTCCGGGAAAAACAAGCCCGGAACACTGGGGAAACCGCTTATTTAATGAGCGATTTCCTAAAGCAAACCGAGCGAACGTAGCGTCCCAGAATTAATCTGTCCCGTCACGGCTAAACCGCAGTCCTCCTGCCATGCGCGGATCGCCGCGCGCGAACGCGGGCCCAGATCGCCGTCGATCGCCCCGCGGTAGTAGCCCTTGCGGGCCAGCACGCGCTGCACGTCCACCGCCACATCGGACGCCACCTCGCGGCCTACGACCACCGGACGCGGCGCTGCGGGTTCGTAATAAGAGGGAGGACAATAGGGGGCCGGCCCGTAATAATAGGGCCCGGGATAAAAGAAAGGCGCTATGCCGATGCCAACGCTGACGCGAGGCCCGCCACGGTACCCGCCATGATAACCGCGCCAACCGTGGTCATCTGCCAAAGCCGGGAGAGCGAGCGCCCCCAGTGCGGCAACCGTCAGGGAAAGAGTTTTGAGGTGAGTCATAGGATTTGGGAATGAATGGATTTGCTCATGAGACGCAGGGGAAGGTCAGCGTATTCAAAGGCAACCGTCCCCATCACATCTCGTTAAACTACTGTTGCACAAACCCCAACAATTTCAACACCTCCCACGCCGCCATGGCCGCGCCCCCCAGCAGGAACGCCCGCCACGGCCCCTTCCCTCGCGCCCGGTTCATCAACCCCGTCACGATGAAAATGAAGGCCACGCCCAAAATGGTAAGATGCTGCGCCATGAGATATTTCTGGCATGTTACTCGCATCGCTCCCTCCGCCAAAGCGGAATCTGTGGACACCCTTGCAGGTTGAAAAATCGCCCTTACGCGGAAAAAAATGGACCGGACGGGGCTAAACCATCATCTTTCCCGGCGCATGTTTTCTTCAAGATCAACCAAACCCGGATGGAGCGGCGGCTTGCTCCTGTTTGTGCTGGCCGCGCTTTTCATCGCGGCGCGGATTTATTGCGCCAGCGTTTACCGGGTGGACTCGGATGAACCGCAGCATCTTCATGTGGTGTGGGGCGTCTCCCAAGGGTTGGTGCAATACCGGGACCTCTTTGACAACCACAGCCCTCTCTTCCAACTTCTCTGCGCGCCGCTCTTCCGCGCGCTGGGCGAACGTGCGGACATCCTGGTGGCGATGCGCATGGCCATGATCCCGCTTTACCTGAGCTGCCTGGGGTGTGTTTACCTCATCTGTAGCGCCCTCTTCTCCTGGCGGTGCGCCATTCTGGCGGTGTTGCTGACAGGGTTCCACTGGCGGTTCTTCTGCACCAGCATCGAGTTCCGTCCGGATAATCTCTGGGCGCTCAACTGGCTGCTCCTGCTCACGGTGCTGGTCCGCGTCCGGCCTCCCACTTGGCGCTGGCTGCTCGCAGGACTGCTGGCGGGCATCGGATTTTCCATTTCGATGAAGACCACGGTGATGATGATGGACCTCGCGGGAGCCGGGGCGCTCACTTGGTTCATTTGCAGGAACGCACTCCAAAGCGCATCCCCTGCGCAACCCGCCCGGAACGCGGGGCTCTTTCTCGCCGGTCTGGCGACGGTGCCGGGCATCCTTCTGGCCCGTTTCGCGGCCAAGGGAGCCCTCGTTGGCGATGGCCCCAACAATCTTCTTTACTGCATGATCCGGCACAATCTCATCGCAGCGTCGGAACGCACCCGCTTCTTCACCCTGCGGGAAATCGCGGCGCTCGCGGCGCTGGCGGGAGTGGTGTGGTGGTGCGGGCGGGTTTACCGCTCAACCACAGACCGGGGACTGGGGGCGCGCCGTGTGTTCCTCCTCATCGCCGGCGGGTTCTACCCCGTCATTCTGTTTGTGATTTGGCCGCTGGTCACGGGGGAGGATTACCTGGCTCTCCTGCCGATGGTTGGAATGACGGTGGCTCCCGCGCTGCTCGCGGTGTTGGAAAAACTCAGCCAATTCGCCCCCCGGTTCGGCTGGTGCGCCACCGCCCTTCCCTCGTGCCTCATTGCGGGGGAAATCGCGATGGATGTCCAGGAAACCAAGCCATGGCATGACCGGACGGCGCTTCAGGAACAGTTCATCGCCAACACGCTCAAGCTGGCGGATCCGCAGGATTACGTCATGGATTCCAAGGGCGAGATGATCTACCGCAACCGTCCCTATTTCTACGTGCTGGAAGAAATGACGCGCTGGATGTTCAAGGCGCAAAAACTCCAGGACGACATTCCCGATCAAATGGTGTCCCACGCGGTCTGCATCGTCGCAAGAAACGCCGAGCGCTACCCGCTGCGCACCGTTATTTTTTTGAGGGAGAACTACGTGCCCGTCGCCTTCCGACTGCTTGTCGCGGGCAGGATTCTGTCACCCGAACCGGGGGGCAATGCCGTGGAATTCCACATCGCCGTCCCGGCACGGTACGCGCTCGTCTGGCCCACCCAACCCGGCGAAGCGCTGCTCGACGGCAAGCCTTACACCGGGCCGTTGAATCTCGCTGTCGGCCCGCACACCCTGCAAGTCACCAAAGGCAGCGGCGGGCCGATGGCTCTCCTCTGGGCGAAAGCCGTCGAGCGCGGATTTTTTCCCTATTACCAACCCTCCGAAGCGGAGAAACTCGAGACCTCTCAGGCAAGACACGATAATATCCTTTAAAAGGCTTGAACCGTCGGGCTTCTTCCAAAGCCTGGCGCCAAGCGACTTTCCACGCGCTCTAATTTAGGGAACCGCTGATTTAATCGCCAAGGGCTGTCTGCGGGCGATTTTCACTGTCTGCCATCGCCGCTCGCAGCGCCAATATCTTCAGATATTGCCACTGCTCCCGGCTTCGGCATCCAGCAAAACTTGACCGCATCCAGCCGCATGTCGCTTTATTCAGTGATTCCTTAGGGAAATGGTATAAAATCGGAATCACTTGGAAATGCTCCTTGGGAAAACGGCACGCATGGTCTAGGGTGCTCTCATGCAGAAACGAATGAAGAACTCCCGTCCGCGCACTCCCGGCGGACTCTACGCAGACGGAAGTTCCGCCGCGCCCGCGCAATCCTGGAACACCGGGAAATTCATGCCGCCGCGCGCACCCAAGCCAAAGCCCTTATCGACACTGGTCGCACCCGCCCCCGATGCCAAGGAGCAGGAGTCGCACGGGTAGAGCGTTTCAACAAAAACTGTGGCCAGTGATTTGGGAGCGCCGCATGCTGGAGGGCGGCTTTTTGAGCGCAGCGGCTGTATTTGACTATACTGCCCGAGCTCGAAGAGCCGCACTACGGCTTGCGCCGCCCGAAAGCGCGGCCACAGTTTTTGTTGAACCGCTCTAGGCGCACAGCGTCTTTCCCTTGCGCGCGCTCCCCTGTTTACAAGCTCTCAGGCTGCACCACTGCCACCACCGAGGGAGCTTCCCGGAATAGTTTTCGGGCCACGGCGCGCACATCTTCCAAGCTGACGGCTTCGATGCAGCCGCGCAGGCGTGTGTATTCGTCGAAACCGAGCCCGTAAAGCTCATCCAGCGCGCAGGAGTGGGCCAAAGTGTCGTTGCTTTGGTTGCGTAGCGCTTCCTGGCCGAGCAGTTTCGCCTTGGCCCGCTCCAGTTCTTCCGGAGTGAGACCCTCGGCGGCCAGCGCGCGAATTTCGTCCAGGAACTCCGCTTTGACGGCTTCGACTTTGGCCGGATCGGTGCCCAAATAAAAGATAAACGGGCCGGGAACGAGTCCCGTCATCTGGCTGGCGCCGACAAAATAGGCCAGCCCGAGCTTCTCGCGGATGCGGATGAAAAACCGGGAGCCAAGGTCGCTGCACGCTTCCTCGATGAGTTCAAGCGCGTAGCGGTCCGGGCTGAAAATGTCCAAGCCGCGGAACCCGACCATGACGATGGCCTGTTCCTTGGGCTTGTGTTCTTCGACGCTTTGGGAACCGGCAAGCGGAGCGGGCTGGGGCGGGTTTTCCAGCGCGGGCTGACCGGAGGGAAGCGCGCCGAGGGTCTGCTCCACGAGCGCCTTGACCTCCTGCGCGTTGACCGCGCCGAAGACGGCGATGACGCCATTGCGGCCCGTCACGAACTGCCGGTGGAACGCCAGCAGTTGATCCCGGTTCAGCGCGGCGACGGTTTCGGGCGAGCCGCTTCCGCGCAGACCGTAGGGATGGCCGGAGTAAAGGGTGCGCCGCATCAAATTACGCGCCAGGGAGGTGGCTTCCTCATCTTCCGCCTTGATGGAAGCGAGCTGCGCCTCTTTTTCGCGGGCGATGGCCGTGTCCGGAAAGGTGGGGTTGCGCAGCACGTCGGCGAGGATTTCCAGCCCGGCAGCCATATCCGGTTGCATGACTTTCACGCTGACGCCAAGCGAGTTGTTGCCGGATTCCGCGCCGATGCCGCCGCCGAGGGATTCAATTTGCTCGGCGATCTCCTCCGCCGTGCGGGTTTGCGTCCCCTTGAGGAGCACCCGCGAATAGAGGCGGTTGATGCCGTTGTCGGCAGGCGTTTCGACCAGCATCCCGGCTTTGAAGCAGGCCACGGCGCTGACCAGCGGCAGGCGCGGGTCTTCGCGGACGAGCAATCGCAAGCCGTTGGCGAGCTCAAACTTTTGGATCACTCCGACCTCCGCCGCAGTGGACTCCGTGGCGGCGGCAGCGGGCGAACCCGGCGGATTGAGCGAGGTGATCGTCAGATTGCGCTCGGTGAAGTAGGTGTGCAGCACGCGCGAGACGTCCACCAGGGTGACGCGCTGGAGCGCCGCCAGGTAGTCACGCGAAAAGTGGCAGTTGCGCGTGAGCAGCCAGTTCGCGCCGAGGTCGGAGGCTTTGCCGCGCGCGGTGGAGAGGTTATTGAGGTGGCCCGCCACGGTTTGTTTGAGGGCCTTGGCGAGCTCCTCCGGGGTGATGCCGTTGGCCTTGATGTCCTCAAGTATGGCGAACACTTCCCTCTGCGTGGCGTCCCGGTTCTCCGGGTCGAGAATGGATTCGATGCCGAAGAGCCCCGGGTGCCCCGGCGTATAGCACCAGGCGTGGATGCCGTGGACGAGGGCGAGTTCCTCGCGCACGCGCCGGTAAAGCCGACTGGAATGGCCATCACCCAAAACGAGCGCCAGCAGATCGAGCGCCGGGACGTCGGGATGCGTCAGCTCGGGGATGTGCCAGGCGATTTCCATGCGGGTGAGCTCGGTGGCGGGAAACTCGATGTGCTCCTCACGGCGTCCGAACTGGGGCGGCTCAGGCGGGATGTAGAGGGGCGGGAGCGCCTGGCGCGGATGCGGCGCGAAAGCGGCGGCGAGTTGATCGTGGACAGCCTGCGCATCCACATCCCCCACCACCACAAAGAAGAGGTTGTTGGGAACATAGCGGGCCTTGTAATACGCCATCACATCGCCACGAGTGAGGCGGTTGTAGATGTCCAGGTGGCCGATGACCGGGTGGCGGTACGGATGCTGCCGGAAGGCGGCGGCGAAAAGCGTGAGCGAACTCACCCGGTCCGGATCGTCCTGCCCCATGGCAAATTCGCGCCGGATGACCTCCTGCTCCTTGACGTATTCCTCGGGTGGCAGCGTGGAGTTCATCATCGCATCGGCGAGGATGTCCAGCGCGATGGAGACGCCCCGGGCGGGGGTGTCGATCCAATAGACCGTCCGGTCAAAGGAAGTGTAGGCGTTGATGTAGCCGCCGACGTTCTGGATGGCCTGCGCGATTTCGTTGGGCTGCCGCGTGGCCGTACCCTTGAAGAGCATGTGCTCCAGGATGTGCGAAAGCCCCGCGCCGAGCCATTTGTCTTCGGAGATGGAGCCCGTCTCGCACCAGACCTGGACGCTGGCCACCGGGGCGGAATGATCCTCCTCCACCAGAATGACCAGTCCGTTGGGAAGCGTCCAGTGACGGACAGGAGAAGAGGGAAACTCAATCATTTTTGGAGGGAAGAGGAATCAGGAAACCACGAAGGCAGGAAGAGAAGACATACCCTTGAATATTTCAGTGTCCAAATTAAATTCTCCAAGTTGCCAGTCGTCAGCGTAGCTCCCTTGTGTCTTTCTGGACTTGGCTAATTTTCCTGGCTTCCTGATTGTTTATTGGTGATTCTACGAATGCTGGACCGGTTCGCCAGGCCGGTGTTTGGCGCCGCAGTCGCGGGCCTCGGGCAGGAAGGGCTTCACAAAAGCCTCGCAGAAATCGTAGCCGTTGCGGAAATCCTCAATGGTATCAGTGTCGGTTTTGCCGAAGATGCCCGCGCGGATCAGGTTGAAGACCATATCGCCGAAGTCCTCGCAGCGGTTGATCCCCCAAACCCCGAAGACAGTGGGGACCATGGGGCCGTATTCCCTGATGGCGAAAGCGCGCACCCCTTCGAGGAGCTCCTGGCCGCTCACATGGCGTGAGAGCTCGGCCTTCTGTTTTTTGCGGGACTTCATGGTGTAATCCAATGCGTCCTGCAAAAAGAGATAGGCTTCCCGGTCGTAGCGCGGGTCTGCCGCGACGACTCGATCAAGGGCTTCTGTAAAACCAGTTTTCTGCATATAAAAAGTATCCTAGGGCCGCTTCAGGGCCGCTCCAGTCTGGCGCAAACCCGTTGCCGGTTTTGCAACCGAAGGCGTCTGCGGAGCGTTTGGCCCTCCGGTCTCCCGGTGTCGGTAGTGGCGTACTGTTACCCCGATCAGAATCGAAAGCAACAAAGCGCCTGCCAAACATTTTTCGCGAGCCGTCAACTGGATCATGGCTGGACTAAACCTTCAGCATAGGAGCCAGGGAGGCAACCGTCAAAGCACAAGATGCGCAAAAAAGACGCGCGGACGAACGTCTGTTGCGGGCTCATACACTTCTTAAACTTGGGTAGTGGTGTTCATCCGTAGCCCTGCCATAAATGGCTGGGCTCTTTTCTGCAACTCCCCCTCTTTGAATCACGCCCTCACAGGGCGGGGATTTTCGCATGCGTGTTTGTGCGCATACCCCCCTCTCTTACTTGACGTCGATGCTGATAAATGGTTTACTGCCAGCCGATTGTAGCAGTTGACCTTGTTCGTATCCCCCCTGCACCTTGCGACCATCCCCTGAATCACATCCACCTCCCGCAACAATGGAAACACGATCCAACCTCTCTGGGCGTGAGCCTGTCGGCGAGGCAATGACGCGGAATGGTCTCGCCCTGGAGGAACTGGAAAACCGGGTGCATGAGCGGACCGCCGAGCTTCTCGCAATCAACGCCCGCCTGTCGGCGGAAATCGCCGAACGCGAGCAAATCGAAAAAGAACTCAGGAAAAGCGACGAACGCTACCGCGTCCTGGTTGAAAGGGTGCCCGACGTCATCTACGGGCTTAAGCCGAAAAGCGGGGTCATCACCTTCCTGAACCTCCAGTTTGAGCGTGTTACGGGTTGGCCCCGCGCACAATGGCTGGGCAGACCGTTTGCGGAAATCGTCCATCCCGAGGACCTGCCGCTCGCCAAGGCCGTCCATCAAATGGTCCTCGATGGAAAAACGCCGGAACGCTACGAATTGCGCATCCTGTGCAAAGACGGTCATTATGGGATTGGGGAATTCACCAGCATCCCCGAGATGCACGAGGGGCGGGTTGTGGGCCAGATCGGCGTCGTCCATGACATCACACACCGCAAGCAGATCGAAAATGAGCTTCGGGAAAGCGAAAGCCGCCTGAGGACGATCCTCGAAGGCATCCCCGACCCCGTCTGGATGAAAGACAGGGACGGGGTCTTTCTCAAAGTGAACCGGGCGTGGTGCGCGTTTTGCGGCAAAGAAAAAGAGGACGTCATCGGAAAGTCGGATTTCGAGGTCTTTGATGAAGCGTTTGCAAGCAAGGTGCGGCGAGAGGATTTGGCGGTCATCCAGTCCGAAAAGCGGCTTCGGTATGAGCAGTGCATTAACATGGTTCGCGGAATGGTCTGGTCAGATACGGTGAAAACGCCTTTGCGCGACGGGCAAGGCCGGGTCATCGGGACGATCGGCATCGCGCGGGACATCACCGAGCGCAAGCTGATGGAGGAGAAGCTGCTCCGCACGCAAAGGATGGAGAGCCTCGGCGCGCTGGCCGGAGGCATCGCGCACGACCTCAACAACATTCTTGGGCCGATCATGATGTCCGCCTCCATGTTGCGTGAAAAACTCCCGCAAGCAACCCGTGAAGAGTTGATCGCCAGCATCCAGGAGGCAACCCAACGCGGGGCAGAAATCGTCAACCAGATCCTCACTTATGCGCGGGGCACCAAAGGCGAACGCAAGGTTCTCGACCCGCACGCCTTGATCAGCCATGTGGCGCGCATCCTCAAGGAAACTTTGCCGAAATCAATCACCCTGAATTCCGTGCTGCCTGAGGTGCTTTGGAACGTCACCGGGGATATGACGCAACTTCACCAGGTGTTTGTGAATCTCTGCGTGAACGCCCGAGACGCCATGCCGGACGGGGGAACCCTGACTTTGAGCGCTGAAAACCGCGAACTCTCCAAGGCGGCCGCCGCAAAAATTCCCGATGCCAAGCCGGGCCGCTACGTGAGAATCAAGGTCACTGATTCCGGTCAGGGCATCGCGCAGGAAATCCTGGAGAAGATTTTTGATCCGTTTTTCACCACCAAAGAACCCGGCAAGGGAACAGGATTGGGGCTGTCCACCGTTATCGGCATCGTCAAAAGCCACGGCGGTTTTATGACGGTCGATTCCAAGCCCGGCAAGGGGACGCAGTTCCGCGTTTATTTCCCGGCGACCGAAGAAACCGCGGCGCTGCCGCCCGAGCCCCCTCCCGCCTCCCGACAGCCGGGAGGAAATGGTGAACTGGTTTTGGTTGTCGATGACGAGGTCTCCATTTGCAAAATGGTGGACACGATCCTCAAAAAGAAAGGCTACGAGGTGTTAACGGCGTCCGGAGGCAAGGAAGCGCTGACGCTTTACCAAAAGCACGGAGCGACCAAAATCAAGGCCGTGCTGACAGACGTGGCGATGCCCGTGATGGACGGGGTCACTTTCGCGGAGGCACTGCAAAAAATCAACCCGGCGGTCACCCTGATCGCTTCGACAGGCCAATCCTCCGAACAACGCTACCAGGAACTGCGTGAACGCGGAGTGCACTTATTCCTCTCCAAACCGTATAGCGCCCAGCAACTCCTTGCCATCGTGGGCGAAGCCATCAGCGTGGCTTCACAAAAGCGGTAGAGCTTGACACCCCCTCACCCAAACAACAGAGTAAAGGCACGGTTTCACCCCGGTGAAATCACATCCTTTCTTCCCCCCCTTTAACCTCCCGCCGGGATAAACCCGGCTACCTCGATGGAACCCACATCCAGCCCAAGCGATAACCGGAGCGACAAGAAAACCGTCTGGCTGGTCATCCCGAGCTTCAACGATTCCTCCCGGCTCAGCGTGTTTTTGCCGGAACTCTGTTCAATGCTTCAGGACGCCCCACTGCGGACCCTCGTGCAGGTCGTCGATGACGGTTCTGCGCCCCAGGATCAGGCCGCCCTCTGCGAGTTGATCCGTGGCTTCCAGACGCAATACCCGTTTCTCCAGGGTCCTATTATTCAACCGGAAAACCAGGGCAAAGGCGCGGCCATCCTGCGCGGGTGGGATGCCGCAGGCCAGGCCGACTGGGTGGGGTTTGTGGACGCTGACGGCGCCGTGCCCGCGTATGAAGTCCGGCGACTGCTGGGGCTTCTCGCCCAGCACCCGGAGCCGGACATCGCGCTCTTTGCCTCCCGGGTCAAGCTGCGTGGAAGAACCATCCACCGCTCGACGAAACGCCACTTCACAGGCCGCATCTTCGCCACGCTGGTGGGGACCGTGATCGACAATGGCATTTACGACAGTCAATGCGGTGCCAAGTTTCTCTCCCGGCAGGCGTATTGTGGCATCCGGCCGCTGATGCAGGAAAAGCGGTTTGCCTTCGACGTCGAGTTGCTCGCCCTGCTCAACCATCTCAAGGTGCCCGTGGAAGAAGTGCCCGTGGATTGGTTTGACGTGCCCGGCAGCAAGGTCTCCCTCCTTCGCGATTCCCTGCGAATGGCGGGTGCCGTGTGGACCATTCGCAAGAGGCTCAAGGGGATGTAGCCGTTTGGGGAATTTTCTGTGTTCCGCAAACCGCCACAACCCCTGGCTCCCTTCGCCCTTTGCTCGTTGGCAGGCATCATCGTGGCGGATGCCCTGCCGTGCGACCTCGCCGCCCGGCTCTGGCCCTGGGGTTGCGGGAGCGCCCTCCTCCTCTTTGCTTTGGCAGCCTGGCTGCGTTTCCGAAAGAACCCCCGCCCGGCGTCCCTTGGAAATCCGGCTCGTGCCGCCACCTGGCTTGCGACCGCGGCGCTCTTTTTCGCCTGGCACGCGCATCTCCTGAGCGGCGGTCCCGGGCCTGCGCTTGCCGCCCGCATTCCCGCCCAAGGCTGCGTGGTGCAAGCCGTGGGCGTGGTGGATGAAGAGCCCGCCCCGGAAGCGCGCTTCCAACTCAAGCTCGAATCGCTCACCCTCGGCAACCAACCCGTGCAAACTTCCGCCCGCGTGTTGGTGCGTTGGAGCGGCGATTTGCCGCGCTACGGAGACCGCGTGGAAATCACCGGCGACTTGCGCCGCCTCGCGCCGCCTCGCAATCCCGGCGTATTCGACAGCCCCAGAATCTGGCAACGACAGGGCATCCACACCGAACTGCGCGTCCGCTATCCCAACGACGCGCGCGTGCTCGCCCACGATTGCGGCTCGGCGTTCGTAGCCCGCGCCTATGCGCTGCGGCACGAGATGGAAGGGACGATGGCGCTCGATCTGGAGGACACACCGGAACTCGTCGGCATGATCCAAAGCATGGTGCTCGGCTCCCGAGGCGAATCGCTGGCGGAAACGAAAAAGCTTTTTCAATACACCGGCACCATGCATCTTTTCGCCGTCAGCGGCATGAACGTGGCAATGCTGGCGGGCCTTGCGGCATGGCTGCTCCAGGTGGTGGGCGTGAGGCGGCGCGCGATGGCGTGCATCGTGATCCCCCTGCTCTGGGTTTACTGCTACGCCACGGGGCTCACTCCCAGCAGCCTTCGCGCCACGGTCATGGCGACGTTGGCGCTCGCGGGGTTTCTCTTTGACCGCCCGGCGCTCGCCTGGAACACGCTCGGAGCCTCCACCCTGGCCCTGATGGTTTGGAGCCCGGCACAACTCTTCACCCCCGGCTTCCAGCTCTCCTTCGGAATGGTCGCCTTCCTCATGGCAACGGCGGGGCCGATTCAGGAACGCCTCAAACCGCTCACGCAGCCCGACCCGTTTCTGCCACGCGTGCTCTGGCCGCGTGCGCTCATTCTCCGTTGCCGGGCGCAGCAAAAATGCCTGGAGGCGCTGGCCGTCTCCACCGTGGCATGGATCGGCTCCATGCCGCTTACGCTGTATTATTTCCATCTCTGGTCGCCCTCCACCATCCCGGCCAACTTCGCCGCCGTTTTCCTGGCGTGGATTCTCCTCACCCTTGGGCTCGCCTCCGTTCTGGCAGGTGCATTCTGGCAGGGGTTGGCGGTCATCTTCAATAATGCCAACTGGCTTTTCGCCAAAGTTCTGCTGGTCGTCGTCTCGTTCTTCGCCGCCCTTCCCTGGGGGCACTATTACGTCGGGATGCCCTCTCTCAAACCCGCGCCCCTCTGCGAGGTGGAGGTGCTCGACGTGCCCGGCGGCGGCGCCATCCACCTGCAAACCCACGCGGGCCGCCGCTGCGACTGGCTGCTGGACTGCGGGAGCGCCTCGGCCTTCACCTACACCGTCTCCCCGTACCTCCGCAGCCGGGGCGTGAACAATCTGGATGGCTTTCTGCTTACCCACGGCGACTCCCAGCACATCGGCGGCGCGGCGGAACTGCTGCGAGAAATGGCTCCGGCAGAGGTGATCGATTCCCCGCTCGCAGACCGCTCCCTCTACCGGCGCGCCACCCACACGGCGCTCGAAACGCTCGCCAAGGGCAAAGCCATCGTCCGGCGGGGCGACACGCTCACCCTCGCGCCGGGAATCACCCTTCGCGTCCTCTTCCCTCCCCCGGACTGCCGCGCCAGTTCCGCGGACGACAAAGCGCTGGTCCTGCGGCTCGACGCAGCAAACAAGCGCATCCTCTTCACCTCCGACGCCGGATTCCTCACCGAACGCTGGCTCTTGGAAAACGCCCCAGGGCAGGAGCTGCAAGCCGACATCCTCGTCAAACAAATGCACGCCAGGGACTTTTCCGGCACGCCGGAATTTCTCAAAGCCGTACACCCCGCGCTGATCGTCGCCTCCAGCGCCACCTTCCCGCCGCAGGAGCGCATCAAGGAGGAATGGGCGCGGCAGGTCGAAGCGCTCGGCATCCGCCTCCTGCGTCAGGATCAGACCGGGGCCGTGCAGATCACCCTCGACGCCGGTCGCACCTGGAATGCGGAGCCGTTCATGAAACCGGCGCAGGGTGAAAAATGAACACTGTGCCCGCGGCGCGTTCCATGTTTTATTGAAGGCGTCATGACCTACTCCCTGCTCGAAGCGCAACTCCTTGACGTCATCGCCCGCCCCGACGGCGCGCTGCCGGAGGAGGAGTTCAATGCCGTGGCGCTGGCGGTGCACCATTTCCAACGGGAAAACAACCCGCCCTACCGGCAATTCTGCGCCTTTGAGAAAACGCCAGTGGCATTGCAAAGCTGGCGGGACATCCCCGCCGTGCCCACCGGCGCGTTCCGCCATGCCGCCCTGCGCGCTTTCCCACAAGCGGAAACCCGCGCCACCTTCCACACGAGCGGCACCACCGGGGAAGGCCACGGCAGCCACCATTTCCGTTCGCTGCGGCTCTACGAAGCCTCCATTCTCCGCGCCTGGAAGACGCTCGGGATTCCGGCATTGCCGCAGGTGCTCCTGACGCCGCGCCCCGGGGATGCCCCGCACTCCTCGCTCAGCCACATGATGGGAACGCTCGGAACGCTGGGCGCGCAAACCTGGTGCCTGGACGCGGGCGGCGCGCTCGACCTCGCCGCGTTCCGCCGCGCCGCCGCCTCCGGCCCGCTGCTCGTTCTCGGCACCGCCCTCTCTTTTCTCCACCTCTTCGAACGCCTGGGAAACGACCCCGCACGCCTCGCTCCCGGCAGCATGGCCATGGAAACCGGCGGCTACAAGGGCACCGGGCGCACGCTCACCAAGCCCGAACTCTACGCGCAATTTTCCAAGACGCTCGGTCTGGCTCCGGACGCCATCCTCAACGAATACAGCATGACGGAACTCAGCTCGCAGTGGTACACGCGCGGGCTCGGCCACCCCCATTACGGCCCAGACTGGACACGCGCCGTGGTCATCGATCCCGAGACCGGCATGGAAGCGCCCGAAGGCGAACGCGGCATGCTGCGCCTCTTCGACCTGGCCAACCTCGGCTCCGTGCTCGCCATCCAGACGCAGGACCTCGCCATCCGGCGCGGCGCGGGCTTTGAACTGCTCGGGCGCGATCCCGCCGCGATCCCCCGCGGATGTTCGCGTTCCGCCGACGAGTTGCTGCGGGGCGGCAACGCCTGACGCCAATTGCCGGAACGTCGTTTTTTGCTGCGTTCGCCCTGTTTTCCCCCCAGAGCGATTGCATCAAAAAACTGGAGGGCCGTGGAAAAACCGGCGTATCACTGGCAAAGAAAAATCTGTGTGAATCTGTGAAATCTGCGGATTTTCTGGTCTTCTTTTCCCTCTGCGAACAGCAGGCCGACGGCTGTTTTTCATGGATTCAGGTCCGCAG
>Ga0209697_10003937_pt1 | contig 19743 bp, 22 predicted proteins | sample AliMusrvi5mmetaG_FD_184115 | JGI IMG/M metagenome (GOLD analysis project Ga0209697, IMG submission 184115) | Freshwater lake bacterial and archeal communities from Alinen Mustajarvi, Finland, to study Microbial Dark Matter (Phase II) - Alinen... | ecosystem: Environmental > Aquatic > Freshwater...
TTGGCGCGGTAGAGTGGCCGTAGAGCAATATTCTGATGTTTTTACCGGATGGACTGAAGCGATACGTGAACATAATCGCCTGATATTTAATGATCCAGATTTTGACGCTTTTATTAACCCAACGCGTGATGGTTTAATCGTCGCTCGTAGGAAAATGGGCTAGGTTGGGCGCTAGCCGTAACCCGACGTATGTGCTTCGAAATACCGGGTTACGCTATCGCTAACCCAGCGCATGAAAGAACATCAGGCTAAGGTCTAGTATAAAACAAAAATTAAAGTTCTTATTAGCACACGGTCGTGATATGGTTTCAGCACTTGCCTCCGTAGCGCAACAGTCTTGTTATCTGTAGAAATCAAAGTCATTTTAGTCATCATGGATGTCATGCACATGCTCAGTCCTCTTTTTGATATTACAAACCTGATGCCACATGGTTATTGTCTGGTATGGAATTCAGCATTACTTTGGTTGCATGTGTTTTCAGATGCTTTGATTGCCTTGGCCTATTATTCCATTCCGCTGATAATGCTTTATTTTATCCGTAAGCATAAAGATTTTCCGTTTAACAATCTGTTACTGTTGTTTGCGGCCTTTATTATTGCTTGTGGCACTACGCATGTACTTTCAATTATTACCATCTGGATGCCTCTTTATTGGTTGGAAGGTTTGCTAAAGTTTGTTACTGGGCTGATTTCGCTGTCCACTGCTATAGTGATGATTGTTGTCGTTCCTAAAGCCTTGGCAGAAATTCGACGCAATCAAGGTTTAAAGACTCAATTACTTAATCAAGCAACCCAAATGCAACAGCAGTTAGCTGACCAAGTTGCTGAACGTACAGAAGAGCTTAGAAAGACTACTGAGCAGGCACAATCAGCACTAAAAATAAAAAAAGCTTTCTTGTCTAATATGAGTCATGAGATTCGTACGCCGATTAATGCCATCATGAGTATTAGTTATTTAACACTGCAAACCGATTTAACCGCACAGCAGCATAACTACCTGAATAAAATTGATAACTCGGCAAAATGGTTGTTAGGCATATTGGATGACGTTCTTAACTTTTCCAAATTAGAGGAAGGTAAAGTCAGCTTGGAACATAGCGATTTTGAGTTGAACTCAGTCATGCTATTTTTGCAAGATGTCACGCCTCCTTTATTGAAAGATAAGTCCGTGATGTTAAACTTTAATGTAGATCCTGCTATCCCTGCCGCATTAATAGGGGATTCCTTACGATTGGGACAGGTGTTGTTAAACTTATTGAGTAATGCTATTAAATTTACCTCAGAAGGTAGCATTACTTTAGAGGTGCAATTACTAAGTCTTGAAGCAGGGCAAGCAAGTTTACGTTTTGCCATTATTGATACGGGTATCGGTATAAGCATTGGGCGGCAAAGTGAGTTATTTGAGGCTTTCAATCAAGCTGATAATTCAACGACTCGGTTATACGGCGGTACAGGCTTGGGTTTGTCTATCAGCAAAGAATTAGTCTCTGCAATGGGCGGTCATATTGCTGTTGAAAGTCAGGAAGGTATGGGTAGTTGTTTTAGTTTTATCATCACTTTAGGTGTCGGTACTCCCGTCATCAATCCTGTTTTACCTACAATCGCTACAAAACGTGTAGATACCTATCCTGGGCTGAGAAATGTTCGCGTCTTAGTGGTGGAAGATAATGAGGTGATACGGGAATTTATACCTGATATTATGGAGCATGAGGGTATGCAGGTTGATCTTGCTGGTAATGGTGTAGAGGCGTTAGCCTTGCTGGCTGTTAATGATTATGCGGCTGTGCTCATGGATTGCCAGATGCCAGTCATGGACGGTTATGAAGCCACTCGCCGTATTCGTATAAAACCACGTTTTGCCAAGTTACCTATTATTGCCATGACGGGAAATGTGCTAGATCAAGAGCGTGAGCGTTGCCTAGCCTGTGGTATGAATGATTTCATTAGTAAACCAGTAGAATGGGATCATGTTTTCTTTACCTTAGAGTGCTGGATTACCGATCCTGAAGGTCAAGCGGCTTTAAAAAAATAAGTCTCGAATTTTATAATGCCATAGGATGCGCTGAGGAACGAAGCGCATCCTATACTATCAAGCTACTTAGTAATGTTAACCAACCAGCCGCCATCACCTTTACAGTTCTTTTGAGCTTCAGCGTTAATGCTTATTCTGGCAAAATCATCATGTAATGATTTAGGTAGCGTACCTTTTACTAGAAAGCCGACGGCGTCTTTAGGCGTAATGCTTAATTCAACAGGCAAGCCTTTTACAGTGACTTTAATAGTAGTTGGATAGGTATTTGCCGAGGCGAAAAAAGAAAAAGAAGAGCCTGCGGCAATGCTTGAATTTTCTGCAGGTATAAATTGGCTAAACTCTGGTTTGGCGCAGGCTTTTGAACTACTGCTACTGCCGTAAGCCCATGAGTTGCTGGATACTAAGAGTAAGATAAAAAAACTAAAGAAATTCAATTTCATAATGATGCCTGGGTTATGAGTGTGCTAGGTCTAGGTTTGTTACTAGCGAGTGGTTTACTTATTTGTTATAGCCATTACTCTGATAGTTGCTTTGGCTTAGTTTTTTTGCTGCCGTATCCGTTGGATGTATCTCTGCCGGTGCTCGAAAATCACCATCAGACATTAACGTAAAGAGCATAGGTAATAAGGTGAAAATGGAAAATAAAAGTCCTAGTCCACCTAAAACCATAGCGGCTGCTTTAATGGGGTTGGTGGGGGGTAGTTCGTCATCTGGGTTTTGCATAAGAGTCACCTACAAGTAAGTACAATTGAAGTAAGGGCTTGGACTGCAGCATGAAGCAACAAGTGGTCAAATAGTGCTCTGCTTGAGGTCTTGATTCAAGTCTATTTTTTAATAGTCTTGTTAGTTTTCTGGTATCAGAATTGCTGGTGGTTAGTTTGCAACAAGCCATCTAAAGACTAAGCTTTCTAGTCGATACATGGTCATGACTGGCTTTTGTCTTGGTCTTAAAAAAACTTAATATTGACTGCTTTGCGCAATAACAACAGCACACTTAGTAGGTTATTGATTAAAAGTTGATTAAATTACTAAAGAATTGCGCAATGATTGCCTAATCGATAGGTAAAGATCTTATTAATCTGGCTCATGCTTATGAATCACGGCTGGCTTCGTAGTTAAAAATACCTGATCATCTAGGTCGTTTGTACTATAAAGTGCATTTAAAGTGACGTCTTCATACAGCCAATAAAACAAGTCGGATTCATAGACGCTGTAGCGGCACTGATAGTGGCTTTGTAGCCATTCATTATTAAGGGAGCCTATGATTTTTGCTGGCTGATCTGTATTAGGATCATGATAAGCAAGTTGTTGTGTTTCTAAATTGATGAGATAGCGATCAAAATAGATAATATTTTCTTGCTTTGAGTAGTTGATTCTATCGGCTTGTAGATGGCCGCCATGCTGATCGATGATACAGAGCTGATCAAACACATAAAAAGCTGGTGGAAAAATAATGGCATGTTGCGTGGGTGCAGCATTACGTAGTTGCTCATGAGCATCACTGCATTGGCTTTTATCCCATTGTTTGATCGTGATTTGTAAGACTAGTAGGCTCATACGTAAGGTGCTTATTTGCGAAAGAATAAATTAAGCAAACATGTTACCAATAAACTGACTATTATCATTGAGCTGATAGGGATAAATATAAAGCTGTGTGTGTTTTCGATGCGTATATCACCGGGCAGCTTGCCAAACCAGCTTAGCAAGCTAGGTGCATAAGCTAGAATCAGCCCCAATGCCAAGATAAAAGCACCTATCAACATTAAACTGTGACTGGTATTCATAATAATTTTTTAATTTCATACGTCGGGTTAGCGTAGCGTAACCTGACGTAAGGGCTTAATATCAATGTTTTTTTAAACCACGATGATACAAATAGGCTCTGCCCAAGCTCCTGAGCCATTGCGACCTATGCCACGTATGCGTATCCAGTAAGTTTGGGCGGGAATGAGTTCTTCTAGTAGAATTTGAGAGCTGGTTAAAGAGGACGTGGCATGTTGCCAATTAGCTTCAACGTTGGGATCGCCTTGTGTGATTTGCACTTCATAACTGCCGGCATCAGGCAGTAGAGCAATATGTATATTTAGCGTACCTTTTTTAATGCCATGGCTCACTTTGAAATCGCTAGGAGCTGCTAGAATTTCATTGCCTGTATTGTGCACAGAGTCTTTGCGTAGATCGTAACCGGTGGTTGCGAGTATGCTGGTATTGCCTTGAGCAATAAATTCTAAATAAGAGGGTAGTCGTTTGAGTAAGTCAGTTAAATTTTGCCTAGAGCTGATGCGCTGTGCTATTTTTAGCGTGTCGCGGCTAATACTGGCAAGATAATCGTTTTTGTAAGTGTTCAGTGCTTGCGTTAGGTCGGCTAAGGTCGGTGCTTGGGGTGGCCAAGGCAGGACATAATGACTATTGCCGGTCAATGCGGCAACAATGGTTTCGGCTTTAACTAGAAAATCAGATTCACTTAGGTGTTCGAAGCTAATAATAAGTTTGGCTTGCATGGCGATATCCTCATAATGATTAGTAATTATACTTACGGCTCTCTTTTGGTGTTAGCTTAACTATAAATCTTTGTCGCCTGATGTCAAGACACGCTTGTAAATATCGAAAGATAATCATAAGAGCTTGGTCGCGTCATGGCAAAGTATCGAAAATCATTCCATTAATGATGCTTTAGTTAGGGGGCAATGACAGGCTTAACTTGTAAAGATAAAGGGCAGTTAGCCCTCATATAGAGCTCTCAACTATCTAACGAAAGAGGCCATGCGGGGGTAAAAATTGACGATATGGGGGCATATACACTTGTATCTGCCCCATAAGAGAGTTTTCATGTTACAAACGATAGCTCGGTTACCCCCCATATAGAGCTTTATCTTGCAAAGTTAAAGCTCTATATGGGGGGTAAGAGCGGCGGGTTTAGCTAGATTTTTCGCTATTAGTCATAAATCTTTTCATCTAGGTCGCCACCAAAGTGAAAGTTAGCCTTTAAGAAAAACAAATCTGAGCCTGGCGTTAAGCCAAAACCTAAACCTATAGACGTGCGTACTTTGTTAAATAATGCGGTGTGCAGGGTAGGGACTACATATTGTTGCTGCAGACCAACCGGTGTTACATCATTAACTTTGCCGGGCGAGCCATACACTTGTAGTCCAATACGGGTTCTATCGGCTATTTGATAGCTCACTTCACTACGCCAGCCAATTTCAAATACCGCATTGCGATTAGCACCTACAATAACTTTTTCAATAGACGGGGCATTAACGATGATCGTCCACTTGTCGAAATTCTTTTGTAGTGTGGTCATAAATTCGGCTTCTAGTTGATCATCATTAAAAGCCGAACTCCACCATTCCATTTCGCTATACCAGCCTAAATCAATAGGCAATTGTCCTGCTTCAGCAAAGCGACCGCGAAAACGAAATTTAGAGCCCGCATATTGCAGATCCTGCCCATCAGGACGGGCAAGGTTGAGGTAATAGGCAAAATCAATTTTATCGGTCAGTCCGTATTCAAATTCAAGGGCATAGCGCATCATGCCTTGGCTAGCGTAGGTGGGCGAGGAGCCGCCGTCACCTGCTTTGTGACCTGCAACGATATAACTAGACAGTAATTCGGGATCTAATGTGCCTTTACCAACGGTGTCGTAGCCATAAACCTGAAACTCAAAAGGATCGATGCCCGCTAGTGCGGAAGTAGAGAAGCCTACAGTAATGAAAGCGCACAGGGCGAGGGTTAAAGATTTAGGTAAGTAGTTCGCCATAATAATGTTCTTCAATGTAGTAATAGTTCATTGGTGCAAATGATAATCATTACCATCTACAAAGTCAATAAAGCTTGTTATGAGTTTATGTCGCTATGAGCAATAAGTCCTTCCGATGCCTGTCGGGGGTTTGCAACCCCGATCGAAACGTTTGGATGCTTCAAAAGCTTTCGAAAAGTTAAACGTTAATGACAGGATTTCAAACCCCGTCCCGCTTGGTTAAAAACAGATTTTCATTAATTTTTTATAATCATTCTAAGTCGCAGCGATTGAGTATCGATACGCTTGCAGCCAAGAAGAATATCTATCATTTATAGTGCGACAAAATTGAGAAAATCTTGTTTTTATGGTGTAATGCCGATCTTAAACGTCTTAATGCGCCTCTTATTTAGTTAAGGTTGAAAAAAGGGGACGGTTCCGCTACCACTTGTTTTGGAGAGTAGGCTTCAACTATGCAATTTATTATTAAAGAAGGTTTAGATTTACCCATAACGGGTGGGCCTAAACAAATCATTGAGGATGGCAATTCGGTCTCTACCGTTGCTATTCTAGGTACGGATTATGTAGGTATGAAGCCTACTATGTTGGTTAGTGAAGGGGAATCGGTCAAATTAGGCCAAGCTCTTTTCACTGATAAAAAAAATCCAGGTGTACTCTTTACTTCACCCGGTGCGGGTGTTGTTAAAGCCATACATCGTGGTGAGAAACGTGCCTTATTATCGGTCGTTATTGAATTAAAAGGCGCTGCTAAAGTTTCTTTTGATCATTATAAAGAGTCTGATCTGGTTAATTTAACAGCGGAACAAGTTAAAGAAAACTTAGTAGCCTCAGGTCTATGGACTACGCTACGTACTCGTCCTTACGGTAAGACGCCTGCCATTGATAGCACGCCTAGTGCGATTTTTGTAACTGCTATTGATACTCGCCCACTTGCTGCAGATCCTGCCATCATTATTAGAGAACGTTCTAACGATTTTAATAATGGTCTGACAGTATTAGCTAATTTGACGGCTGGCAAACTCTACGTTTGTAAAGCCACTGGCGTGGATATGCCAGTCGCTAATGTTGCAACGGTTGCTGAGTTTTCAGGTCCACATCCTGCTGGCTTACCTAGTACACATATTCATTTTGTTGATTCAGTCAATATTAATAAGTTTGTATGGCATCTGGATTATCAAGCGGTTATCGCGATAGGCGCCTTGTTTACTAGTGGTAAATTAAGCGTTGAAAGAGTGATCTCTCTAGCTGGCCCTACGGTTAAAAATCCTAGACTGATTCGCACACGTGTCGGCGCTAATACCGATGATTTAGTTGCGGGTGAGTTGTTAGATGATGTTGAAAGTCGCGTTATCTCAGGTTCAGTTCTTTATGGACACACTGCCGCTGATTGGTCTGCTTTTTTAGGCTGTTACAACAATCAAGTTTCTGCCTTGCAAGAAGGCCGTGCTAGAGAATTGTTTGGCTGGATCGTGCCAGGTAAAAATAAATATTCTGCTTTGAATGTTTATACCTCTAGTGTTGATCGTAAAGACAATCGTCTTTTCCCTTTAACCACGGACAAAAACGGCAGTAATAGAGCCATAGTTCCTGTAGGCGCTTATGAATCTGTTATGCCCATGGATATTTTGGCTACGCCCTTATTGAAAGCCTTAGTTATTGGTGATTCAGATCAAGCTCAGTTATTGGGTTGTTTGGAACTCGATGAAGAAGATGTCTCCTTATTTACCTTTGTCGATCCAGGTAAACATGACTTTGGTCCTGTGCTGAGAGCGAATTTAACTAAAATTGAGAAGGAAGGATAATGTCGGCTAGAAAAATTTTAGACAAAGTAGAGCCGCACTTTACAAAAGGCGGACGACTTGAAAAGTATTACGGCCTGTATGAAATGGTCGATACTTTTATTTATACCCCAGCTGACGTAACACGTGGTACTACACATGTACGTGATGGTAATGATCTAAAGCGTACGATGACCTTTGTGGTTATTGCAACGTTCTTTTGCGTATTGATGGCCATGTATAACACGGGTTATCAAGCGAACTTAGCCATGGAAGCCATGGGCTTAGAGAAGATAGCGAACTGGCGTAGTATCCCTATGACGCTGTTTGGTTATAGCACTTTAAATCCATTTTCAAATATCGTGCATGGCGCTTTATATTTCTTACCTATTTATATAGTGACCCTAGCGGTCGGTGGTATTTGGGAAGTTTTATTTGCAACCGTACGTGGTCATGAAGTCAATGAAGGCTTTTTGGTTTCTTCTATGCTGTATACCTTGATTATGCCTCCTGATATCCCCTTGTGGCAGGTTGCTTTAGGTATCTCTTTTGGTATCGTTATTGGTAAAGAAGTCTTTGGTGGTACGGGTAAAAACTTTTTGAATCCTGCCTTAACAGGTAGAGCATTCTTATATTTTGCTTATCCTGCTTCAATGACGGGTGATGCGGTTTGGGTTGCTGTTGATGGTTTTACTCGCGCGACTCCATTAGGTATTGCAGCGAATGGTGGTTTAGATGCAGTTTATGCCGCTAACTATAGCTGGATGCAATCTTTCTTTGGTTTTGAGCCTGGCTGTTTAGGTGAAACTTCTACTTTAGCAATCTTAATTGGTGCAGCCTTCTTGTTGTATACCAAAGTGGCCTCTTACCGCATTATGGGTGGAGTGTTCGCAGGTATGGTCGCTATTTCTGTGTTATTTAATGTGATTGGTAGTGATACGAATCCCATGTTTGCGTTTCCTTGGTACTGGCATTTAACCGCTGGTGGTTTTGCTTTTGGTATGGTTTACATGGCAACTGACCCAGTCAGTGGTTCTATGACCAATACCGGACGTTGGATATTCGGTGCCTTAATTGGTGGTATGACTGTGTTAATCCGCGTAGTTAACCCTGCATTTCCAGAAGGCATAATGCTGGCTATTCTGTTTTCAAATATGTTTGCACCGACGATCGATTACTTCGTCATTCAAGCTAATATCAGAAGAAGGATGAAACGGTCATGACTGAGAAAAAGATCAATTGTAAACACATGACGGCTCTCTGTGAAAAGCTCAATGAGTATGAATCCTATAGAAAGTTTATAGTTTATAAAGATAAAGTACTGGCTTTAGGCAATGATAGTTTAGAAAAAACCATCGCTATTGCCGTGGCACTTTGTTTAGTGTGTGCGGTACTTGTTTCATTTGCTGCGGTTGCTTTAAAACCGTTACAAATTGATAACAAAGCAGCGGACATGAAAAAGAACATTCTTGATGTAGCCGGTCTACTTGAAGAAGGCGCTAATATCAACACGGCTTTTGCTCAAAAAATTGAAGCGAAGATTGTTGATTTAGAAACTGGCGCTTATGTTGAAAATATCAATGCTGATGAATACGATCAACGTAAAGCTGCGAAAGATCCAGCTCAAAGTATCGCTATTCCTAAAGACAAAGATATTGCCCACATTCGTGTTAAAGCTAAATATGCCAAAGTATTTTTAGTAAAAGACGGTGGCAAGCTTAAGTCTATTATTCTGCCTATGCATGGTTATGGCTTATGGTCTACCTTATACGGCTTTTTATCTTTAGAAGCAGATGGTCAAACCGTACAAAGTATCAACTTTTATGATCAACAAGAAACTCCGGGTCTAGGTGGCGAAGTCGTTAATCCTAACTGGCGTGCCTTGTGGAAAGGTAAGAAAGTCTATGCTGAAAGCGAGCAGCACTCTGCAGATAAAGGTTCAATTTCAGAGGCGAGTGTCGGTGAGCCTGCCTTGAGTTTAATTAAAGGTGCAGTCGATACGACTAGACCTGGTTCTCAATATCAGGTTGATGGACTTGCTGGCGCAACTTTAACCAGTACCGGTGTGACTAATTTAGTCAGATACTGGATGGGTGACGAAGGTTTCGCTCCGTATTTAAAGAAAGTAAGAACGGTTCAAGGGAGTTAAATCATGAGCGCAATATTGAATGATGAAACAAAAAAAGTATTAACAGCCCCTCTAGTCAATGACAATCCTATTACGTTACAAGTATTAGGTATTTGTTCGGCTTTAGCGGTCACTTCACAAATGTCGACTTCCTTGATTATGGCTTTGGCCTTAACCTTAGTAACGGCCTTTTCTAGTGCTGCGATTAGTGCGATTAGAAACCATATTCCTAGCAGTATTCGGATTATTGTACAAATGACCATTATTGCCTCTTTGGTAATCGTGGTTGATCAGTTGTTAAAAGCTTTTGCTTATGATGTCAGCAAACAATTGTCGGTATTCGTAGGTTTGATTATTACTAACTGTATCGTAATGGGTAGAGCTGAAGGTTATGCGATGAAAAATCCGCCTTTAGAAAGCTTCATGGACGGTATCGGTAATGGTTTAGGTTATAGCTTGATCTTAGTGATCGTGGCTTTTTTCAGAGAAACTTTAGGTTCTGGTAAATTACTAGGTATCGAAGTGTTTAAATTGACTAAAGACGGTGGCTGGTACGATCCTAATGGTTTGATGTTATTACCACCTAGCGCTTTCTTTATCATCGGTTTGATTATTTGGGGGGTTCGTCAATGGAAACCTGCTCAAGCTGAAAAGGTAGAGTTTAAGATTATGTCGATATCTCATGGTGAAGGAGGACATCACTAATGGAAGCTTATATTAGTTTATTTGTTAAGGCTGTCTTTATTGAAAACTTGGCCTTGTCCTTCTTTTTGGGCATGTGTACATTTATTGCAGTATCGAAGAAAATTTCTACAGCTATGGGCTTAGGTATTGCGGTCATGGTGGTTCAGGCGATTACAGTGCCTGCAAACAATGTCGTTTATCATGCTTTGTTAAAAGAAGATGCACTTTCTTGGATGGGTATAACAGGCGTTGATTTAAGCTTCTTAGCCTTATTAAGTTGTATTGGTATGATTGCGGCACTAGTACAGATTCTTGAGATGATTCTGGATAAGTTTTTCCCCGCTTTATACTTCGCTTTGGGTGTGTTTTTACCTTTAATCACTGTTAACTGCGCCATTTTGGGCGGCAGTTTATTCATGATTGAACGTGATTACAACTTTGGCGAAAGTGTCACTTACGGTGTAGGTAGCGGTTTAGGCTGGGCATTGGCGATTACCGTCATGGCTGGCGTACGTGAAAAACTTAAATACAGTGATATTCCTGCCGGTTTGCAAGGTTTGGGTATTACATTTATTACTGCGGGTCTGATGTCTCTTGGCTTCATGGCTTTCTCCGGAATCCAACTTTAGGAAGGTAGAGTAATGCTGGAAATTCTCTTAGGGATCATTATTTTCACGGCTTTTGTTATTGCACTGGTATTTGTTATTATCGGCGCAAAAAGCAAATTAGTCGCGGAAGGCGATGTTGAGATCCTGATTAATAATGAAAAGAAAATTCATGTGCCGGTAGGCTCAAAACTATTAACAGCCTTAGCTGATAATGGTTTGTTTGTATCATCAGCCTGTGGCGGTGGTGGAACCTGTGCCCAGTGCAAAGTAGTTGTACATTCAGGTGGCGGTGAAATTCTGCCGACTGAATTGACGCATATTACCAAGCGCGAAGCGGCTCATGGCGAACGCCTTTCATGCCAAGTTTCGGTAAAACATAACATGAGTATTGAAGTCGAAGATGAAGTCTTTGGCGTAAAAAAATGGGAATGTACCGTTAAGTCCAATAATAACGTAGCTACTTTTATTAAGGAACTGGTACTTCTGTTGCCTGACGGCGAAGAAATCAATTATAAAGCTGGTGGTTATATTCAAATTGAATGTCCTCCGCATATTGCTAAGTACAGTGATTTCAAGATTGAAGAACGTTTCCATGAAGATTGGGATAAATTCAATCTATGGCGTTATGTTTCTGAAGTAAAAGAGCCGGCATTGCGTGCTTATTCGATGGCCAGTTATCCTGAAGAAAAAGAAATTATGCTAAACGTACGTATCGCGACGCCCCCTCCTGGTGCGCCTGATTCAGTAGCGCCTGGCATTATGTCTTCTTATATCTTTGACTTGAAACCTGGCGATAAATGTATCATCTCAGGACCTTATGGCGAATTCTATGCTAAAGATACTGAAGCTGAAATGGTTTTTGTCGGTGGTGGTGCAGGTATGGCCCCTATGCGTTCACACATTTTTGATCTGTTACGTCGATTGAAGTCTAATCGTAAAATAACTTTCTGGTATGGTGCTCGTAGCAAACGCGAAATGTTCTATGTAGAAGATTTTGATATGCTAGCTAAAGAAAATGATAACTTTGAATGGCACGTTGCCTTGTCTGATCCATTACCTGATGATAATTGGGATGGTTATAAAGGCTTTATTCATAATGTGTTGTTTGAAGAGTTTATTAAAAATCACCCAGCACCAGAAGATTGTGAGTTCTATATGTGTGGACCTCCAATCATGAATACCTCAGTGATTAACATGTTGATTGCAAATGGCGTAGAGCCAGAAAACATCATGTTGGATGACTTTGGCGGTTAAAGGCTACAAGGCTTCTGTTAGGTTGTTTTAACTTAACAGTGGACCCTGTTAAAAGAAAACGAGGATAGACTAGTTCTATACCTCGTTTTTTTAATTTAAGTGTTGTAATCCTATATTAAGCAGTTATGGATTTTATTGATTTTCTGTATCTGTAGCCGCTTAAGAGAATTAGCAACACTCATTGATAAGAGGATTGTCATGACTTATTTTTTAGTAACGTTTGTACTGATGCTGGTGGTTATAACCATTATGGCGGTTGGTGTTATCTTTGGCCGCCGTGCCATTAAAGGTTCTTGTGGCGGTGGTATGAGCAAAGCCGAATGTGTGTGCATAGAAAAGTGCGATAAAAGAAAGAAATTGGATGCAGCACAGCAAGCTAAAAACTCTATAGAAGTGTGAAAGTTTTTTTGTTGTCTTAATGTAATAATTAACGTGTAGTAAGAGCCTTGATGAATAAAACTGAGTCAGCAAAACTAACGGAAAGATTACAAGGTGCTGCAAGCTTTTATTGGCATGATTACGAAACCTTTGGAACTGATCCGCAACGTGATAGACCGGTACAATTTGCCGGTCTTCGTACGGATGAGGATTTTAATGTTATCGATGAGCCCTTGGTGGTTTATTGTAAGCCTACACCTGATTGCTTGCCGCAACCTGATGCTTGCGTCATTACCGGTATTACACCGCAACTAGCCGAAGATAAGGGCGTCTGTGAAGCTGAGTTTATTAATCTAATTCATGAACAACTAGCGCAGCCTAATACTTGTACCTTAGGCTACAATAATTTGCGTTTTGATGACGAGGTGACTCGTAATTGTTTATATAGAAATTTTTATGATCCCTATGCGCGTGAATGGCAAAATGGCAATTCACGTTGGGATTTAATCGATGTATTAAGAGCCGCAAGGGCTTTAAGGCCAGAGGGTATTAACTGGCCTGTCAACGATGAAGGTAAGCCTAGTTTACGCTTAGATCAATTAACGGTCGCTAATGGTATTGTTCATGAATCAGCGCATGATGCCTTATCTGATGTACATGCCACTATAGGCATCGCTAAAGTTGTTAAGCAAGCGCAACCCAAACTTTTTAACTTTCTAATGCAGCATCGTTTAAAGCCTAAGGTTTTAGAGTTGTTGCAATTAGGTAGTGATCAGCCTGTCGTACATATTTCTGGTAAATATACGGTCCATAAGAACTGCCTCGCTATCGTTTTACCCATTTGTAAGCATCCGACTAATAATAATGGTGTCATTGTTTATGATCTGTCTATAGATCCTGAACCTATGTTGTCTTTATCAGTTGAGGAGATACAACAGCGGCTATTTACGGCGACTAAAGATTTGCCAGAGGGTGTGGCGCGCATCCCATTAAAAACAGTGCATATTAATAAGTGTCCTGTATTAGCGCCCATCTCTGTGATTAAGTCAGAAGATGCGCAGCGCCTAGAGATTGATTTAGATCTATGCCAAGCTAATATCACTAAAGTTAAGGCTGCTACGGACTTGTCTGCTAAGTTAATGGCGGTGTTTAGTGATCATGCTTACGAAGATCGAGGCTACGATCCGGATTTAGCTATATATAGCGGTGGTTTCTTTTCTGATGCAGATAAGCAGAAAATGGCTAAGATCAGGTCATCATCACCTAAACAGCTAGCGGCATCTGATGTTACTTTTACCGATCCGCGCTTAAGCGAGATGTTATTTCGCTATCGGGCTCGTAATTATCCACACACACTCAATGCTGATGAGCAGTTGCGTTGGCAGACTCTGTGTCAACAGCGTTTAACAGGGCAGGTGCCTGGAGCGAGTATTACTTTTGAGGCTTATGAAGCTAGGTTACAGGCTTTACGAGACAGTCATGATAGTCGCACTGATATTATTGAGGCCTTAGAGGCCTATGGCTTAGCGTTACGTTAAGTTCACTATGCACAAAGCGCTATAGCTTACGGATGATTAAAATAAAAAATGTTTATGGTAGGTCGGGTTAGCGATAGCGTAACCCAACATTCAGAAGTTGTCGGCTTACGCTATCGCTAACCCGACCTACTTTGATTCTCTTCATTTAAAGTAATTCATTATGGAAGTCTTATGTCCGTTAAACGTCCGGTAGTCTTATCTTTTTCAGGTCATGATCCTAGTGGTGGTGCGGGTATACAAGCTGATATTGAAACTATTGTCAGTCATCAATGTCATTCTGCCAGTATTATTACGGCATTGACCGAGCAAGATACTCGCAATGTTAAAAAACTAATACCACAAAGCTCGGCAGCTATTATTAGTCAGGCTAACACTTTGTTAAATGACTTAACTGTTGATATCTTTAAAGTTGGTTTAATTGGGCATCATGAAACGGCCTTGGTCATTTATTCAATTCTAAAACAGTATCCTCATATTCCTGTGGTATTAGATCCAGTATTAGCTGCAGGTGGCGGTGCTGACTTATCGAATGAGCGTTTAATTGAAGCTATCGTTGATTTATTATTACCTTGCACGAAGGTGTTAGTTCCTAATAGCGAAGAAGCTCGTAAATTAACGGGGCTTAACGATCTAGAAGACTGCGGGCTCGCTTTGTTAGAGCTAGGTTGTGAATATGTGTTGATTACCGGCACTCATGAAGATACGCCATCAGTGAGTAATCAGTTATTTCATGATAATCGTTGCTGGGAGACTTATACCTGGGATCGATTACCCACAAGTTATCATGGCTCAGGTTGCACATTGGCTGCCAGTATTGCTGCATTACTGGCTCATGGTTTGGAACCGGTTCAGGCTGTTATGGAAGCTCAAGAATATACTTGGAACTCATTAAGTAGCGCTTATCAGCCAGGTAAGGGTCAACATAATCCAAATCGCTTTTTCTGGATGGAAGACGATTCATGAGCTTTCCTATCAGTGGCTTGTATGCCATCACCCAAACAGACAATAAATCCTATGACACTATAGTGATGGAAGTTGAGGCGGCGCTTAGAGGCGGTGCCGTGGTAGTGCAATATCGGGATAAACAACCGCTAGATGCAGACCACTTAGCGAGTCAGTTGCTTAAACTTTGTCAACAGTACTGTGTGCCCTTGCTGATTAATGATGATGTGGCGTTGGCGGAAAGAATAGGTGCCGATGGTGTACATATCGGTAGAGACGATGGCTCTATTGAACGGGCACGTCAGCGTTTAGGTGAGCAGGCCATTATTGGCGTTTCGTGTTATAACTCTGTTGAACATGCGCAGCAGGCTCAGGATCAAGGGGCAACTTATGTCGCTTTTGGACGCTTTTTCCCTTCTTCATCTAAACCCTTAGCATTACCAGCAAGTCTTGAGACTTTGCGTCTTGCAAAGCAAATACTCACTATTCCGATAGTCGCTATAGGCGGCATACTTCCAGAAAATGGCACTCTATTATTAGAGGCGGGTGCAGATTTGTTAGCGGTGATTGGTGGGCTTTTTGATGAGCAGCCTGAGCAGGCGGCAAGGACTTATCAGGCACTGTTTGAGCGCGTTACATTAACATTTGGCCTATAGAAAATGAACCCAAATAAACAAGGATAAAATAGACGGCAGATAAAGCAATGCTGGCAGAAAGGTTGATAGATAGAGTTTTTCTAAAAACATAGGCTATCAATACGAGCTCCCAGATAAACAAAAGCCCTAATATATAATAGCTGACTAAGTATTCATTGAGTGTCAGCCAGACTAAAATCGGGATGATAAAAATTGAGACGATATTGCTACACAGCAAAACAGCAGTGGTAGTTTGCACAAAGGCATATAAGGTTTTATTGAGGTAAAGTATAAAGCCAATAAATAGTAGCGTAAATGCCGTCTCAAAACTCACTTCAAGGAATGACTCGAAAGGATCATCAGTCATATTAGTTTGCATGAAAAATTCGACAATATAAAAGAACACTAGGTTTTGTTTAAAAAACACTGTTGATCTAGTAAGCTCTAGTGGATTATGTTTAAGCCAGCATAGCGGTATAAATTGTCTTAGAATTTCAATAGATAACATGGGTTGTCGCGTATGTCATGCAAGTTATAGACACTATATGTTTTTTATATTAAAAAATGTTTAGTAAAGTCTTTATTCGTCTTCATAATCACTAAAGTCATCATTTAAAGATTGTACTAGTTCTTTAGTTTTATTCGTTAATGCCGTTAAACGTGCCTTAGTGACTTTGTTCCAACCTATAGGCTCACTAATAGGTAATAACATGCGGGTCGTGGTTAAATTCATTTCAAAAAGATTAGCTAAGTTTTCCATAAGATGGAGTTCTTTTTGACGTAGATTAAGTTTCTTGACAATAAATTTTGCGTGTAATTTACAAATCAATAAATGAGTAGGTGCTAGAATCAATAATAAAACGACTAGAATGATAGGGCCCATAATAGGGTCAAATAAAAAGTCTAAAACACCGAACTCTATCTCTGCAAATACTGCGAGAATGGCAATAAAACTAACAATAAAAAGACTAGTGATATTTGCACGTTCTTTCCAGGTTGCAATAGCCTTTTTAACTTCAGGTATGACTACGTTTTCGATATCACGGATGTTTTTTTCTAATGCATCTAGTACACGATAAGTACGATCATTATTGACATTAGCTATACGCTCATCTATTTGATAGAAATCTGCTTGATGATTAGGGTTAATGTTATTTTGCATAGTAGGCATAATGATAAACTGCCCAGTATTTAAACCTAATGCTAAGAGTTTACGTTGCCATGAACTAATGATTTCATTAGTTTTAGCCGGATTGAGTGCGGCTAAAGGCTCATCAATTAAATATATAAACTTATTGGAATCTTGTTGGCTGATGATCTGTTGTATTAATTCATCTTGCATTGGTGATGTGGTTTCAAAGACATCGGAAAAAACAAAAACAAGGTCGGCGCAGTCTATACTTTTTTTGGAAAGTAAGGCGTGGATGGGGTTCGACAGTTCAGCACTAATATTAGGCGTTTCAATAAAAACCTTACCTTTTAAGCGTTCACAGTTCATGGTTTTTAATTCCAAATAGGAATTAATCCTATCCCCTTCACCTTTAAGTAATTGTTCTATTTGGTTACTGATTTGATAAAAAGGGTATCTCGGGTCTACATCCAAAGCTGTGCCAGGCAAAGTGGCAGCGTGTGTTTGATTATTATGCAATAACACCGTGAATTTTTGATTGAATGCCTGAGTGCCAGAGGGGACTTGCTGAGCATTCGTGAGGTAACTATTGAGAAAGCGAGACTTGGCGCTAGAATTGCCACTAATTAGGCTAATAATAGGCCACCATGATTGCTTGTTGGCAGTGGTTTCATCGTTACTGATAAGGCCAAGATCAAACTCTATCTGGTCAAGATCATGAAAAACTTTAGCTGACTTTAGCAATACTGGATGGTCGTTGGCGAAATGTTTTTCAAGATTAATAAGGTATTTGCTCGCTGTCTTTTCAGTCATCAGTTTGACCCCGCATGTTATGGATTTTAATATAAAAGTTGAGCGAGTATACACCTAGCTATGCTCTGATAATACAAAAAACAGGGTAAAAGTAAGGGGGGTGTTTGAGATAAAAACAGTATTTATAAGGGGGTTATTGATTTTTGCAAGGCAGATAAAACAAATTTGTAGTATATTTGGCTGCTTTTCAGGTTGTATACAAAATTGAATGATAAAGAAAAAGTCGGATTTTTTAAGTTCCTCGCCTTTAATAATACTGCTAATAGCTTGTTTGTTATCAGGCTGTACTAATGCTTTGAGCGTTCGTTATGGCGAGTATGGTCAGACTAAAGCAGAGTTTACTTTGTATGTGGAAAAAGTCTTTAAAATGCAAAACAACATGACTAGCGAAATAATGGCTATCACTGATGCCGATGCAGTTTTAGTGCAGGCAGATCAAAAAATGCAGGAAGTTTGTGCGCCATTGAATGAATATGCAACTCGCGAAGTCGATAAGTTAAATATTGCTATTTCTTTACTTAGACGCGTTGAGAAATCTGCTGTGGCTTGTGAGAAAGCGGCTCAAAAAGTCCAAATGCTATTGGGCCATAAATAGATCTATTAGCTTAGCCAAGAACGGCTAGTCCAATAACGTTATATTCCGGTTGCAGATGATTTAACCCTATAACCAACAGGCAACGGTCGTTCTTTTACTTGCTATATCCTTAAAGCTTAATCCACTCGCCATTTTACTTAGCCTTTTATATATCCCTATGAACTTACAGCATAAAAAACTATTAAGGTATTTTCTGTCTTCTTTAGTCGTAATTAATACCTTACTGTTTTTAGTGATGGCGTATTTTCATGTGCTGAGTACAGACCCAAAATCAGCTGTATTTATTGATTTTTGGGGGCGCTTTACTGTGTACTCGTTATGGTTTATTGGCTTTGCTATCTACATAAAATATGTAGCAAACACCTTGCTTTTAAAATGGCTGATCTTATCGCTGATTAGTCTTAATATCCCTGTGTTTCTTTTGTTGGCTTATTTTGACAAGATCAGTAATACAGCGGATACCCTTGTGTTTGTTGATTTCTGGGGACGAATTACGGTTTACTCGCTATGGTTTATTTGCTATGAAACCTATAGTAAATATGTCAGTGTTGTCAGATCCGATTTATAAGACCCTAAACAGGCGTTATGGGAGCATAAACCATGAATAAAGTCGCGCAAGTTACGCTTAACTTTTGGATTATGAAGATTTGTGCAACTACCTTAGGAGAAACGGCAGGTGATCTTTTGTCTATGACCATGAGCATCGGTTATGCCATCAGTTCTATCATCTTGCTCAGTCTATTCTTGGTCACACTGGTCATTCAGCTTTGTGTAAACACGTTTCATCCGGTGCTTTGTTGGTCCGTCATTCTTACCACCAGTACGGCGGGTACTACATTGTCTGATTATATGGATAGAACTCTAGGTCTGGGCTATGCTAAAGGCTCATTGATCTTGGTGTCTGGTTTGTTAATCGTATTGGCTGTTTGGCGACTCAATGAAAAAACATTATCTGTTAGCAATATTAACACTATTAAAGCTGAGCTTTTCTATTGGGTCGCTATTTTGTTTTCAAATACATTGGGTACGGCTTTAGGTGATTTTTTGGCGGATGATTCTGGTTTAGGATTTTTAGGTGGCGCGCTGCTTGTGGGTGGCGTTATTGCATTAATTGCTCTTGCATCATATCTAGGCAAGCTTAATCAGATCCTGTTGTTCTGGCTGGCCTTTATACTGACACGTCCCTTTGGCGCGACTTTTGGTGATTTACTGACAAAACCTATTGAAAAGGGCGGTGTTGGTTTTGGTACTGTTGGCTCGTCTATGATACTTGCCATGATATTGATGGGCTTTGTTGTTTATAGTATGCGTGTTAAGAGAGCTACGAATTAAGCTGGGGTTATAACGTTGTCGGGTTATGCTGTGCTAACCCGACGTTGTTTTAAGCTATTTATAATGACTTAAAGGAGAGCGTTATTTTTTATTAAAATAATAATAGCCGCCAAACTTTCCTTTTAGCGTCATAGTTT
>Ga0209697_10003941_pt1 | contig 19727 bp, 1 predicted proteins | sample AliMusrvi5mmetaG_FD_184115 | JGI IMG/M metagenome (GOLD analysis project Ga0209697, IMG submission 184115) | Freshwater lake bacterial and archeal communities from Alinen Mustajarvi, Finland, to study Microbial Dark Matter (Phase II) - Alinen... | ecosystem: Environmental > Aquatic > Freshwater...
AATCCACCCATTTCGGCCGGTTGCCGGGCCAAATCCAAGATCCGTCAAATCAAGTCATCATGACGTCTGTTAGATATGAACAGACCGGATCAGCCGCAAAAAGTCCCGGTTCTGGGACAGGCTCTAGCATAGCCATCGGTCAAGGCATCTTGAAGTTGGGTGCCGCGGGCGGCGGCACCAATACCCCGCTCGGCACCACCGCCGGCATCACCACGGTCTCCGCCACCGGTGCCGCCCTCGATCTGGCTGGCTTCACCCTCGGTACCGCCGAACCGCTCACGCTGAATGGCTCGGGCATCAACAGCACCGGCGCCCTGACCAACAGTGGCGTCGCGGCCTCCTACAGCGGCCCGATCATGCTCGCCAGCGCCTCAACCATCGGTTCGACCAACGGAGCACTGACCATCACCGGCGGGATCACACCCGCTGCTGCGACCACCCTGACGTCGGTACTAGCGAGTGGCACTGCATACACCTCGCTTGCCGTTAATGCTTTGCCGGCAGCCGTTGCCAATGGACAATTGATCACGATCGGCAGCGGGGCGACGACCCAGACGGTGGTGACGAGTTCGGCCGCAAGTGCCGGCGCCACTTCGATCACCGTCACCTCCTTCACGGCAAACGCGAACTACGCGATCGGTGCCGCCACCACGCCCAACATCGCTCTGAACTTTGCAGGCAGCGGCAACATCAATATTACCACCACCGCGCTCAATGCCAATGACACCCCGGTCATCAAGTTCGGGTCCGGGAATCTCACTCTGGGCGTGAGCAGTCCGTCGTTTGTGGCACCGGTCAATGTTTTCGGCGGCACGTTCACTCTCAGCGACCAGGGGGCACTGGGCAACGTGTCGGGAACGATCACCATCAATCAGAACAACGTAAATAGTTTCGGCAGACCCGATGCCACGTACCTACCCAATTCGCTGTATCCGACCGGGTTCCAGATCGGCAGTTTTGTGACCGGCCAAGTTGTGACCGGACTGAGCAGCACCGAGGTTTTCACGTCCGGCAGCCCCTTCCCGCAAATCACCACCGCCACCAGCGTGGCCTACACCAGCGGCGTTCAAGTGCTGCCCGGCGGCTCGCTCGTGCTCGACAACAGCGGAACCAACGTCAACAACCGCCTCGGCGGCCGCGGCCTCGCCATCGGCGGTGCGAATTTGACCCTCAATCCCAGCACCACGGCTGATGTCACGGAGGCGGTCGGCGGCTTCATTTTCGAGATGGGCAACAGCGTCGTCACCCTGACAGCCGACCCGGCTCATCAGACAAACTTCAGCGCGACCAGTTGGACTCCCCGCGGCAATTCAAGCACGACGTCCAACATGGTGGCGTCCACCGCCTTGGTTCGTGGCAGCAGCTTGGGCAGTGCCGCGGCCAATGGCGTCGCCACGTTCAGTTTGACCGCCAACACCTACAGCGGCAGCCTCGCCTCGCCGTTCCTCGGCATTACCACCGCCTCCGGCGCTCCGACGACGCAGGGGATCATTCCCTACATCCTCGTCGATACCAACCCCGCGGGTTACGGCACCAGCTTTGCGACGGCCGATGTTGCCAGCGGCACCATGCTTCTGCGGCCGCTGAAAACGGCCGAACTGACGGCCAGCAGCGCCATAACGGCGGCGGCCAACGTGTTGGTGAGCGCTGCCAGCACGACCACCGCCACTTGGACCACTGCGGGCAACGTGACCGTGTCCATTAACTCGCTCACGCTGACTGGCGGTGGCGGTGTGAATATTGCCGCCGTCGCGCCCCTCGCCGGGAAACAGGGCAACATTCTGACGATCACCAGCGGCGGCCTGTTGGCCACTGGCACCACCAACCTGATCAACGGTGGTCTGCTCAATTGGGGCAACAGTTATCTCGATGTGTTCACGCCCGGAGCCACCGCGAGTTCCAGCAATCTGGAAATTTCCAGTCGGCTCAGCGGCACCGGTCTCATCAAGGCGGGCGGCGGCACGCTCGTCTTGAGCAACACCAGCCCGGCCTATTCGGGTTATTCTAACAACTCCATCACCAACAACCCTCCCAATCAAGGGACGGCCGTTTTCATCAATCAGGGAACCCTGAAACTCAATTCCAACAACGCTATCGGCAACAATGGTGGTGCCGGCATCACGGTTGCCAACGGTGCCACGCTCGACCTCAACGCCCACACCGTCAACGGAATGTATTTGCTCAGCAATTACTATTCCGACGATTACTTGCAGCAACCGCTGCTGATCTCCGGCGGGACGATCACCAATTCGGGCGCGACGACGGCCAGCCTCAACTCCGTGCATCCCACCAGCAACGGCCCCACTGCCGTTAGATTTTTCGGTGGCAGCATTCAGGGTAACATCGGCTTTAGCCTCCGTGGCGGTGGAAACAATCAGGGCTTGGCGCTACAGTCCGCCAATACCTATACCGGTCCCACGCTGGTCGTCGATGCCGGTGGTGGCAGCGGGCTCGCGCTGCGGGATTACGGCACCTTGGCCAACACGTCAGGAATCGAGGTCGGCAGCTTGGGCCTCTTCACGATCGACAACGCCAATGGAGTCGCCAACGTCAACAACCGCATCAACCCCAACGCGACACTCACCTTGGACGGTGGCAAATTCACCTATCTGGGCCGGGCTCAGACGATTTCGACCGAAAACTTCGGCGCGGTCACCGCCGCCCTCGGATACTCCACCATCACGGTCACGCCCGGCAACACCGGTGTGAACGCGGCCGAACTGACCATGACCAGCCTCAGCCGGACCGCAGGGGCCACACTGAATATCACTGCCGGCAGCGGCACGCTCGGCCAGCTTGGGTTTGCCAATAACCCGCGCGTTTTCATCACCAATGCGCTCACTGGCAACGTCGCCCTCATCGGTGCCGCCAATAACCAGATCATCCCCGGCGTGGTGGTCGGCAGTAACGACTTAGCCTCTTACAACGCCACGACTGGTATTGGTGCCCTCGGTCAGGCGGGCTTCCCGGCCTACAACACGGGCACCCCATTAAATACCTTGGGTGCCGTTTCGACTGCGAATTACTATGGCAGTGGGCCTGTCCTCAGCGGCGGCCAAACGATCAACGCCCTCAGACTCAACGGCGCGATCACCTTCGTGAATAGCGGCGACATCCTGACCTTGACCAGCGGCATGGTGGTCAGCGCCAGCCAAAACTTCGGCACCACTTCCGTGCGCGGCGGCCTGACCAGCGCCACGGGTGAGTTGATTCTGCATGCCAATGGCAGCACCACGACTGTGAATTCGGTCGTCTCCGGCGCGAACAAACTCGTCCTTGGAAACACCACCACCAACCTGACGGCGAACAATCTCCACACCGGTGGCACCACCGTCGATGGCGGCACCCTGAACCTGACGAACAACGGCCTCAACACTCCGCTCGTTGTTGCCGTGCCCAACGCCACTGTGCCGGCCAACGGCTTGGTCCTCACCGGTGCCACGGCCACCCTCACCAACAGCCCCGGCCAGATCGGCTCCGGCAACATCGTCACGCTCAACGGCAACTCGACCCTCAACCTGTTCAGTAATAACACCCTCGCCGGCTTGGTGTTCGGCAACAACAGCACCACGGCACCGGTGGTCAATACGGGTGGCGTGCTGACGCTCACCGGCACCGCGGCCATTACCACGACTTCCAATACCGTCAATGGTACGCCGTCGATCACCGGCGTGGTGAGCCTGCCCTCCGGCAGCACGCTTTCCATCGGCGCGGCCACTTTCAACACCCTGATCATTGATCCGACCGTGGCCGACTTGACCTTGACCGGCGTGACTGGCGGCGGCGGCGCGATGACGAAATCCGGAAGCGGCGTCCTGCAGTTCAATGCCATCGGCACCCTGAGCGGCGCACTGGATGTCACCGGCGGCGGCCTGCAAAGCGGCGGGACCAACGGCGGATCCCGCCTGTTGGACGTGACCCTTGAAAGCGGCACGAGGATCAACCTCAACGGCAATAGTGCGCTATTCGGCTCGCTGGCTGGCACCGGATTGGTGACCAACACCGGAGCGCTCAACACCCTCACCGTCGGCTCCTCCAATGGCAGCAGCATCTTTGCCGGTTCGTTCCAGCGCTACAGCGACAGCACGGTCAACCTGATCAACCTGACCAAGATCGGCACCGGGACAATGTCGCTGACCGGATCCGGCTCCACCAGTACGGCCAGCGGCACCCTGACGCTCAACAGCACCGGCGGCGGCGGCGTGACCTTCAGCGGCAACGGCACGAACAATTTCGTCAGCGCCGCCGTGACCGTGTATCCGGACAGCACGCTGACCCTCGACAACAGCGGCACCAATGTCAACAACCGCCTCGGGGGCCCGCTGGGCTCCGGCGTCGTCGCCCTGACGCTTTCCGGTGGTACGCTCGCCTTGACGGCGAACAGCGCGGGCATGAGCGAGACGGTTGCCAACACCACCTTCAACAGCGGCTTGTCGGCGGTCAACATCACGCCCGGCACTTCCGGCACGACCTTGTTTGCCGGCGCGGCACTCGGCAAGGGCGCGGGCGGCCAGGCGCTCGTCACCGACACCGCCTACGGCGGCATCGGCCTCGGCGCCAACAACAAGATGACGTTCACCGGCGGCACGCCTGCGGCCGCAACTCCGGGCAGCACGACCAACGCGGTTTTGGGATGGATGCGGGTCAATGACGGTGTGGATCCCGTCGGCTTCGCGGCCTACGGAACCAACGGCATCCGCGCCCTCGCGTCGAATGAATACGCCGCGACCATCACGGCGGGCAGCTCGGCCAACGTGGCGCTGACCACCGCTCCCGTCCTTGCGGCCGACACGACGGTCAACTCGCTCATACTCAATAGCGCCGGCGGGGTAAGCGGCAGCGGCAGAACCCTGACCGTGACCAGCGGCGGTCTGATCGCCAACACTGGCAACACGGGCATCAGCACTGCGTTCCTCGCCTTTGGTGGAACTGAAGCCAGCATTCACGCCGTGGCCAATGCCAGCATCGGCGCAATCGTCACCGGCAGTGCCGGTTTGGCCAAGGACGGCGCGGGCAACCTCACGCTCGGCGCGTTGAACTGGTATACCGGCCAGACAACCGTGAACCAAGGCACGCTGACTCTCGCCGGCGGCAATAACACGCTCGCGGCCAACCAGGCCCTCGTGGTGAATAAGGGCGGCACCCTGGCCCTGGGTGCCAACAATCAGTATGTCGGCAGCATCGTGACCCCCGGCACCGTCGAAAATTCCGGCGGCAGCATCACCGGCAGCGGCGTTCTAACTACCAACGCCGCCAACGGCACCTTCGGCGGCTCGATTGGCGGGTCCGTCAGTCTGGTCAAGGCGGGCGCTAACACCCTGACCCTGGTCAGCGGTAACTCCACCACCGGCACGGTGTCGGTGATCGGTGGCGGCCTCACCCTCAAGGATGGCGGCACCTTGTCCGGCGTGACCGGCACGCCCGCGATCAAGGTCAACTACGCGACCCTCACCCTCGACAACACCGGCTATGCGAACAACAACGACCGCCTGAACGACGCGGCCCTCATTACCTTGAACGGCGGTACCTTGACCTTTAACGGAGGCGGTTCGACGGCTTCGACCGAGACCCTCGGAGCAATTACCGCAGGACAGGGTTGGTCCAACATCACGGTCATGCCGGCCAACAGCAGTCCTACCCCTTTAGGCTCGGCGGACTTGACGATCAGCAGCCTATCTAGAACTGCCGGTTCCGCAGCAACCGTCAGTTTCATGAACAGCGCCACCAACGGTGCCGCCGGCACCTTCGGCCAGACGGGTCTTAACCCGCGGCTGAACATCACCGGCGCTACGGCCGCTTCGCTCACCACAGCCGGCATCATGGTAAACAACATCATTCCTTGGGCATCGGTGTACAACGGTGGTTTTGCCAGCTACAGCACCAGCGCCTACAACGCATCCGCCGGCACCGGCGGCATCGGGAGCTTGGGTACGACGGGATATGCTGCTTACGATAGCACCGCCACCAGCTTCGCCGGTATCACCCAGTCAGCCTGGAACGTAAGTGCCGGCGGCAACGCGACCATCTCAGGCGGCACGGTCACATTCAATAGCATGCGTGTCGTGCAAACGAATCCAGACTTAGCCTTCGGAGTTGCGGGTGATACACTCAACGTGGTATCCGGTGGATTGATGGGTTCGGGTCAAAGGTTCAATGTTGGCACAACACTGGACGTTGGACGCGTCACCGCCGGGGGCGCGGCTAGCAGCGGCACGGTGGACCTCTACATTTGGGAAAACGGCGCCAACAACACGGGCTCCATCAACGCACGAATCATCGACAACCCGGCCGGAGCGAAGGTCCGCCTGGTTTACTCCAGCGACGTTGGTCGTCCGGTGAATATGGCTAACATCAACAACAGTTACACCGGCGGCACCGTGTTCAATAACGTTGGTGGCATAGGACTCACCGCCGCTTCATCCGGGTTTGTCATTCCGAACGCCACCGATCCGACCCAAGGATTGATTCTCAACAATAGCACCGTGACAATGAGCACTTCCGCCGGCCAGATCGGATCGAGCAACATCGTGACCCTCAATGGCGGCTCGGGCCTGACCCTCTTCGGCGATAATACCTTTGCCGGTGTTGTCTTCAACAGTAACGGCGGCACGGCCACGCCGACCATCTCTATCCCGGCGAGCGGCAAATTAACCCTGACCGGGGACATCTCTGTCACACCGACCAATGTGGCGGTGACTCCGATCATCAAGCCCGCCAGCGGCACCGCGACCCTGAACCTCAACGCGGCGGCTCCCCGCAATGTCACGGTTTCCGCTTTGGCTGAGGGCAATTATTACCAAACCACCAGCAACAACTGGACGGCCGTGAAAGGCCTGACCATCAGTGCCGTGGTCGATAACGGTGCCCTGACGGTCAATGGCGGAGGCGTGCTCGAACTCTCCGGCACGAACACCTTCACCGGGCAGTTGACCGTCGAGAACGGCGTGCTGAACGTGGCCACGGTAAACAGCGGTGTTGCTGGTCCATTGGGCAATAGTTCAAGTGCCGTGATCCTCGGCAAAACGGGCGGACAAACCGGCACTTTGGAGTATACCGGCGGTACCGTTTCCAGCGCGCGGCCCTTCACCATGGCCACGGGCGGCACGGGTGCATTCCAAGTCGACACTTCCGGCCAGACCCTGACTCTCTCCGGCCTGATTGATGGCAGCGGCGGCCTGGTCAAAACCGGCCCGGGCAACCTCACTCTGAGCGGAAGCAAAACCTACAGCGGCGATACCACGATCAAGGGCGGAACCTTGTCGCTGGGTACCACTGGCATCCCCAACAGCCCGAACATCATCGTCGGCGACGCCGGTTCCATTGCGGCCGTGCTGGACGTTAGCTCAGTGACCGGCGGTTTCTCGGTCGGCTCTGCCCAGACACTCAAGGGCATCGGCACGATCACCGGGCCGGTGAACGTCACCGGCGTGCTCGCACCGGGTGTCGGCATCGGCACGCTGAGCTCGGGTGCTCTGAATTTCCTCAGCGGTTCGACCTATCAATACCAGGTCAATTCCAGCGTGGCCACCAGCGCGGGTGCCGACCTCCAGATCGCCACTGGCGCGCTGAGTTTGGCCGGCACGGTCAATCTGAGTCTAAGCAACCTTGGCGTGGGCAGCTTCGCTGTGGGGACGGTGTTCTCGTTGTTCAGTTACCCCGGGTCCGGCCTATGGACATCCGGGCTTTTCACCTATAACTCCTCCACCTTGGCTGAAGACGCGACCTTTAGCTTCGCAGGAAGATCCTGGTCCATCGACTACGACGCGACCACCAAGGGGGCCAATGTCGCCGGTACCCAAACAGGCCGTTATGTGAACATCACCTCCGCCGCACCCACCGACCCCTACACCATCTGGGCCAGTGGCACTTTCGATCATGGTGCCACCTTGAGCGACCAAACTCCAGGTGCGGATCCGGATGGCGACGGCTTGACCAACCTCCAGGAATTCGCCTTTGGCACCGATCCGACGGTTTACTCAAGCGCCGGTATTGTCTATGACGGCACAGACGTCACCACCCCGGGCAGTCCCAAAATGATCGAGGACGGTGTGTCGTATTCTGCGGTGTTTGGCCGCCGCACCGACTATGCGACCGCAGGCATTACCTACACCGTGCAGTTCAGCGCGGATCTGTCGTCAGGCAATTGGACAACGAGCACCGACATTCCGACCGATCTAACGAGCGCGAGCGCCGGCATCATCCACGCCGTGAAAGTACCGTTCCCCGGCCTGATCCCATCCGCCAGCGGCTACCAAAAAGCCCGCTTCTTCCGTGTTGGCATTTCCCAACCGTAAGCGGATCCGAACAACCGAGCCCCACCCCGATGAAAACCCAACACTGCCATGTCATTGGTCTAACGCCCCTGTCACTGCTGCTGCCCGCCACGGCAGTGGTTCCCATTTTCCTTTGTAGGGAGGCTTAACCCGAAAACCGAAGTTAACTTGATGCGCATGCCCGGAGGGACGCCGGGACTTCTCAAACGCCCTGAAACCATCCGCTCCGTATGCCAAACTCACTCCGAATAACGGCAATTCATTTTGGCAAAGGGTCTAGGTTCATCGCCTGAACGAACGGTCCTGGCCCTGGCACCTGTCGTCCAGCGATCCAAACGTGAACATTTGCTGGTGCCCATCCCGTGCGGCGGTCCATTGCCGGAGAGCGATTTCCGCCATGGAGTGCCCAAACCGTGCCTCGGCCAGTTCCGGATCGGTCCGAATGGCGGTGTGTACCCCGCCGACAGCCAGCGCCATTTTTTTTCCGCGTCCCGCGCATTTTTCATTGACATGCCACAACGGGCCAGTTGCAATCGGGCAACTCTTAAAGTGTTTCAGGTCTTGCCCTCATTGAAATCCTCTTGTTGCCACACCAATCTTCCCGTCCACGGGACGGTCTAACCGTAGTTTTCAACTAAAAAAACCAGAAAAACCAGCCAGTCAAACCAGTCATCCCAAAAAACCATGAAAGCCAAATCCGTATTCCGTCTCGCCCGCACCGGTTCCCGCGCCGCTTGCCTCCTTGCCACCGCCATCGCCGCACTCATTGCCGCTCCCGCCGTCCGCGCCACCGATTTCGCCTGGGATCCGGCGAACGACGGCAATGGCGGGCTCGGCACGTGGAATACGGCGGGACTCTTCTGGGATCCCGGTACGACGGCCACGGGGTATAATACCAATATCGCCTGGACTAATGGCGTGGCGAACAACGCGTTCTTCGGTGGCTCGGCAGGGACCGTCACCTTGGGAACCGCCATCACCGCCGGCACGCTGAATTTCAACACCACGGGTTACCAAATCAATCTGGGAGGCAACGCGCTCACCCTCAACAGCGCCAATACCGGCATTGCCGGCACCATCAATCTGAATGGCATCGGCAACCTCATTCTCAAGAACGACGGCACCGGCACGGGCTCCCTCCAAAACATCAATTTCCTGCACGACGTCTTGGTCAGCAACAGCGACACGATCACCGTGGGCAAAATCGGCACGCTCGGCAACGCGGCCAACAAGACGCTCCAATTGGGCAACCTCAGCATCGGCGCGCAGACGCTGACCGTCACGCCCTCCAACGGCTACGGCCTGGAATTCACCGGCACCACGGCTCTCACTGGCGTGGGCGCAGCGACCTTCAGCGTTGGCACGGCCACGGCATCCGATGTGGTCCAGGGGTTGAAGCTGAGCGGCCAGATCACGGGCGGCGTCGGCCTCACCAAGTCCGGCGCGGGCACCCTCGTGCTGGACAGCGCGTCCAACACCTTCGGCACCGGCGGCTCGACAATCAACATCACGGACGGGATGCTCCAAGTCGCGTCAAACGGCGCACTTGGCGATTCTAACAATGTTGTGTTGTTGAATGCCAACAGCGCCACCAAAGGCCTGCGCCTCGTCGGCGGGACTGCGGCAATCCCCGCCGCCTACACCCTCACCGGTCGCGCGATCACCCTCAGCGGCACCGCCACCGCCAGTGGCATCGACGTGACCCAAAACACCACCGTGACGCTTGACACCGCCTTCGGGTATGGTGCCATCGGCAACACCCTGCAGAAAAACGACAACGGCGTGCTCGCCTTCGCCAGCGGGGTGAACAACAGCGCCCTCACCGGTGCCTGGACCATCAGTGCCGGGGCGATCCAAATCGCCGGGGTCAACAACCTGAATGCCGCTACGGGGAATCTGACGGTTTCCGCCAGCGGCGCGGCCCTGCAGTTGACCAACGGAATCAGTTACGGCAAATCCACTGGCACGTTCACGCTCAACGGCTCCGGCCTCAACAGCATGGGGGCGCTGGAAAACTACAGCGGCACCAACACCTTTTCCAGTCTCATCACCCTTGGCTCCGCCGCCACCATCGGCGCGGACACCGGCTCGACCTTGAACATCACCGGCGGAATCGGCACGACCGCCCTGGCCCTGACTTTCAATACGGCGGGCACCGGCGCGATCAACATCACCGGCACGGCCATCAACGCCGCCGTTACTCCGATCAACAAAATCGGCAGCGGCGTGCTCACCTTCGGCGTGGACAGTTCGTCGGTGGTGGCCCCGATCAACGTCGATGCCGGCACCTTCACCATCAGCACCGGCAAGTTGGGCGCCACCGGAACCGTTTCGCTTTATACCGGCAGCACACTCAATCTGACCAGCACCACCGTCAATCGTCTCGGCGGCAGGCCCCTCTACATGTCCGGCGCCACCTTGAACTTCAGCGGAACCACCAACGCCGAAACCACCGGTGCCCTGACCATCGAATACGGCAACAGCGTCTTCAACAACACCAGTGGTCAGGCATTGAACTTGGGTGCCCTCACGCGCAACGGGAGCGGCACAGCCTTGTTCCAGGGCGGGTCAACGACCAACTTTAGCGCGACGCCGACGCTCAGCGGGGCTGGTGGCAACGGCGCAAACAACAAAGGTATCTTGCCGTGGGCCATCTTCGATGCCGGCAGCGGCTCGGGCACCAGCTTCGCCACCACCGATGCGGCGGGAACCACGGTCCGGGCACTCGCTTCCACCGAGTATCTCGGTGATCTCTGGACCGCCAACGCGAACGTCGTGCTGGCTACCAACCCGTTGGCGACCAACTCGATGACGATCAATTCGCTCACCTTCAACAGCGGCTCCAACGCGGTGACCATCAACTCGCCCACCCTGCCTGTTCCGACGGTTCAGACTCTGACCCTCAGCAGCGGTGGCATCCTCGCCAAGACTTCCGCCACGATCAGCGGCGGCGCGCTGTCCGGCCTGAGCAACGTGTTCACGACGGCAGGCAGCACGCTCGAAATCAGCAGCCAGATCAATACCGGTTTCAACAAGGCGGGGGCCGGAACGCTCCTGCTCAGCAACGTTTCCGTGCCTTTTGCCGGATACAGCGGCAACACCGGCAGCACCGACTATATCAACCAGGGCACGGTGAAGCTCGGGGCCAACAATGCCTTGGGCGCGAATTCTTCCGCCTATTTCTCCGTCGAGTCCGGCGCCACGCTCGACCTGAACGGCAAATTGCAATCGGTCGGCCCGCTGCTGGACCGGTTCTACAATGCCACGCAGACGGGGATCGCCAGCGGCACCATCACCTCGAGTACCGGGAATGGTTCGCTGTTGATCGGCACCACCAACCCCGGCGGCACGAACTACTACCGCTTTGGCGGCAGCATCCAGGGCGCGAACGTGGCCGTGCAGATCCGCGGCAGTAGTTACGGCAGTGAACACGAGTGGTTTGCCGGCGACAATACCTATGGCGGTCCCACCCAAGTGGGCGGAAACTCCAGCATTCTGTTCCTCAGCGACAACGGACGCCTCAGCGGCACGTCGTCCATCGCGATCGCCGGCGGCAACACGCTGCAGATCGACAACACCGGCCTGTCCAACCACAACGACCGCGTGAAGGACTCCGCCGCGATTACCATGAACAGCGGGAACATCGTCTATAACGGCCGTGCCCAGACCGCCTCGACGGAATCCCTCGGCGCGGTCACCTTGAACTCGGGAGTGTCCTCCATCACCGTGAATGCGGGTGGCATCGGCGTGAACTCGGCCGACTTGACGCTGGCCAATGTCACGCGCACCGCCGGTTCCGGCGCCACGGTCCTGTTTGCCCTCAGCAACAACGGCGGTGCCGCCGGCAGCGGCACCGGACGGGTCAATGTTACCAACCCGGCCACGCTTACCGCGGGTATTGTCAACAACATCATCCCGTGGATGGCGGTGGGAGGTCAGCTTGGCACCTATGTTCCCTATTCCACCGTCAACGGCGTCAGCAGCGGCGGCGTCGGCGTGCTCGGGACGGCAGGATATGCCCCCTACGACAGCACCGCCACCACCTACAACGGCGTGAACCAGCCGACATGGAACGCTTATGCTGGCGGTGCCGCCACCATCACAGGCACCGTCGTGCTCAATAGCCTGGGGGTGAACGGCACCACCCTGAATTTCACCAATCCAACCGACACGATCAACGTGGCCTCCGGCGGTTTGCTGGTGAACGGCTATGTCAACACGATCGGCGCCACGCTCGACAGCGGACGCATCACCGCCGGCGGCACGGCCAGCACCGGCACCGTGGACTTCTACTTCTGGAGCGGAAACGGCAACAACAACTCCGATACGCTCAACTCGCGCATCGTCGATAGCGGCTACGGCGCCAGAACCAGATTGGTGCTCAACTTCCGCGGGGACGGCAACCGTCCTCTGACGATGAACGACGGCTTGAACAGTTATTCCGGGGGTACTGTTCTTAACACCAGCGCGACCCTCAATGCGACCTCCGGCGTCGTCATTCCCAATGATCTAACCGGTTCGACCGGCCTGGTCATCAACAACTCCACCGTGTCCATGACCGGTATCGCGGGCCAGATCGACCCGGGCAACGTGATCACGATGAACGACAACTCGACCTTGACCCTCTTTGGCAATAACAGCTTCCCGAAGCTGATTTTCAACAACAACGCCGGCAACAATCCGACGGTCAACACCGGCGGCACGCTGACGCTCACCAACGCCGCCGCCATCACCTCCACATCGAGCGTCCCCTCGGCGGTGACGATTACCGGCCTGCTGAGCCTTCCCAGCGCAGCCACGCTCTCCGTCGGCGCGGCCACCTTCAACAGCACGGTCATCAATCCGCTGGCCGCCGACCTGGTTCTCAACGGCGTCGCCGGCGGTGGCGGGTCCATGACCAAGTCCGGCACCGGCGTGGTCCAGTTCAACGCGATGGGAGTTGTTAGCGGCGCGCTGGATGTCACCGGTGGTGCCCTGCAAAGCGGCGGCACCAACGGCGGCTCGTCCCAGTTGGATGTGACCTTGGAAAACGGCGCCTGGATCAACCTCAACGGGAATTCCGCGCTGTTCGGTTCGCTCGCAACTCCCGTTTCCGGCACCGGCTTCGTGACCAATACGGGCGGGGTCAACACCCTCACCGTCGGCTCCTCCAATGCCAGTTCGACCTTCGCCGGCTCGTTCCAACGCTTCAACGACACCGTGGTCGTCGCGATCAACCTCAACAAGATCGGCAGCGGGACGATGTCCCTCACCGGCGGCGCATCCAGCACCGCCAGCGGCAGCCTGACGATCAACAGTTCCGGCGGCGGTGGCGTGACCTTCAGCGGCAACGGCGTGAACCCCTTCCGCAACGCCGCGGTGGCCGTCAACATGGATAGCGCGCTCAATCTCGACAACACCACTCCCGTTGCCAACCGCCTCACGGGCGTCAGCACCGGCAGCGGCGTCACGCTTTCCGGCGGCACGCTCAATGTCACCGGCGGCAACGCCGACGAGTCCTTCAGTGCTTTGACCTCCAATTCGGGTTTGAGCACCATCTCCACCGGTGCGAACACCTTGAGTCTCAAGTCGTTCACCAAGGGCACCGGCGGCGCGTTGAACATCGGCTCCTCGACCGTGAAATTCCTCACGACGCCCCCGACGCTGTTTAACCAGATTATTCCGGGGGTTTTCGTCGGCAACGACTTTGCAAGCGTCGGCGGCCTTGGCCCGATCTCGGCCTTCGCCGGCTACTTCAGCGTTGACTTCGGCACCTCGGGCCAAGGCACGGACAACGTCAAGCCCACCGGCACGCAGACCAATGTGACCGTCAGCAAGAACGTCAATTCCCTGAACCTCACGCTGCAAGGCGGCATTGCCGAGGGTGTGACCATCAACCCCATGCAGATATTGACCCTATATTCCGGCAGCCTGATCAACAACGGCGGCGGCAATATCGCGGGCGGCTTCCTCTCCACCAACAGCAACGCGGAACTGATCGCCAACTACGCCACCAACGGTTCGATCTCCAGCAACATCTCCCGCACTGCCGGCGGCCTGAACAAACTCGGCGCGGGCAACCTCACGCTCAGTTCATTCAACGACTACACCGGCACGACCACCGTCAATCAGGGCACCTTGACCCTCGCTGGCGGCAACAACACCCTGGCCTACAACAACACCCTGGTGGTCAACAAAGGCGGTACCCTCGACCTGGGCGCCAACAATCAGTACGTCGGCGCGCTTTCCAGCGCCGGTACCGTCGAGAACACCGGCGGCAACATCATCGGCATCGGCACGCTGACCGCGAACACCGGCAACAACACCTTCGCCGGGAACCTCGGCGGTTCCGGTGGTTCCGCCCTCAACCTCGTCAAGGCCGGCGGCAACACGCTGACCTTGGTCAGCGGCAACTCCACCACCGGCACGGTGTCGGTGATCGGCGGAACCCTCACCCTCAAGGACGGCGGCACCTTGGCCGGCACTCCGACGATCAACGTCATTAACAGCACCCTCACCCTCGACAATACCGGCTTCAAGGATTCTGGCGACCGGCTGAATAACAGCGCGGCCATCAACCTCACCGGCTCTCTTGTCAACTTTAACGGTGCCCCGTCCGTGGCTTCCACGGAAACCATCGGCGCGGTCAACCTCGCGGCCGGTGTCTCCCGGTTCACTGTCAGCACCTATGTGGCGACCAATAGTACGAACGCGGGCGGGGCAGACCTGACGATCGGCAGCCTGAGCCAGACCGCCGGTTCCGCCGCCGTCGTTTATTTCAATCCCAGCGGCCCCGGCAACAACGGCGCGTATGGGCAAGCCGGCCTGGCCAACCCGCGCATCAAGATCAACACCGCCCCGACCCTGACCAACAACATCATCGGGCCGTGGGCCGTGGTCATGCAAACCGGCAACAACAACAACGGCTTTAACGGTTTCGCCAGCTACATCCCCTATACCACCTCCGGTGGCGTCACCAAGGGCGGCCTCGGGAGCCTCGGCGATCCGGGATATGCCGCCTACGACAGCACCGTCGCCATGACCAACGTGAACCAGCCCACTTGGAACGTGAAGACGAACGGGACGACCATTACAGGCACCAATACGGTCTATTCCCTGAATGATAACCAGCTCATCTTCAGCGCGGCGACCGACAGCATCAACCTAGTTTCCGGCGGCCTGATCATCGGCGGCGGTGGCACGGCGATCGGCGCGTCCTTGGACAGCGGACGCATCACTGCGGGTGGAACCAATAACGTCGGTGTCAACGATCTCTACCTCTATAACTTCACCAACGGCCGGACGCTCAATTCGCGTATCGTGAATAACCCGGGCGATGGCGTGACCGCTGGCTCGGTCAGGCTGGTGCTTGCCACCGGCGACGGCAATGTCATGACCATGGTCAATAACCTGAACAGCTACACCGGCGGCACTGTCCTGAATCAGACCGTTACGACGCTGGGTGCCTCCGCCGCCGGGACCAATGTTGGTGGTGTGAACGTCATTCCGGCGGGTGGCTTGACCATCAACAACAGCGCTGTAACCGAAATGACCGCCGCAGGCCAGATCAACCCGACGAACGTCGTCACCCTCAACGGCTCATCCAGCCTGACCCTGTTCGGCAATAACACCCTGGCCGGCCTCGTCTTCAACAGCAACGGCGGCTCGGGCACGCCGACGGTTACGCCCACCGGTATCCTCACCATCACCGGGAATATCTTTTCGACGCCGAACAACGCGGCCGTGACCCCGATCATCAGCGCCGGCACCCTCGACCTCAACCTCTCTTCCACGCACAACATTTCGGTGAGCGCCCTCAGCGAAGGCACCACCGTGAACAACATCGCCCAACTGTATGGCTTGAACATCAGCTCGGTGATCCAGAACGGGGGCTTCTCCAAGACCGGCACGGGTGTCCTGCAACTCTCGGGTGCCAACATTTTCACCGGCGGCCTGACGATCAAGAATGGCACGGTCGTCGCCAACATCAGCAATGCCACCACCGTCAGCGGCGCGGCCGGTCCTTCGACCACCGCAATCACCTTGGGCGACACCGGCGGCAGCAACTCGGCCAGCCTGTTGGCCAACTCGTTCACCGTCTCCAACCCGATCAACCTTGGAACCACCACCGGCACGCTGACCATCGGCAACAACGGCGGCACCACCGCGGCGGTCTTCCAAGGGAACATCTCGTTGACCAACAACCTGACGATCAACTCGACCGGCACCACCGGCACCACGACCATCAACACGGGCGTGATCAGCGGTTCCGGCAATCTCACCAAGATCGGCCCGGCCTTACTCACCCTCTCCGCCGCGAACACCTACACCGGCGTGACGACGATTGACAACGGCACCTTGAACTCGGCCACGTTTGCCGCCGTCAACACAGCGAGCGGCATCGGCCAGGGCTCGGTCGCCGGTTCGGCGGCGGATCTGGTTTTTGGTGGCGGTATCCTGCAATACAACGGCAGTGCGGTCGCGACCACCAACCGCCTGTTCACGATTGGTGATGCCAACGGGCTGACGGCCTTCCTGGATTCGTCGGGATCGAACACCCTGAGCTTCACCGGGACCGGCGCGATCGCCTTCGGTTCCTCGGGTGCCCGGACGCTAACCCTTACGGGGTCGGCCGGCGGAGCCAACACCTTCGCCCCCATCCTCGGTGACGGCACCGGCGGTTCCACCGCACTGAACAAGACCGGCGCCGGATCATGGACCCTTGCTGGCATCAACACCTACAGCGGCACCACCACGGTCAGTGCCGGCACGCTCACCATCAGCGGGTCCGGCACGCTGGGTAACGGCTCGGCGCCCTTGATCATGGGCGGCGGCACGCTCGACCTGGGCGGAACGACCACCCGCACCGTCGGTGCCGTGACCTTCGCGGCCCAGTCCACGCTCCAAAATGGCAGCCTCACCGGCACCTCCTACGCCGCCACCAATCCCTTCAGTGTCGCCAACTCCAACACCACCGTCACCGTTTCAGCCAGCCTGTTGGGCGGCGCGGGTGTCACGCTCACCAAGTCCGGCGATGGCATCCTGAACCTCTCCGGGACGAATGCTTATGGCGGCGGCACGGCCGTGAATTCGGGCATCCTGAGCTACCAGAACACCGGCGCCAAGCCTGTCTCGGGAACCACCACCGTCGCCAGCGGAGCCACCTTGGGATTGGCCGTCCATACCTCGGGGAGCTATTTCACTTCCGCGAACGTGGACAGCCTGTTTGCCAATACCCTTTCGGGTGTCAGCATGGACCCCAATGCCATTGTCGGCATTGACACCGCTGTGACCAACTTCACGTATTCCACCTCCCTGCCCACGACCACGAAAGGGCTCAACAAGCTCGGCGGCTACACCCTGACCCTCACCGGCAACAACAGCGGCATGTCGGGCCCGGTGACGATCACCACCGGCACTCTTGCGATCACCAACGCCGGGGCACTCGGAACCGGCACGCTTACCATCCAGCCCGGCACCGCCATCAGCAATTCCCTTGGTTCGGCGCTCACCATCAGCGGCAACAACACCCAGATCTGGAACGGCTATTTCACTGCCAGCGGTGTTTTGAACCTCGGCACCGGCAACGTCACCTTGGCCGCCTCGCCCACCAACGTTGGCACGCCGTCGTTGACAGTGCAGGTTGGCGGCACCAGCTACCTGACCGTCGGCGGCGCGATCGGCAGCGCTGACGCCTTCGGCCTGACCAAGCAGTATGCCGGCGTGCTGGATCTATCCGGCGTCAACACCTACACCGGCAGGACCACCTTCAATAACTCGGGTGGCGGCGGTATTCTGCGCATCTCCGGCACCGGCAAGATCGGCCCGGGCACGGTCAATTTGCCCACCATGAGCATTCTGGACATCACAAGTTCCGCCGTGCAAACCGTCAGCACCGTGACCAACGGCGGTGCTTGGATTCTCGGGGGAACCTTCAATTCCCTGGCCGACAGTGCGAGCGCCTATTCCGGCAACGGCTACATCACTTCGAATTTGCAGGGCACCAACGCCGGCCTAACCGCGAACAGTTCTTTGGGCCTCTACCTTTCCGGCACCAACTCCTACGGCAACGTCGGCTTTGCCGGCATCAATCCCTACGGCATCGGCACCACGATCGCTGCCGGCATGCTGGTGCCCATGACGCCTGCGGCCCTGCCCAACTCCGGCGCTTCCGGCATCATCACGGTGAACAACGCTGCCGGTTTGCTCGCGCTCAGAACCGGTACCGGCCAATGGACCGCGACTGACATCACCAACCTTCTGAACAACCCGGGCTTCACCTTCACCGCCGCCGGGGCGCTGGGCCTCGACACCACCAGCGGCAACTTCAGCTACACTGCCATTCCCGACAAGGGCCTCCCGCTGAGCACCCTTGCCGGTCTGACCAAACTTGGGCCGAATACCCTGACGCTTTCCGGCGCCAGCACGTATCCCGGAACGACCACCATCAACCGCGGCGGGATCAAGATTGATGCCGGGGCCGGCGGGTCGCTCTATGCCACCGCGCCGTATTACTCCGCGCTGACCTTCACCGGCACGGGCACGTTCAACTATGACAACACCACTGCCACCGGGGCCAAGGCGCAAACTCTTGGTGCCCTGACCTTCAGTGCCGGTGACGGTACGGTGCAGCTCACGCGCACCGCAGCCCAAACCGTCGGCTTGACCTTCGCTTCGCTGGCGGCCCGCACCGCCGGCGCCACCACGAACTTCGTCCTCACCGACACCGCCGGTGGCGGCGTGAATGGCACCGACCTCAAGGTCGCCTTCACCTCCGCGCCGACCGCCAGTGCGCTCATCAGCCAAGGCACCTTCTTCAACGGCTCCAATTACGCCGCCTACGATTTGACCGGATATGTGCGGGCGATGAACTACACCACCGACAACGGCGGCGCCGGCACCAGCGTGGCCGCCGGCTCCTATGCGACCTTTGCCGCCGCCAGCGCCACCGGCAAGCAGGTTGACCTCGGCACCTCCGCCAGCATCACCGGCGCAGCTAGCGAAAGCATCAACACCTTGCGAATCGGTGCCAATACCACCCCCAACACGGTGATCGTGGGTGGAGGCAATACCTTGACCATCGCCAGCGGCGGGATCCTCAAGACCGGCGGCACCGCTTCCACCATCAGCGGCGGCACCGGCATCTCCAGCGGCAGCGCCGAATTGGTCATCCGCACCGACACCGCCGCTGACTCGCTCGCCATCAGCTCGCCGATTCTGGGTAACACGGTGACCAAGACGGGGGCCGGTACCCTGACGCTCACCGGAACCAACACCTTCACGGCCTTACGCCTCAACCAGGGCCAGCTCAATATCAACAACGCCAACGTCATTGGTGCTGGCTGCACATTGACCATTAACGAAGGGACCACGCTTGACAATACCGGCTCCGGAACGGTTACCCTGACCAACAACCCGAACGTCACCATCAACGGCAGCTTCACCTATCTCGGAAGCGCTGGCTACGATCTGAAC
>Ga0209697_10003943_pt1 | contig 19722 bp, 18 predicted proteins | sample AliMusrvi5mmetaG_FD_184115 | JGI IMG/M metagenome (GOLD analysis project Ga0209697, IMG submission 184115) | Freshwater lake bacterial and archeal communities from Alinen Mustajarvi, Finland, to study Microbial Dark Matter (Phase II) - Alinen... | ecosystem: Environmental > Aquatic > Freshwater...
CTTAAACTTCCACCCTGGTGGGTGCAAATCGCTGATAAGGCTACAAAAGACCCCGAAACTGTTTTGGCAACGATGATGCTGTTCACAACCAGCGAACCACCATTGTTGTTTAGGGAGGAGTAAGTCGTCTGGGATAGGTCCAGCGTAAAATCTACCGCTGAACCACCTCCGGTATTGGGGACAATTATTCCGGAAGTGTCTAGTGCTCCCTTACCACAGGAGGCGAGCATCGGAACTATAAACAGCATTCCGGCAGATATTCCAAACGCAGAAAAAAACTCGTTTCTTTTCATAAAGTGATCTTTAAGTAAAACTTTTTTGTCCAACAATTCCTATTGGTAAGTCAAACGGGGGCAAACTTAAAGTGTTACTTAAAAAAGAAATCATAAAGTTAAAAAACAATAAACGAGGGTAAATTTTCCTCACCGGGTGACTCTGAGTCACCCGGTGAGGAAATGATGACGCTTAAAAATCAGGCATAAACCCGCAAGGAGGTTCCGTTAAGTTGCAGGTTGTATTTTTTTAGTGGCGCCGCTGCAGGACCATTGATCACCGATCCGTCCAATCCGAAATTGGAACCGTGATTGGGACAGTGGAATCGACCCGAAGAACTTTCGAAACCTATCTGACTTCCCTGATGGGTGCAAACGGCAGACAGTGCCACCAACACACCTGCTGAAGTACGTGCTACAATGATGCTGTTGACAACCACGGATCCCCCGTTGTTGTTTAGTACAGAATAGGAGGGAGTCGAAAGGTCCAGCGTGAAGTCAACCGGACCGTTGTTGTTTCCTCCTGTACCATTGCTCGAGGAAGAATCGGTCATACTCTTGCTGCAGGAGGATAAAACTGGAGCCATAAACAACATTCCGGCAGTGATACCAAAAGCTGAAAAAAATTCGGTTCTTTTCATCGTTTTTATTTTATCGTTAAAGTAAGTTATGGTAATAATGAATATTATTTAGAACGATTATAAATAAAATAAGTTTCACAAATGGGATAATTTATTTAGGCCGTGTCCACCTCCTCAAATGGGATCTTCAATGTATTGACCGGAATTTCGTTTGATGGGACTGCTTAAAGAACCATATTTAACTATCTTTGGTACGCATGGATGACTTATCCTTCCGTTAATAGACCGAATCGGGGTTTGTCGTACTGGAGTGTTCCATTTTTTTCGAACCTGTAAGATCGGGTTGTTCAATAATTAAACTGGATGAAAATGAGAAAAATTATTCCTGAATTGGAAAAGGGAAGAATCCTGATCTCGGACGGTGCCTGGGGAACCTTTCTCCAGCAAAAAGGTTTAAAACCAGGCGAATGTCCAGAGGAATGGAACATATCTAGACCAGACGATGTTTTTGAAATAGCACAAAGTTACCTGATTGCAGGAGCCGATCTGGTGGAAACCAACAGTTTTGGTGGAAGCCGCTTCAAGTTGGCCAACTATGGATTTGAAGACCGTGTTTTTGAGTTCAACAAGGCAGCGGCCGAAATCAGCCGAAAAGCAGCCGGTCCTGATCGTTTTGTGCTTGGTTCCGTTGGCCCTACAGGGAAGCTTCTATTGATGGAAGAGGTGACAGAGGAGGAGCTTTACGACGCCTTCCGTGAGCAGGCCATGGCTCTGGAAGCGGGTGGAGTCAATGCCATCATGGTGGAAACCATGACCGACCTCGACGAAGCACGAATAGCCGTGAAAGCTGCAAAGGAAAATACCTCCTGCGAAGTCTTTTGTACGATGACCTTTCAGAAAATCATTGGTGGAGAATACAGGACGATGATGGGAATCTCGCCCTCCGAAATGGCAGAAACCATCGTGGAAGCAGGTGCCGACCTGATCGGAACCAATTGCGGTATCGGAATGGAAGACATGATTGGTATGGTAAAAGAGATACGAAGTGTTCATTCATCCATTCCAATATTGGTTCATGCCAATGCCGGAATGCCACGCTATTTGGATGGGATCACCTCCTTTCCTGAATCTCCTTTGGATATGGCCGCACGGGTTGGAGAAGTGGTAGCTGCCGGAGCCAACATCGTGGGCGGCTGCTGCGGTACTACTCCGGAACACATTCGCAAAATCAGTGAAGCAATCAAATTTCGGTAGGAATGTCAATGACCGAATATCACTTTCGTTACGATGAGTTGTTGCCGGACCTGCAAAACTTTCACGCAGTTCTGGGCTTTCCCGACCATTCACTGCCTGCACCGTTCGACAGTTACTTCCAAGAGGCATTGGACTTTGCCTCAGAATTGGATGACATGATGGCTGCTTGCACTTGGGTTGATTCCTTTCATATGGAACCTGCCAAAGGTATCATCCGGGCCGGAGGGAAATCTTTTTACATTGGAAAGACATTGTGCAAGGAGCTGAGACATTCAGAAAAGCTAATTTTTTTCGTTTGTACGGCAGGAAAAACCATCAGTGCCAAGGCGGCGGAATTGCTGAATGGAGCGGATCCTGCCAGAGGCTACATCTTCGATCAGGCAGGAATTTTCCTGACTGAAGCCGCAGGTAACAGGATGCAACTACTTATTCAAGAGGAATTGTTACCCGGCGAAAGGATGACCAATCGTTACAGTCCGGGATATTGCCACTGGGATGTTGCAGATCAGCGGCAGCTTTTCTCCCTTTTTCCGCCTGCTCCGTGTGGCGTAACGCTTACCTCATCTCTCCTGATGAACCCTGTCAAATCGATCAGCGGGGTCATTGGAATCGGGAAATCGGTCAGCTACCGCGATTATCCCTGCGCACTATGTTTGAGCACAAATTGTATCTACCGAAAAACCAACCCTTGATTTCTTCACCCTTTCTTCAACATTTCCGTTCGAACCCTTTGTTCTGCAGCACCCCATTGAAAAAAAGCCCTATTTATTTACTTAATGTTAATATTCAGGGTGTTCAAATATCGATTTGAATGAATAACTTTGTGTCCGTCAAATTAAATCATATCATTATGAATAGAATAGCTGAGGTTGTAAAGCCGGGCGTGGTTTCAGGAACCGACTTGCAATACATCTTTAAAGTAGCCAAGGCAAATAAATTTGCTATTCCGGCTGTCAATGTTGTAGGTTCATCATCCGTGAATGCCATCATGGAAGCTGCGGTGATCGCCAATGCTCCTATCATGATTCAGTTCTCCAACGGTGGTGCAATTTTCAATGCCGGAAAAGGATTGAAGCTGGAAGGCCACAAGGCCGGTATCCTGGGCGCTGTTGCAGGGGCCAAACACATCCATACCCTGGCGGAAGCCTATGGAGTGCGTGTGGTTCTTCATACAGACCATGCCGCAAAAAAATTACTTCCCTGGATCGACGGATTGCTCGATGAGAGTGAAAAACATTTCGCACAAACAGGCAAACCACTGTTCAGTTCACACATGCTGGATCTTTCCGAAGAACCACTGGAAGAAAATATCGCCATTTGCAAACGCTATCTTGAGCGCATGAGCAAGTTGGGCATGACCCTCGAAATTGAACTTGGAATTACCGGCGGGGAAGAAGATGGAGTTGACAACAGTGGCGTCGACAACAGTCTCCTTTATACTCAGCCAGCTGATGTTTGCTATGCTTACGAAGAATTGAGCAAGATTTCCTCCAACTTTACCATTGCTGCCTCTTTTGGAAATGTTCACGGTGTATACAAACCGGGTAACGTCAAACTGATGCCTGTCATTCTGAAGAATTCACAGGAATACATCAAGGCCAAATTGGGCTTAACCGATGACCATCCAGTGAATTTCGTCTTCCACGGTGGTTCAGGCTCCTCTCACGAAGAGATCCGCGAAGCCATTGGTTACGGAGTAATCAAGATGAACATCGATACCGATACACAATGGGCATATTGGGATGGTATCCGTCAGTTCGAAGCAAAAAACCACGACTACCTGCAAAGCCAGATCGGCAATCCGGAAGGCGCCGACAAACCCAACAAGAAATACTATGATCCGCGTGTTTGGGTAAGAAAAGGTGAAGAGACCCTGATCGCCCGCCTTCAGGTGGCTTTCGATGACCTCAATGCCTTGAACAGCTTATAAACAGTTTAAGCATGATAAACAAAGAACCGTCCGGGCAACCGCGACGGTTTTTTTATTCTGTATTTTTGACAAACGGATGTCAGGTAAGGTTCTGTTCCTGCTTTTTGTTTTCTTTGCACAAAATCAGATGCCCCGAAAGATGAAATCCTTGATTTTGGAAGGTGTCTGGATTTTTTGCACTTATTAATTAGGTTAACATTTCACCATTACCATGAAGCTGTTTGCTGCATTCATCCTTCTCTTCCTGCTTTGCGGTACATCCTATGCCCAAAAGTCGAAAGAGCTGAACGTAAAACTGTCTGCACTTTACCAAGAGGCACTTACTAGCTCTCAGCAAGGAAATAGCTTGAAATCAGTCAGACTATTGAATGACATGCTGAAGATGGACTCCACCTATTACCTTGCCCACTTTGCTTTGGCAGATCTGAGCCACGAGGCGGGCAAGGCTGATGAGGAACTTGTTCACCTGGAGAAAGGGCTCTCTTTTGCCGGCGAGGCTTACCCAGCCGGCTTCAAATTTCTGGCGGAGGGATATTTCAGAAAAGGTGCATATGCTTCGGCATTAAAAAATATGGAACACTATTCCGGACTAAAAAAATCACTCAATCCGGAGGAACAGCTTCTTTTGGCTTCGTGTCGATTTTCTCTAAATGCAGTCAATCATCCTGCTGCCATTCAATTGATCAATCCGGGAGATTCAATCAACACTGTGGCCGAAGAGTACTGGCCATCGCTCAATGCAGAAGCCAACGAGCTGGTCTTTACCCGTCTGGAAACCAAAGATAGTCAGGGGAAAAGCATTGCAAAACCTCAGGAGGACTTCTATTGTTCCAAATTGGATTCTGACGGATGGCACAAGGCCAGGCCGCTTGGTGCTCCCGTCAATACCGATGAAAACGAAGGAGCACAGACCCTCTCTGCGGATGGCAAATGGCTGATATTTTCGGCCTGTGGAAGAGCAGATGGGTTGGGCAGTTGTGATCTCTATTTCTCGATGAAAAAGAATGGCAAATGGTCGGTGCCTGTCAACCTGGGTGAACCCGTCAACAGCGGAGCATGGGAGTCTCAGCCATCCTTATCTGCAGATGGAGAAACACTTTATTTCGTGAGCAGCAGGGCGGGTGGAAGAGGCAAAATGGACATCTGGAAAGCAGAGAAAATCGGGTTATCTCCTGAAGGAGTTCCCCAATTTGGTCAAGTGAAGAATTTACAGGAACTGAACACAGCCGGCAACGATCTCTCCCCATTCATCCATTCGGATGGTAAAACCTTCTATTTCGCCTCCGATGGAAGAGCGGGACTCGGTGGAACTGATCTCTTTGTATCGAGACTGGAGAATGGTAAATTTTCTGAGCCTGTCAATCTGGGATCTCCAATAAATACGAGCGGCAATGAAGAGGGATTGGTTGTTGAGACTTCAGGCGCAAGGGCCTGGTTTTCGTCCGACAGAAACCGGAAGAATGGCCGGGACCTCTTTTATTTTCTGCTTCCGGATCACCTGCGTCCTGAGCCCGTTTCCTATCTGAAAGGTGAAGTCACAGATGCGGCAACCGGAATAAAAATAAGTGCCGACATTGTTTTGACAAATCTTGGTACCAGCAGAATTGTCAGGAAGATTGCATCGATAGAAAATAACGGTGAATTCCTGATCTGCCTGCCTTCAGGTATCAATTACGGATTAAGCTTTTCCCGAAAAGGATATCTGTTTTCATCTGAGAATGTATCGTTGGTAAATGGCTTTAGCCAGAGAAGGCCCATGAAATTGAACATCCGGCTGAAATCGGTAACAACGGGAGCAACCACTACCTTGAACAATATTTTCTTTGAGACCAACTCCTGGCAACTGAAGATGGAATCTCAATCGCAGCTCGACCAAATGGCTCAATTTATGCATCTAAATCAGGGTGTAGTCATGGAGGTAGTTGGTCATACGGATGCGGTTGGAACAGCCCAATACAACGATGAACTCTCCCTTAGGCGCGCGGAAGCTGTGGTAGAAGAACTGCTCAAACGGAAGATTGAGCCCGATAGGATCAAGAGTAGGGGTGCCGGATTCACAGCCCCGGTAGGGGACAACAAAACTGAAGAGGGCAGACGTGCCAACAGAAGGACTGAATTTGTAATCGTGGAAATAAATAAAGTACAATAATATAATTGGGGAGCAGTTGTCAACTGTCACTGATTTGAATAAATTTGATGCAAATTAAGGTGAAATGATGAAAAAATCACAAATAGTTTTTGACACATCCGGTCTTGGATGGGATGTATGGTTTGGTAAGGGGTTGATTATCTTAACACTGGTTGCTTTGATGGCTGCTTGCTCCATCGAATCAAAATTAAACAGGAAATACGTGGGGAAATCTTTTACGGAAGTGGTCGAAGTAATGGGAGCACCCACAACCATTGACAACCGAGTCGGTGGCGGAACTTTCAGAAGCTATGTTAAAAAGATCATGCTCAGGGAAACGCCCATCAATACGGGTGCCTTTCGGTATGATAAGTTCGACAGTCCAAAGGCACTTAAAACGGAAATAACAGAGTTCACGGTGAATCCTGCCGGAAAGGTAACAGCCATCAGGTACAGTTGCGAATACACGAAATAACTTAAATGCAGTTTTATATTTGGAGCAGTAGATGATTTTTTATTTTTTTTTATACATTTGCACTCGCTAAAAAGTTCTGCCCAGATGGTGAAATTGGTAGACACGCCAGCTTGAGGGGCTGGTGCCGGTTACGGTGTGCAAGTTCGAGTCTTGTTCTGGGCACCAAATAAAAAAAAGGCAATTGATGATCAGTCGGTTGCCTTTTCTGTTTGCTACAATTACAGTATGTTAACACAACATCTCAAAAAAATATTGTAATTTTGGTGGCTTTTGCAAGGCCGGCGAAAAAAGCTGTCACAAATAGAGTCTGAATTTCAACAGGCAAGGATTAGTCTGGCATGGTTCTTGCGACTAAAAAATGATTATATAGCTTAATATATTATATTATGGCAGGTACCGAACTTTTCGGACAGGAAGAACGCAAAGAGGTGATGGATGTGCTTGATTCAGGCGTACTTTTTCGCTACAACCATGATGCTCAGCGAAATGGAATTTTCAAGGCCAAAATTTTCGAACAGGAGTTCAGCACCTACCTGGGTGCAAAATACACCCATTTTTGTGCAAGCGGTACGGCTGCCGATTCTTTGTCGCTGGCATGCTGTGGAATAGGTTATGGCGATGAGGTGATTGTGCCTCCCTATGGGTTCATTGCTCCCATTGAAGCCGTTCTTTTGGCCGGTGCGATTCCTGTCTTTGCGGAGATTGACGAAACCCTTTGCCTGAGTCCTGAGGGGATTGAAAAGGCCATAACCCCCCGTACCAAAGCGGTATTGCTGATTCAGGTATTCGGCTCGATGGCCAAAATGGATGAAATCCTGGCTGTTTGCAACAAACATAACCTGATTCTGGTGGAGGATGCTGCCCCAGCGCTCGGTGGAAGCTACAAAGGAAAAATGCTAGGCAATTTTGGCAAGATGTCGGCCTTCTCCTTCGACTATTATAAAATAATTACTGCCGGTGAGGGAGGAGCCATTGCTACCAACGATCCGGAACTTTATGAAAAGGCGCACAAATATTCCGATCATGGTCACGATCACATCGGGGAGGCCAGAGGCGCAGAACAGCATCCCATCCTGGGTTACAACTACCGTGGATCGGAACTGGGAGCTGCAGTTGTATTGGCCCAGTTACGGAAATTGCCCTACATGATTGAAAAACAGAAAAAACACCAACATATATTGAAACAGGTACTTCTGGAGTTCCCGGAAGTTAAAACCCGGCTGGTTCCCGATGAAAGCGGGGATTCAGCTACTTTTCTCTCCTTCTTTTTGCCAGACAACGAAAAAGCCATTAAAACTTTTGAAGAGTTTCAAAAAGAGGGACTGAGCGCTTCCTATTGGTACCGGAATAATTTTCATTATCACCGGCAATGGGGCCATCTGAAGGAGATGAAGTCGATCTTCAACCTTCCGGTGATGAAAATCAACAATGCTCCGGATTACAGCAAATTGTCGGTTCCACAATCGGATGCCATCATGCAACGCCTGATGATGACCCAGATTATGGTGAATTGGAGCGACGAAGATTTAGACATGCTGACTTCAAAAATGAGGTCGGCACTTAAAAACGCACTAAAATAAAAACTAATATGTTTAGAAATCTTAAGGCAGTTGGACGGGTTCTTTATGGAAGGAACAGTTTCGGACAACTGGATGACGTATTGAACGAATTAAGAGATCACAAGGATTCTTATGTACTGTTTCTTGTTGATGAGTATTTTGATGGCAAGGATTTCATGAAACGAATCCCCATGCATCCTCAGGATATCCTTAAAATTATTGACATCACGGAAGAACCCAAAACAAAAACAGTGGACGAAATCGTTGCAGAGGTCATAAGCTTGGGCAAGGGAAATCCGGTTTCTGTCGTGGGTATTGGTGGTGGCAGTGTCATGGATTATGCCAAATCTACCAGGCTAATGTTTAACAACGAGGGCTCTTCCGCCTTGTATCAGGGACTCGATCTGATCAAAAATAAGGGAGTACATTGCACGGTAGTTCCAACTATTTCTGGTTGTGGAGCCGAAGTCTCCATGACAACTGTGTTGACAGGTCCTTTAAAAAAATTGGGAATCAAGGGCAATTTTACGCCAGCCGACCAATTGGTGATTGACCCGGATTTAATCGCTACCGTACCGGAACCTCAGCGGTTTTATACCGCCATGGACTGTTACATCCATAACGTTGAAGCACTCAATGGTCATCGCAAGACCGTAATGGGTGACTCTTTGGGAATCGAATCCCTGAGGCTTTGTCGGGAAATTTTCCTGAGTGAGGACAGCCATACTCCCGAAAATGACGAGAAACTCATGATTGCCTCTTATTTGGGAGGACTCTCATTGACCTATTCTGAAGTTGGTGCCTGTCACGCCATTTCCTATGGTTTGGCTACCGTTACAGGTGTTCACCATGGATTGGGAAATTGCATTGTTTTCAACCAGCTCGACGAATTCTACCCCGAAGCGGTGAAGGAATTCAGGCAAATGATGAATAACAACAACATTGATCTTCCAAAAGGATTCAATGCCAACCGTACTCCGGAAGAGATTGAGAAAATGATCGATATCTCCCTGACCCTGATCTTTATGTGGGCTCACGTATGTGGACCGAACTGGCAGGACATCATCACGCGGGAGAAACTGCGCGGACTGCTCCTGAAAATGTAAAACTTAAACAATGAAGAATATTATAAAAGTTGGAAACGTTGAATGTGGTGCGGATAAGCTATTCCTGATCGCGGGTCCCTGCGTGGTGGAAGACGAAAAAACAATGATGGATACCGCCGAATTTTTGGTGAATTTGTCTCAAAAACTGGATCTGCCGCTCATATTCAAGTCCTCTTTTCAGAAGGATAACCGCAGTTCCTCAGACTTCTATTCGGGTCCTGGCCTTCACGAAGGTCTGGCAATGCTGCAAAAAATCAAGGAGACCTTCAACGTGCCACTGATCACGGATATTCATTATCCGGATCAGATTGCCGCTACCGCTGAAGTGGTCGATGTTATTCAGATTCCGGCTTATTTGGTGATGCAGACCACCCTGGTCGTAGAAGCCGCCAAAACAGGCAAGGTTCTTAACCTGAAACACGGTCAATTCCTGGCACCTGAAAACATGATCAAGCCAATCAGGAAAGCCGAGCAGGCTGGAAATTATAATCTGATGGTGACGGAGCGGGGTTATACCTTCGGTTACAACGATCTGGTGGTAGATCCGAGAAGTTTTTACCACTTGCGTACAACCGGTTATCCCGTCATCTTCGATGTGACCCACTCCATCCGCAAATACGGTATCCCAAGTTCGGATCCAAGAGGTGGTTCCAGGGAATTCATTCCTACCCTGGCACGTGCGGGCGTTGCAGCCGGTATCGACGGATTGTTTCTGGAGGTACATCCGGACCCATCCCGGGCTCTTTGTGATGCAGCCAGCCAGATGTGCATCGCAGATGTCACGGAATTCCTGAAACCACTGATCGAAATTCATCAAGTTGAAGTCAAATACAGACCAAAATTTTAATACATAAATTATATGGAATTTTTTCTTGACTCGGCCAATATGGCTGAAATTGAAGAAGCCCTGAAACTGGGGATCATTGCCGGTGTTACCACTACACCAACCTTTATGCACAAAAACGGTATCACGGATATCGATGGTGCCATTGTCAAATTGTCGAAGATGGTGCCAGTGCTGATGATCGAAGCTTTGGGCGAAACTTCGAAGGAGATCGTTAGTGAGGCACATCGACTCCTCGCCTTGGGACTTGACAAGAAAAAAACTGTTTTCAAAATTCCTGTGAATTTCGAAGGAGTAAAGGCCTGTAAAATTTTACACGATGATGGATTCCTGATCAATCTGCATCTGGTTTACAACATCCAGCAAGCCTATCTGGCACTTACTGCTGGTGCCAATTATGTATGTGTATTGGTTGGCCGTATGCAGGATCAGGGTCACGATGCACTCGGCTTGGTGAAGGAGATCGTTCAGGTGATCAATACCTATAAATTCGACGCAAAGGTCATGTTCTCTTCGGTCAGGTATCCAGAGCATATCAAGGACGCCTTGCTCATCGGAGCCCACAACATTACAGTGCCATGGAGCATCATGAAAAAATTGGGCGACAATCACCTGACCAAACTGGGAACGGATCAATTTTTCCAGCACACACGTCTGATGACCATCCAGGTTAAAAGTGTTATTTCAGAAGTCAATCCCGTTGTGGATCTCAATTGCAAGGTGCTCGACGCATTGCTTAAAATGACCGATTCAGGCATGGGAGCGGTATCTGTAGTGTCCAATGAGGGGAAACTTGCCGGTATCTTTACAGATGGTGATCTTCGTCGCCAGATGCGTAAAATGGGCGACCTTATTCTTACCGCTACGGTTGGAGAGTGCATGACTCCGAATGCCATCTCCATTGAGTCGGATGCCATGCTTCAAAAAGCAACGGATATTTTCAATGCCAATCAGGTAGACAACATCATTGTAACTGAAAATGGCAAACCAATCGGGATGCTGGACATTCAGGACCTGGTAAAACTGAACCTTTTGGATTAATTGACACACTATACAAAAAGAGGCGGAACAGCAATGTTTCGCCTTTTTTATGCGACCACGAATTGTCCTGCCGGCAATGATCCCAACGATCATTGGTGTAAATAAACTGCTATATGCGGTGTAAGCATTCGGTGAACCCCGTCTTGTTTTTGTAAAAATCAGATAAAACTTTCAAAGTTTCTCCATAATGTTCAGAGAACCTTGCAAGAGGTTGGAGACGGTTTTGACTAATTTGGATTTTGCAGTTTATAGTTGTGAGGGAGCAATTCAGCCAGGTCTTTGCTGTAATCCTTGTCGTAATGATGGACATTGTTCAGGAAGAAGACCAGCCAGTCACGGAAGTTCACACCAGCTGCCTTGCAGCATCCCAGTAAAGAATATATTATGGCTGCATTTTCGGCTGCTTCATGATTGCCACAGAACAACCAGTTCTTCCGGCCCAGGGCAATCGGCCTGACCGCATTTTCTGCCATATTGTTATCCATCTTCATCCGGCCATCCAGATGATACCGGGTCAGCTTGTGATAAATTCGGTACGTGTAATTGATCGCTTGTCCAATACGTCCTTTGGGCAATACTTTGGGGTACTCTTTTACCATCCATCTTTCAAAGGCGACCATAATGGGGTATGAGAGTCGGGAACGTAATTCAGCACGCTGGTCATAGGATAAATTTTCCAGGTCAGCACGCCGTTCCACGTCATAGAGCAGACCGATCTGCTCCAGTGCATACGATGCCCTGGCTTTATCCTCCTTTAACGCTTCATCAAACCGCCGCCTGGCATGCGCCCAGCAACCAATGGGTAGTACTCCCTTCTTATTCTCGTAAACATCATATACGGCATAAGCGTCTGTCTGGATTACCCCCTGATAATCCTTAAATAAGTGCAATGCTATTTTTTGTGCCCGGGAACCATGGTCGTAATAGAAAAAGACCAGGTCCTTCATCACAGAGCGAACCATCCAGAGGTATCCTTTTACTGCCTTTTGCTTTTCATTGTTGATAATCGGGATGGTAGTCTCATCACTCTGGATATAGTCAGAGGCTAGAACCATATCCATCAGCCGGTAATAAATTGGTCTCATCAGGTCGGCCACATCCTGGAACCACCCGTTGATGGTAGCCGGGGAGATGGATATGCCTTGTTGCTGAAACATCTGGATCTGACGGTAAAACGGAAGATGGTTTACGTATTTGTCAATGATGATATCGGCCAAAAGACTTGCTCCGGCATAACTTTTAGCGATTGGCAGTGCAGGCATCGGAGCGGTGATGACTTGCTTATCCACCTCCAGTCTCTTGTCCTTTAGTGCATATTTGTGACGGATGATCCTGCGCACATACCATCTTGCCGGATCGCGCTCCAATACTTCTGTGATCTCCGGTTCCAGCTCTGTCCATTTTTCAGGGTCAGCATGCTCCGGATAAATGTGGCATTCTTCTCTTGGAAGGCTTTCCGGCAGGGGTTTACGTACAGGGTGATCTTTGGCCTTTACAGGTACACTGATTGTCTTGTACTGTTCGATCTCCTGTTTGGCACTGGTGGCAAGTTCTTCTTCTTCCGGAAGCAGGTCAAGTCCTTCAAAATCGAGGCGCCTTTGCTGCGGATCCTCATTAACAAACCGTTCACTGGATTTGCCCCAGACCTTGCGCAGAAGCATCTCAACCTGTTGTTTCAGTTTGTTTATGGTCTGATCCAGTTGATGGATCTTCTCATCGCGTTGATGGATCGCCTGGTCCTTTTGGGTGATTTGCTGTTGGTAAGAAACTCTTTCTGATTCGAAGTTTTCATAGCTGGCAAGCTGACTCTTGAGCTTGGATGCCTCCCTGAAAAGCCGGTCCCTCTCTTCAATAATTTGTTCTAAAAAAACCTCGTCTTCAGTATCCATTTTCCCCTGTCTTTAATGACTCAAAGATAGTAAATATCAATGTTTTAGCCAAACAAAAAACAGGTTATCGGGTGTTTTTTTGAAGATTTTTTCTTCTTTTTTGCTTTACATTTTTATCCGTTGTAACACCTTGTACCATCATCATCAGATCCTGCCAACTGGATTGAAACGTGTTGGTATTTTGATCAAAAACAGGAAGCTTGAAGGTGCCCGATTCCAGTTTCATATGATAGATTACAAGACCACCGCATTCCATATGCAGGATTTTCATGCTGGTACACGGGCGGTTGATAAAGATGTACACATCGCCATCCTGAACATTACGACCCATCAGATTGGTCACCATACCGCTCAGGGTATAAAAACTCCGGCGCATATCTGTAGGAAGGGAATACAGAAAATACCGCATGGTAGGTGTAAGGCTGAACATCCTATTAATGCGGTAAAAGCAAAAGTGAGCGCAACGTCTCCGGATCTGGCAAACCGCTGAGTTTCATACTCACGCCATTGGGGTAACATATCTCACAGGAAAAGGTGTTGCCTGCAGCTGCAGGAGTTGAAAAAGACTGAGATCCGGACTGTACCTGAAATGATCCTCTTTGCTTCTGGTTCTCAAAAACAACCGGCACAAATCCTTTCTTGGGTGGCAGCTGTCTTTTTAACTTGTTCTGCCAATAATAAAACTTGGCCTCACTCATTTGCTGGTTGGCACAAAAATCCCGGATTGTCAACCCTGATTCCAGAAACTCTCCGTAAACGACAGTAAATTGTCCCGCTTGCAACATCGCTTGTCTTTTAAATGTAGCCAAACGTAATGACCCGAAAGACAATTCAAAATACGGGGTTTACCGAATGCTTACTATGCGGTTGCAATGATTTTTTCTAAAAAAAATAATCAGAGACTGATTAAATTATATTTCTAAAATCCCGTAAGGAATTGTATGTGGTTATGACCAGTTTAGCTTTTGTATTTTCAGGTTGGCTGCTGGGAAGTGAAGGAATAAAGGCAAGTAAATCAGGATTGCGGTGATAGAAAAAAGCAATCCCCCCATGGCTCCGGCAGCAAAGGCAAACCAGAATACCTCTTTCTGTCCGGACCATACAAACGGAACCAGCCCTAGTGTTGTTGAGATAATCGTCAGGAAAATCGGGATTATTTTGTGATTGAAGGCCTTTAGGTAGATATGCAGACCACCCTTGATCCTTTTTGCACGGCAAAAATTGTTGTAATCGTTGATAATGTACAAACCGGCATTCACCACGATCCCGCACAGCAGGATAAACGAGGCAAAACCGCCCTGGTCAAAGTTAAAATCAAACAAATAAAAGGTCAGAAAAACCCCTATAAACGAAACCGGAATGATGGAAATAATGGCCAAAGGTTGCAACAAAGATTCAAACAAGATTGAGCAAATGAAATAGATAATCAGGATGACCAAAAAGATTAGAAAATACTGTTTTTTTTCCTTTTTGTCCCATCCGCCCCATTTAAATTGCCGGATAGAATAGCCCAAAGGCAAAATTTTTGTCAACTCCTTTTCCTGTTGTTCACGGACAATTTTGGATAACGGCTCCGGCCCGATGAAATTGTACGCTACCACAAGTTGATATTGCTGGTTGGTTTTGAAAATATCGTTCCCGGATTTTTGCTTGCCAATAGAGCCAAAACTTGCTAATTTAAATTGCTTCTCGCCAATGGTGACAGGCCGGTTTTTCAAGTCCCAGGCATTGTAGATCCCGTAGGAATCTGAAACGAGCGATACCGGTTGAAGCTCGTTGTTGGCATAAACCGGCGGCAATTTTGACTGGTAAACTTTGTCTTTCAGGAACAAATAAAACTGGCCAGCCTCCACCTGGTTCAAGCCAAGGCCTTCGTAATTGAAATTGATGGAATATTCATAAATCGATTTGGCCTCCCAACTTGAAGATCCCAATATATCAAGGTCCTTAATCCGCTCATTTTTTTCGAGTTGGATTTTTAGTTGCTCCGCATATCCATATAGTTGGTCGTAATTGTACCCTTCAAGGATGATTTGGCTATTTTTATAGTCGGATGAAAGTTGATTGGAAAAACCACGGCCAACACCAAATACCCACCAGTCCATTCCTCCAAGGCTGATGGCTTTGGAGGTGATCTCCTCCTTCAAAAAATAGGGAAATGAGCCGAACTCGTATCCAGGTTTAAATTGTAAGGAGATAGATGCCTGGTTGTATGCATTAATGGTAGTTTCGAAAATATCAATTTGCTTGAATTTGCTCAGAAAATTTTCCATCTGTCCCATTGCCTCGTTCATTTGCTGCACGGTACAGCCTTCGGGCATCTTCCCTTGCACATAGAGTGTAGTGCGTGTGGGTTCTGAATAGTAGGAGTTTTCAAATACAAATTCCGAAAAAAGCCGCAACGAACCACCGAGCGCTTTTTCAGCGATTGGACGTACATCCAGTGTAAACCAGGTACTTCCGAACGTCTTGTTGTACCAGGATGCCCAGTTACCTTCCTGCTCAATTTTAGATGGCAGCCACTGGATGGGAATTCCAAAACCAAGCAACAATAATCCAATGTAGGCCCATTTGTGCCTTTTGCTGAACCGGATGGACCGCAGGTAAAAATGAGAGATCCAGACGACAATCCTTTTTCGCCTGAAGCCTCTTTTGGCTCCTGATAGTTGTAGTTTCACTTTATCCATCAGCGCCGGAATAAAAAACAGCGCAATGCACATCGAAACCGACAGGTTGACTATGATCACCTGCGCAAATTCGATCAGGTTGATTTTTTGTTCCTCGTTAAAGAAGAAAATCACGCACAAGGCCCCCACTATGGCAAGGGTGGAGGCCAGGATGGCCAAAAATGCCTTCCGGTTGCCCTGATGCAGGATATGATCGATCATGATGATGCTGTTGTCGATGATCATCCCGAATGAAATGGTGATTCCGGCCAACGTGTACAAATGGATTTCAATTTTAAGCACGTAATAGAAAATGCATGCGATCAAAAGATTGGCGATGATGCCTGCCGTGATCATCAGCAAGTATTTCAGTCTCCGGCTGATCAGCAAAACAAAGGTTAGCAGGATGACCAGCGAAAAGATGGTCCGCTCTCCGATTTTATTTAACTCCTTATTCAGGTATTCCGTGGTATCCTCAGCAACCAGCAACGAATAGCCGGGGGGCAAACCGGCCTTCAACCCTTCCACTTCATCCCTGATTCTTTTTGCCAGAACCAGATTGTTGATATTCTCTTCGGGATAGATGACAAGGTTGATGGTGTTCAAACCATTGATCCTGAAATAGGAGGTAGCAACCTGTTCCTTGTAGGTGATCACGGCGATATCACCCAAAAGCACCATTCGGTTTTGTACTTTTTTGACGGGAATTGAGCGCCAATGAATGGAATCTTCCGCTCCGCTGCTCAGATAGATACCTGTGATAGTTTGTGTATTTGCGGCAAATCCGGAAACGGCAGCCTGTCCCAGATAATCCTTTCGGAAATAATTGGAGACACTTTGGGCTATCTCATCCGAACGGATACCCAGTTGTTGGATTAATTCACTGTTGAACCTGATTTCCCATTCATAAGGAGTCGAACCATATACTTTTACACCACTTATACCAGCTATTACCGATAGTTTGGGTACCAAATGGCTTTCTGCAAACTTTTGTATAAAAAACGGGCTTTCGCTGGCATTGAGCGTGTAGGTCAACAGCGGGCCGGAGCTCTCGCCACTCGTACCCATGGAGATTTCAGGGTACGACACCTGTTCAGGCAAATCGCCGTATGCCCTCCTGATCAGTGAAGCGACCTCAAAACGGGCGGCATCCAGGTTGACGGCTTTTTTAAATAACAAATCGATATGTCCGTACCCTTTGGACGATACGGAAGAGACTTTGTTAATGCCCTTGACCCCGCTAAACAATCCTTCGAGTTTGGAGGTGACCTCCTGCTCCAATACCCTTGCCGATGCGTCCGGCCAGCGGTAACTGACTGTTAATCCAGGTAAAGTTCGCGAAGGCGTCAATTGTATGTTGAGGAAAGGCAACAAACTAGCGCCTATTATCATCAACAAGATAAAGATAACAAGGATAAAGTAGGAATACAATTGATATTTGTTGGCGTGGATCAATACGAAAGGTCATTTATGTATGTTAGCTAAATCAATGAAAGGGAATAAGTTAGCCTAATATTGTCCCTTGTTTTTTCAATATTCCTTTTTGGATCATTTGGATTGAAGGTGATCTAGATTAATTTATTGATTCTTCAACTTTTCTTTGTATTCTAAAATATTTAATGCTTCTATTCTTCTGAACAAAAATGAATAATTTTATTTCCAGTCTCGATCGTTTCTTTGAGAATATCATCCGAATCAAATACCTACAATATTTTTGTCAGTGTAAACAGGTCAATTCTCTTACAGTATTTGATGACCAAATTTCAAAGATCCTTTACAATTTTGATAAATTCTTCTTCATTCCATAATTTAATTCGGGTAACAGTTTTCCCCTTGAGTATATATAAATTTGGAGACAGCGGTATCTCTATTGAAGCATATTAAACTATCTGTAATATTCGCATTTGTGCATCCAGAGGAATTTGAAAGTATTTTGTGTCGATCGTATGCATAAGTGTTGGTAATTTAATCATATATCAGTTATTTGTTGAAAGTTCTTTTAAGTATATTTCCATTAGTTTTTTGTTGTATAAAGGGTTCCCGATTAATTTGACCTTATTATCACTGTCTAATAAAAATGTTTGAAAAAGCCTATTTTCCGGAATGTTGTTAATTTTAATGAAAGTATTAGTGTAATCGTTAAAGCATGAAAAATTAATATTATTGCTCTCGAGGTAGTATTGTAAAAATATTTCATCCTTTGTGGAAATAATAAAAAAGAGACTATTTGCTATCCTATTTGTATTTGAATCAATTTTTAAAGAATCCCATTGCTTTAGTTCAGACAAGCATGAGGGACAACTACCATTTATAAATGATACTATTTTATACTTTTTCGAATTGAAGCTATTGATTGAATTCTTATAACTTTTCAAATTTTCAGGTATAATTATTTTTTTTCCATACCATTCTCTTATAAGTCCTTCGTATTCTGTTGTATGATGACAATTACAGAGCAAAAGTAAGGCAGAGAAAAAATAAATAATCCGAATATATTTTTTAATCAAGCAATAATTCAACCACTTTGTATTCCTTATCTTTATCGTCATATATAATAGCGAATAATTTTCCATTATTATCACAAGTTATTCTTATCAAATAATTTTCTGCCTCGTATTTGCAAATAGCTTTGCCCTCCAGGTCAAATTCATATATCGTTTTAGGCAAATTAGTTATAGATCTTCCTTTTATGTCTTTTTTTCTTAATGAAGAATGAAGTGCATAAATACGATTATCACTTATGGCTATATCCATAAATCCTGTAATATTACCATCTGCCCAAATTAGTTTGTGATTACTTATATTATATTCTGGTTTTGTAACGAACAACTCAAATTTTTTATATGGTAAGCCATCTTGTGTGGAATAAAGGCATAGATATGGAGTAGAAAATGCACCAAATGCGAAATATAATCCAGAAGGACTGGCTTTCAAAGATCCTTGGAAACGATCATTTATATTTGTGATTTTTTCTGATTCCTCAATTGGAATTGTTCCGAAATACTCACATTTTGTATTGGTTAAATTGGTGATCATAAAAAGTTTGCCATTTAAATAGCTGTCTGTAACGAATTTATAAGGCTCTATTTGAATAATTTTTGTTATTAATGGTTCTAGCTGATTATAACTAGTTACTTTAGGAATAACTGTTGAATTTTTAATATCAATTTTGTATGATAAATATTTCTTAAGATTAGGATCTAGAACTTGGATGCGATCATCTTTGTAATCAAGATTTGATGAAGATAATATCTCATTTGGACCCTTCCCCTTTTTTGCTCCAGAGAAAAGATACTTTCCAGATTGTTTGTCGAAGAAATCTAACACATTTTCTGACGAAAATGGATTATTAACAACTATTAATGAATCCGTTACGATAAACAAGCCAGGGATTTCCATGTTTAATTGCTTAACAATAACAATTTTTTCTACTTTCTTTGATTGTATAAACTTTATACTCCTATTTGTTGATAATTCACAGGAGCAGTTTATGAAATATGTTATTGTGACTAAAACTATTATCTTGATTGATAATTTCATAATTAAATAATTAGAAGGAGGTTTGAGGTTGTCAAACCTCCTTAAATGATTATTTTGATCTGGTCAATTATTTTTTTATAGCAAAAGTATAGGTTATTCCACCAGAACTACAATTTACATTTTGTTGAGTTGCATCGCAATCATCTGGTAATCCTACAGACATTCTGGCTGAAGCAAAAGCTCCGATGTTTGCCATCAGAAGTTCTCTGTCGTTTGCCTTTGGATCTTGCAAAGAAATATTTACGAGTAAGAATCCTGCTAAAAATATACCAGTGGAAATCTTAAAAATTAGTTTTTTCATTTTCTATTATCACTAGCGTTGCGTTGTTATTAAAATAAGTTCTTTGAAACCCTTGTTATTACTGCATTTGCTGAGTTTTTGATCGAGCAATGATTTGAAAAACATTTTGTGTTTATTAGCCGAAAACTTTGGCCAT
>Ga0209697_10003951_pt1 | contig 19700 bp, 18 predicted proteins | sample AliMusrvi5mmetaG_FD_184115 | JGI IMG/M metagenome (GOLD analysis project Ga0209697, IMG submission 184115) | Freshwater lake bacterial and archeal communities from Alinen Mustajarvi, Finland, to study Microbial Dark Matter (Phase II) - Alinen... | ecosystem: Environmental > Aquatic > Freshwater...
ACACAAAAAACGATACCTTAAAAGTTTTAAAATAATTTTATCATAATACACTTATCGCCTTTCATTATAAGTAATTATATTATTCAGAAAGATAAGCTTTATTAACTTCGCTATCATCGATTACGGTTAACATAAATCAATTGATAAATTCTTGCTTTATACGTTAAAAATTAGATCATCATGCAAGATATCTATAAAGGATATCCTGTTTAGTGGGCAATCATTCCTCTGGAATGTATATGAATATGATAGCGATTATTACTGCTCTATAGTTGATTCAATCCCCATATTCATCCGCCAGTTATCATGCGATGAGTTCGAGATTCAATCTCCTGGTAACGAGATCAATGGTATGCCATTACAAGAATTTATCCGCAGCTACTTTTCACTTGATATTGATACGAGTACTATTTTTCCTGAAAGTTTTCTTCTCTTGCATCCTGAACTTTGGAAACTTCTTGGTGAGTATTTGCCGCTGAGAATTCTGCGGCAGGATCCTTTTGAGACCATGATAATGTTCATGTGTGCTCAAGGCATTGGGATGCATCTGATCAGAAAACAGGTTACTATGCTTACAGAAAGTTATGGAGCGAAAATATCCGTCACTTTCAAGGAAAAGGAGGTCGTTATGCATAGCTTCCCCACTCCTGAGCGTCTTGCTGCGGCGGAGCCTTTTGCCCTCAGTCGCTGCACAAACAATAATCGAGTCCGGGCAGCAAATATTATTGCAGCCTCACGGAGCATTGCGGAGGGAAAAATTGACCTTCATAGCCTTCGCAAGAGAGATATCCCTCTTGATGAGCTTCGCATGACGCTTTCTCAGAACAGTGGCATCGGGTTTAAAATCGCTGACTGTATCGCACTTTTCGGTCTTGGACGTTTTGATGCCTTCCCCATTGATACCCATGTCAAGCAATACCTTGGAGTGTGGTTCAACAGTTCAACTGCACTTCGATCTTTAAGCTCTGCGACATATCTTATAATGGATGCTGAAGCGCGAACGGTATTAAGCCCTGAATTTGCAGGCTATGCCGGGCATATGTTGTTTCATTGCTGGCGTAAGGAAATTAAAAAAATGAGATCATTTTGAGATGCTCAGATGTGTACTGACTACCAACCAAAAAGGAGCGTATCATGACCGTTGCAAAAAAAGTGCTGATTACCGGTGCATCCGGCTATTTAGGCCGATATGCCGTAAAAGAGTTCAAGGCTCAAGGCTATTATGTGCGCGCACTGGTCAGAAACCCTGAAAAGATCAAAACTCCGGGGCTTCATGGTGAACCTGCAGTGTACGATATCGTTGATGATATCGTTACCGGTGATGTAACTGCTCCCGAAACCATTGAAGGTGTCTGCAAAGGCATTGATGTTGTTTTTTGCGCTCTTGGTCTTACCTCTCCTGATGCTCATCACACCAGCTACGATGTTGATTACCTTGGGAACAAACGCATTCTCGATCAGGCAATTTCCGAACATGTTTCAAGGTTCGTTTATGTATCCGTTTTCAATCAGGATAAGATGCCCGAAATCCCGACAATAAAGGCTCACGAGCAGTTTGTTGCAGAGCTGAAAAAATCAGGGATACCCTGGGCAGTCATACGTCCGAACGGCTATTTTTCCGACATGGGACGATTTTTCTCAATGGCGCAAAGCGGCCATATCTTCATGATTGGAGAAGGAGAGAAAAAAATCAACCCGGTTCATGGTGCTGACTTGGCCAAGGTCTGTGCTGATGCGGTTAATGGTGAATCGCGCGAAATTCCTGTTGGTGGGCCGGATATATATACCTTCAAAGAAACAATGGAACTGGCATTCCAGGCCTGCGGTAAAACACCCTGGATAACAGAGCTGCCCATGTGGCTGGCCGAAGGAGGACTAATGGTTACCGGGCTTTTCAACCGCAACTTGGCCGATCTGCTCTCGTTTGCTGTTGAAGCGCTGAAATTTGACCATGTTGCACCGGCTTACGGTACCAGGCATCTCAAGGATTTCTTTGAGGAACTGGCTTCTAAACACGAATAACTCCGTCAGTCTGACGTCAGCAGGAACACATTTACCAGTGGAGCTGCTCCTGAATCAGCTCAAGCAGCTCGCTTTTCCTGACTGGTTTGGTAATGAAGCTGTCGCAACCAGCCTCTGTGGCTTTTTCTTTGTCCTCTTGTGAGGTAAATGCTGACTGGGCAATAACTGGCAGGTCGGGACGCTGCTGTTTGATGAGTCTTGTTGCCTCAAAACCGTTCATTACAGGCATTTTAATGTCCATGAGCACCAGATTGATCTCCGGATGATGCTGAACGAGTTCAACTGCCTCCCAGCCGTTAACGGCACAAATAATGGTAAAGTTTTCGCCTTTCAGGTTGCGTTTAAGAAGCAGGGTGCTTACCTCATCGTCTTCGGCTATAAGAATGCAGAGATGCGGAAGTGTTTCTGGAACTTTTGCCTCCGGCAAAGCAGGAGAAATGCTTTTTGGTGCATTGACAGGGTTATACTGCAGTGTGAATGAAACGTTAGTTCCAGTCCCATCTATTGATTCAACCTTGATTGTGCCGCCAAGCATGGTAACGAAGGATTTTGTAATGCTCAATCCGAGCCCTGCTCCTTCGTAGCCTCTGGTTAAGGTGTTGTCTACCTGGCGGAAACGATCAAAAACTTTATTTTTCATGTCATGAGGAATACCAATGCCTGTATCGATAACATAAAATTCAAGATTTTCATCCTGTTTTGTATAACCGAAATCAATACCGCCCTTCGTGGTGAATTTAAGGGCATTGTTGACAATATTTATCAAAATCTGATTCAACTTTCCGTTGTCGGTTTTGATGAGGCTTTCGCTGTCCGAAAGCCCTTTGGAATAAGTCAAACGCAATCCTTTAGAGAGTGCGTTAGGCTTGAAAAACGCGTAGATGTCTTCCAAAAGCTTGTTGAGCGGTGTTTCACTGATTTCAATGCTTGTCTCTTTGGCATCAATGCGTGAGATATCAATCAACTCATTAATCAGGTTCAGCATACGGTGACCGCTTTTCTGTATGAGTTCAATGTACTCTGCCATTTCCTCACCAGAGAGGTGAGGCTCTTTGAGCAGTTCCGAAAAGCCGAGAATGCCATTCATCGGAGTGCGTATTTCGTGGCTTATATTAGCAAGAAATGCTGATTTCAGGCGGTCGCTCTCTTCTGCTTTTTCTTTGGCTGCAATCAGCTCAGCCAAATATGTTTTCTGTTCAGTGATATCCTCTTTGACTGCCACAAAATTGGTTATTACACCATTTTTATCAATTATAGCCGAGATAACAGCTGTTTCCCAGAAGAGTTCATCATTTTTCTTTTTGTTTTGGAACTCTCCTCGCCAAATCTTTCCTGAAAGGATAGTTTCCCAGAGATCTTTAAAGACTGATTCTGGCGTCAGACCTGATTGAAGAATCCGTGGATTTTTACCTTTCGTTTCTTCTATCGAGTACCCGGTAAGCACTGTAAACGCCGGGTTGACGTATTCAATATTGCCGAGGGGATCGGTAATAACAACAACAGCAGGACTTTGCTCAACAGCAGTACTGAGTTTTACAAGTTGATTTTCAAACAGTTTACGTTCACTGATATCACGGAGTAAGCCGATCACTCCGGAAGAACCGTTGTCATTGAAATATTGCGAATGAATTTCTGCCTGAATGAGTGAACCGTCTTTTTTCTTGTACTTAAACTCAAGAACCTGATTGGTCAATTGACGCTTCATGGCATCAGTGAAGATTGCAATAGCCCTTGGAACTTCCTCTTCTGCCATGTATTCGAAAAAAGCATGTCCAAGTAACTCATCCGGCTTATAACCGGCAATTTTTTCAACTACTGGTGAAACATAGGTTATCTCTCCAAAGGAGTTGTTAACAAAAACCACCTCGGAAATTTGTTCTGTAATGGAACGGAACATCCTTTCACTTTCACGCAATGCCTGCTCGGCGTGCTTGCGATCACTGATATCACGGATCAAGCCGATCATTCCGGAGATCTCCTGATCCTGATAATATTGCAGATGAATTTCTGCGTCCAAGAGGGTGCCGTCTTTTCTCTTTAACTTGAATTCGAAGATCTGGTTCGTTGTTTTATACTGCAGGGTTTTGTTGAATACTTGTAATGCTTCAGGAATATCTTCTTCCAGCAAGTAGATGGAAAAGGGGTGTCCAATGACCTCATGGGGCAGATAGCCGAAAAGTTTCTCTACAACAGGTGAAACATAGTTTATGGTTCCGAAGGAGTCGATAACAAATACTTCATCTCCCATCTGTTCAGTTATGGAACGAAAGTTTCGTTCACTTTTGCGCAATCCTTCTTCAGTTACCTTCTGAGAGGTAATATCTGAGAGAATAATCTGGCATGCATTCTCAGTATCACTTACAGCAGCTTCAATGTGAAAGGTGCGAATGGATTGTTCAGAGTGAACAGTGTAGGGAGTAGAGGCCAAAAGCTTCACCTCACAGTTACCAGGCACTCTCGTAGAGCATACTTTTTGGAGCATGTTATCAAGCACCAGCGTGTCCTCTGGCTCAAGAAATGACATAAAGTGCATACCTTGTAACTGTGAGCGATCAACTCCAAGTATTTTGGCTGCAATCAAGTTTGCCTGCTGAATCTTACGATCCCGATTCAAAGTCAAATACCCAACTGGCGCACAGTCATAAAGCTGGGTGTACTTTCCAAGACTTTCTTCCAGCTCAACCCTGGTGCGAGCCAGCTCTTCCTGCTGCATTTCAAGTTCGAGCTGGTGCACCTCAAGCTCATGAACAACCCTGAGCATCTCTTCGGGTGAAGAAGAAGTGCTAAGACGTTTTTGCTTAAGTTTCTTTTCAGCAATAGATCTTAACTCAGATGAACTTGGGGTTTTGCTTTTCTGCTTTTTGGCCATAAGGGGAAAAACCTCTTGATACAATCAAGGAATAGTTAAAAAGACTGAAAAATTACAGAGGCTTTCTAACATAATTATATCTGACTGATACCTATGGAATATATAAATTAGTTCCCGAATAGTAATCCCATGGCACATGCTAGCGGGGGCGCCTGCAGAGTGCTCATCATCTATCCTTCCCTTTCACCCCTTTTTTTCACGGCTTCCCGCTTTTTTCTCAATGTCTAATTCAATACCTTAAGGCTCGATGGAATTATAAAGGAGAAGTACGCGGAACAGCCTGCAATTCCTATACATAACACTACCAGAAACTTTAGAGAGCAAATAACAGTACATGTTGAAAATTTTTGAAAAGGTCTTCGGTTCCAAGCACGATAAGGATATAAAAAAAATCCAGCCGGTTATCACCACTATCAATGAGCTTCAGGGCACAATGTCATCGCTCAGTGACGACCAGCTCCGCGAGAAAGGCCGGGAACTGAAAAAGAAGGTACGGAGCGTTCTGGAGCCGTTGGAGCTGGAGAAAAAAACTCTCTCTCAGAAGCTCGACAACCCTGATATCAATATCGATGAGGCTGAGACTGTAAATGTCCGGCTTGACACCTTGGCGGAAGAGTACGAAAAGGCCACAGCAAAAATACTCGATGAGCTCCTTCCCGAAACATTCGCCCTTGTCAAAGAGACCTGCGTGCGCCTTAAAGGCCTCAAATACCAGGTCATGGGAAGGGAGATGATCTGGGATATGGTGCCATATGATGTTCAGCTGATTGGTGGAGTTGTGCTGCATTCCGGAAAAATATCCGAGATGGCAACCGGTGAGGGAAAAACCCTCGTTTCGACATTGCCGGTTTTCCTCAATGCACTCACAGGAAGAGGCGTCCATGTCGTTACGGTCAATGATTATCTGGCACAGAGAGACAAAGAGTGGATGAACCCTGTCTTTGATTTCCATAATTTTTCGGTAGGTGTTATTCTCAACACCATGATCCCCGAAGAACGCCGGGAGCAGTACCAGTGCGATATAACCTACGGAACAAACAACGAACTTGGTTTTGACTATCTTCGCGACAACATGGCCGGAACTCCGGAAGAGATGGTTCAGCGGAACTTCTATTTCGCCATCGTTGATGAGGTCGACAGCGTTCTTATTGATGAGGCTAGAACTCCGCTTATCATTTCAGGACCTGTCCCACATGCCGACAACAGCAAATTTCAGGAAATCAAACCATGGATCGAACAGCTGGTCCGGGCACAGCAGCAACTGGTAGCAACATACCTCGGTGAAGCTGAAAAAGTTCTGAAAACAAAGCCTAATGATACAGATGCCGGCCTTGGGTTACTCCGCGTAAAACGTGGGCAGCCGAAAAATACCCGTTACATCAAGATGCTCTCCCAGCAGGGTATTGCCAAACTTGTTCAGGGTACCGAGAACGAATACCTTAAAGACAACTCCAGCAGAATGCAGGAGGTCGATGACGAACTCTATTTTGCTGTTGACGAAAAGGGCGGAACTATTGACTTGACTGATAAAGGTCGTGAGTTTCTCAGCAAGCTCAGCCATCAGGACAGCGATATTTTCATGCTTCCGGATGTCGGTTCTGAGGTCGCAGCTATTGAGAGTGATGCAGCTGTTGCTACTGCTGAAAAGATCACCAAAAAAGACGAAGTATACCGCCTGTTTGCTGAGCGCTCTGAACGCCTGCACAATATCAGTCAGCTCCTGAAAGCATACTCCCTCTTCCAGCGAGATGATGAGTACGTCGTGCAGAACGGTCAGGTGATGATTGTCGATGAATTTACCGGACGTATTCTTTCCGGTCGTCGCTACAGCGATGGTCTGCATCAGGCTATCGAAGCAAAGGAGAATGTCAGGATTGAGGGTGAAACGCAGACCATGGCGACCATCACCATCCAGAACTTTTTCCGCCTCTATAAAAAACTTGCAGGTATGACCGGTACGGCCGAAACCGAGGCTTCCGAATTCTTTGAAATCTATAAGCTCGATGTTGTTGTCATTCCCACAAACAGCAGGATTGTTCGTAAGGATATGGACGATCTTGTCTACAAAACCCGTCGGGAAAAGTACAATGCGGTTGCGCTGAAGGTTGAAGAGCTGCAGAAAAAGGGACAACCTGTCCTTGTAGGTACCACAAGTGTGGATGTCTCTGAAACCCTTTCGAGGATGCTTCGTGCTCGCAAAATTGCACACAATGTGCTTAACGCGAAGCAGAACGATCGTGAGGCGGAAATTGTCGCTGAAGCAGGTCAGAAAAATGCGGTGACCATTGCCACCAACATGGCTGGTCGAGGAACCGATATCAAACTTGGACCGGGTGTACGGGAGCTTGGCGGACTTTTTATTCTCGGCTCTGAACGTCACGAGTCACGCCGTATTGACCGCCAGCTCCGTGGACGTGCCGGACGTCAGGGTGATCCGGGGGAATCGGTCTTTTTTGTCTCGCTTGAGGACGAACTGATGCGCCTCTTTGGTTCTGACAGGGTTATTTCCGTGATGGATCGCCTCGGACATGAAGAGGGCGATGTGATTGAGCACTCAATGATCACCAAATCAATTGAACGCGCACAGAAAAAAGTTGAGGATCAGAACTTTGCTATCCGTAAGCGCCTGCTGGAATATGACGATGTACTCAACCAGCAGCGTGAGGTTATCTATTCACGCCGGAAAAATGGTCTTCTCAAGGAGCGTCTGACCAGTGATATCCTTGATCTGTTAAGGGATTACAGTGATGTGGTCGTTAAAAAATACCACAAAGAACATGATGTCGATGGCCTTGAGGAGCAGCTGCTGCGTGAGCTATCGATCGAGTTCAAACCTGACCCCGAAACCTTTGACCGCGAAAGTGTAGACGTTATGGCAGGAAAGCTCTACGATACTGCCTTTGCTTTTTACCGCCGGAAAGAGGCAGCCGTACCGGCAGAGATTATGCAGCAGATTGAAAAATATGCTGTCCTGAGCGTCATTGACTTACGCTGGAGAGAGCATCTCCGTGAAATTGACTCACTGCGTGAAGGTATCAATTTACGTGCTTACGGCCAGAAAGATCCGTTGCTGGAATACAAGCAGGAGGCCTTCCGTCTCTTTGTTGACCTGCTTCGCGACATAGAGCACGAGACCCTCTCGCTGGCCTTCAAGCTCTTCCCTGTCGATCCTGAAGAAGCCAGGGAGATGGAAGAAAAACAACGTAAAGCTGCAATCCGTCAGGACAGGCTTGTCGCTCAGCATCAGGCGGCCGAAAGTGTCTATACTGCATCGTTTGGAGTAGATATGGCGTCGGGTGAAAGCGACAACGAGGGTACACCGAGCCCGCAGCAGCCTGTTATTGCTGATAAAAGACCAGGCCGCAATGATGAATGCCCATGCGGAAGCGGAAAGAAATATAAAAACTGTCACGGCCAGCAGCCCTGATCCCTTGAAAACGTTTAGCGGGTACCAATGAAACATACTGAAGTCGAAGTTACGCTTGCCATTGCTGCAGAGCACGGTTTGAATGCTGAAGAATATGGGCAAATCTGTACCATTCTCGGAAGAACACCCTCGTTTACAGAGATTGGAATTTTTTCTGTCATGTGGTCGGAGCACTGCAGCTATAAAAACTCCATTGCGGTTCTAAAAACCCTTCCCCGCGATGGCGAGGCTCTCCTGACCTCCGCCGGTGAAGAAAATGCAGGTCTGGTCGATATCGGTGACAACCTGGCGGTAGCCTTCAAGATCGAGTCACACAACCACCCTTCAGCCGTTGAACCCTATCAGGGCGCAGCTACCGGTGTCGGTGGAATTCACCGCGATATTTTCACGATGGGTGCCCGTCCTGTGGCATCTCTCAACTCGCTCCGCTTCGGCTCTCCCAAAGACCCCCATGTGCGCTTTCTGGTTGACGGCGTCGTGCGCGGCATAGGAGATTACGGCAACTCATTTGGCGTCCCGACTGTCGGTGGCGAAATTTATTTCGAAGAGGGCTATACCGGCAATCCCCTGGTCAATGCCATGTCGGTCGGCATCGTTGAGCATAACAAAACCGTCAGTGCAACAGCCTATGGTGAGGGAAACCCTGTCTTGATCGTCGGCTCCTCAACCGGAAGGGATGGCATACATGGCGCAACATTTGCCTCTGAAGATCTCAGTGAAGCCTCAGAGGATAAACGCCCGAGCGTTCAGGTTGGTGACCCTTTTGCTGAAAAGCTTCTTCTTGAAGCCACCCTCGAGGCCATTGCAACCGGTTATATCGTCGGCCTGCAGGATATGGGCGCAGCCGGCATCACAAGTTCTACATCCGAAATGAGCGCAAGGGGCATTGAAAAACTTGGAACTGGCGGCATTGAAATCGACCTGGATCTTGTTCCGATTCGCGAAGTCGGTATGAGTGCTTACGAAATCATGCTCTCCGAATCGCAGGAACGAATGCTGATTGTTGCGGCAAAAGGATTTGAAGACAAAATAATTGAGGTCTACCGTAAATGGGATGTGCTTGCGGTCACAATCGGTCGCGTAACCAGCGACAACCAGGTCAGGGTTTTTCATCAGGGTGCTGTAGTTGCTGAAATTCCGGCAGAAACGCTGGTACTTGGAGGTGGAGCTCCCGTCTACATCCGCGAGGCTGTTGAAAAAAAGCCGCAAACACTGGTCGCAAAGCTTGTTGAGGATAAAAACCTTGACTTCAAGGCACTCAGCAGTGAGCTGCTTTCACGCCCCAATATTGCAAGCAAGCAATGGGTCTATCGGCAGTATGACTCCATGGTGCAGACAAACACTGTCACCCCCGTAGGTCATACAGACGCTGCTGTAATCCGCATCAAAGGCTCACGGAAAGGGCTTGCCATGAAAACCGACTGTAACGCACGTTACGTCTATCTCAATCCGCTGGCCGGCGGCAAAATCGCTGTTGCCGAATGTGCCCGCAACATTGCCTGCTCTGGTGCCAGGCCGCTGGCTATAACCAACTGCCTGAATTTCGGCAACCCCTATAAACCTGAAGTCTATTTTCAGTTCAAGGAATCGGTCCGGGGCATGGGTGAAGCATGCCGTGCCTTCAATACTCCGGTAACCGGCGGAAATGTCAGTTTCTATAACGAAACAAATATCGGCGGTGTCCGTTCAGCCATTTATCCGACACCGACCATAGGTATGATCGGGCTTCTCGATGATATCGACAATCTCACAGGATCAACATTCACGAACTCCGGAGACGCAATCCTTCTTCTTGGCTATCCTGAACTCACGCTTGACGCTTCTGAATACCTTGTCATGCAGTACGAAACACCTGGTCAGGATTCTCCCGCAATCGACCTTGACCATGAAAAGAATCTCCAGGATCTTCTTGTTTCCCTTGCAGGTAAAAAACTTGTGCACTCCGCGCACGACATTTCCGACGGCGGACTCTTTGTTGCTCTTGCCGAAAAATCAATCATGAACGCCCCTGCCCCCCTGGGATTCAAGGTTGAGCTTGAAGATTCTGATAGCGGCCCATACCACATTCAGCAGCAGCTCTTTTCAGAAGCCCAGGGACGCGTCATTCTCAGCATAGCTCCTGACAATGCACGGGAGGTAATTGAGGCCGCCAATAAACACAATGTTCCGGTACGCGTTATCGGAAAAGTTGTCGATCATGATGCAGTTATCTCTATAAACGGTGAAGAAATCCTTCATTTCCAGATTCAAGAGCTTACCGGAGCATACTATCACTCGCTTGAGCACGCTCTGCACCTTGATGAACTGTTGTGACAAACATTAATCCTTCCCGATAAGGGAATGAAGGAGCGCAAATAATGCTGCCGGTTCTAACTGCACTGGAAATGAAAAAGGCCGACAAGGCGGCAATAGAAGAGCTTCATATTGGCGAAACCCGTCTTATGGAGCTTGCCGGACGTGAATCTCTCCGCATTATTAAGGAAACGCTTCAAACCACTGACTCCCTTGCCGGCACATCGTTTCTTCTTGTCGCAGGCAAAGGCAACAACGGTGGCGACGGCTTTGTGCTTGCCCGCCACCTCCTTAATCTCGAAGCGTCAGTTGACCTCGTTCTCCTCTATCCCGATACAGCTCTTCAGGGTGTCAATCGCGAAGGTCTTGCCACTCTTGAGGCCTACTCAGCATACACACCAAATCTGCGAATTTTTGAGAGCCGCGACGAAGCACTTCCCTATGTCGGGGAAACCTCCTACGACATGCTTATCGATGCCATTGTCGGCACAGGTCTGCGGTTAACAGAATCGAGGGTTGAGCTGCCCTCCCCCCTTGCTGACGGCATTGAACTCATCAACACTATCCGCGAACAATCCGGCGCCCTCACTTTAGCCATCGATATCCCCTCCGGTCTTGATGCAACCACAGGGCTGGCAGCCACTCCTGCAATCGAGGCGGATGTTACTGTGACCATGGGATTTCTGAAGACAGGCTTTTACCTCAACGAGGGTCCGAATCTCTGTGGTGAGATCCATGTTGCAGAAATCTCTATCCCCTATTTTCTTGCAGAATCCTCTTCCACGCACCTGACAGATATAGAGTTCGCCGCAGAACACTTCTTTCTCAGAAAACAGGCAAGTGCCAAACATACCAATGGCAAGGTGCTCATTATTGCCGGTTCGCAAACTGATCACTCCTCAATGCTCGGTGCAGCTTTGCTATCTGCAAAAGCCGCCCTTAAAACCGGTGCAGGGTACGTCTGCCTCTCGGTACCGATCTCTCTGGCAACTGCAATACATAACGCTATCCCCGAAGTAGTGGTAATTGGAAGGGATATAACCACCATACTCGAAAAAGCCGAATGGGCCGATGCTGTCATGATAGGATGCGGCCTCGGTCGCGACAGCGAGGTGATTGCCTTCATCACACAGCTTCTTTCTCATCCTGAAATTTATGGGAAAAAGCTCATACTCGACGCTGACGCCCTTTACGCCCTCTCAACCAATGCAACTGTCGAACTGTTAAAAAATTGCATTGAAGCGATTCTTACGCCCCATTACGGCGAATTCAGCCGTCTCTGTGGAGCGTCAGTCGAAAGTATTGCTGCGGATCCCATTGAATCCGCAAAAAGCTATGCCGAAAAGCATGGAGTCTCGATGCTGTTGAAAGGCGTTCCAACCGTTATTGCAGAAAGAGATGGGAATGTTCTCTTAAACACAAGCGGCACCGAAGCACTTGCCTCGGCTGGTTCTGGAGATGTTCTTGCAGGAATAATTGTTGCCCTGGCTGCAAAAGGGGCGGATATTGTTAATGCGGCTGCGGCTGCAGCCTGGTTTCACGGAAGGGCCGGAGACCTGGCATGTGATGTCGCCAGCCTGGTCTCATCGGGCATGGTGCTTGATTCGCTGCAGCAGGCCTTTCAGGAGGTTTTTGAAGTTGAAGAACCTCTCTGAGCGCCCTGTCAGCAATCTTTCAGGCTTCCTGGTAGCGAAGAAACTTTTTGATGTTGCGTGACGCCTGACGGATACGCTCCTCATTCTCAATCATGGCAACTCGCACATACTCATCTCCGTAAGCTCCGAATCCAATACCGGGACTCACGGCAACCTTTGCTTCACTCAGCAGCTTCTTGCTGAACTCCAGACTGCCAAGATGGCGGTAGGGTTCAGGAATTTTAGCCCACACAAACATGCTTGCCCTTGGAGTGACAACAGGCCAGCCTGCATTTTCAAAGCTCTTGACCATAACATCACGGCGCTTCCGGTACACTTCGCAAATCTCCTGCACACAGCTTTGATCCTCCGTTAGAGCTATCGTAGAAGCTACCTGGATAGGGGTAAACGTACCATAATCAAGCCAGCTCTTGATCTTTTCAAGGGCGCCGATCAGTTTTGCATTGCCGACCATGAAGCCGACACGCCATCCGGCCATGTTGTAGGTTTTCGACAGCGTATAGCTCTCAACTGCAACATCCTTTGCGCCGGGAACCTGAAGGATTGAGGGGGTCACATAACCGTCATACGTGAGCTCGGCGTAGGCAATATCACTGATTATGTAAAAGCGCTCCTGGCGGGCAATGTCGACCAGCTTTTCATAAAACGGGAGCTCAACAGTAGCTGTGGTGGGATTGTTTGGAAAATTCACAACCAGATACTTTGGCTTTGGCGACGATTCGCGCAGTGCTTTTTCAATATTCCGGAAAAATCCGGCTTCATTAAGAGTTAAATCATCATTCAGTTCAAGCTTCAGCTTGTGCACATTGCCGCCGGCAAGAATAAATGCCTGAGAGTGTATCGGGTAACAGGGGTCGGGAACCATCGCCAAGTCCCCGGGATTGGTGATAGCCTGCACAAGATGCACATAACCCTCTTTGGAACCCATCGTAGCCACAACCTCACGATCAAGATCAAGATCAACATTGTACTTGCGCTTGTACCAGGTACCTACCGCACCGCGAAGCTTGTAAATACCCTTTGAAACAGAGTATCCATGCGTGCGGGGCTTATTGATGCTTTCAATAAGCTTGTCGACAATATGCTGGGGAGTAGGGCCGTCAGGATTGCCCATTGAAAAATCAATAACATCCTCCCCTGCTCTGCGTTCAGCCATTTTCAGCTCATTAACCGCAGCAAAAACATACTTCGGAAGACGCTTGATCTTGTCAAACTCAATTTCATCAAACATGATTTCTTATCAAAAAAAATAGTTCATGACAAAAAAAGAAAAACCTCTGCATCATAAGCAAAAAGAACATCATATCAATGCACCCCAATAAATTTTCAGTCGGCAGTTTGCAGTCTGCAGTAGGCCATCAGCCCTATCTTTCTTTCCTGCCAACTGCCAACTGAAAACTGCCTACATATAAAAATCCTCCTCCCTCTGATGCCGGAGGGCGAGAATGGTTACGGTTTCCTTGTCTTCGATTTCAAACAGGGCAACATATCCGGCATTCCCGAATGAAATAAGAAGCTCACGTAACAACGGATTTTGATCTGTCGCCTTGCGGCAACTGAATGGGAAGCGCCTTAAAAACTCCAAGCCTTTCGTTATAGCCTCCAGCGCTCGTACTGCAGCATTAATATCCTCATCAAGAAGAAACTCATATAGGCGAACAAGATCACTTTCTGCTTCACGAGTGAAACGTATCCGGTAGTTCAACGCTTTGCCTGCTGTTTTGCTTTAGCAAGCATTGCCTCTAAGCCCGTCAACACTTTCTCCTCTGAGATATACTCCACTGTTTCTTTCGCCTTTTCCCTGGACAGAAGTCCACGAGCAATAAATACTTTCTGGTTCTGACGTCGCTCAATATTGCTGCGTATCGAATCCTCAATAAACCCTGAAAGGGTTTCTCCCTCCTGCAAAACACTCTCAGCAGCAGAACGAAGCTCAGGATTGACCCTCAAAGATGGTAACGATGCAGTTTTCATGGATGTTCGTTTGTCATGCGTTGCTTTTGCAGTGCAATTTAGCTAACAGCGCCATAATCTCCAATCAGTGCCATCGATTCATTTCCAATAGCCGACTGCCGACTCTTCTCTCCCATCTCAGTACTATCTTTCTTAACTGCCAACTATCTTTCATTCAGTTCAGGCTGTTATATCTGGCTGTGGCAGTAAGGTCAACCAGTTTATGCAATGCATGTAAACACTCTGCCGCTCCCTGATGCCCCAAAATATCTTTAATCCGCCATGCTGCGCTTTGCGCATAAAATCCCATGCTGAGTCTGCGTTCCTGTCCTTTTTCCTGCATCGCATTCGCTATGCCTGTTTCTATAAACGCCACTTCTAATTGCCACTCCTCGGGGTATGCTTTCATCACTCCCCCCAACCTGTCATGAGCGGCTTTATACTCCCCGGCCTCGATGTTCTTTATAATGCGCTGCAAGGTTCTTTTCATGGCGTCAATGCTCTTGATTTACTCTTTCCAGCTAAAAAAGATTTGACTTGAAAATACCATTTTTTCTGAAGCATCAAGCCAGGTAACACTCTCTTTTATAAGCCCCATAGGTCCTATAGGCCCTATAGGCCCCATAAGCCCTATTCTTCTTTTCATCAAATATTGTATACTGTGGTCACAACATCCCTACCAATTCAACAGTGAGCCATGACTCCAGAACAATTGTCGCAAACACTGGTAAAGAGCGAAGGACTTGTCTACAATCCTGTAGCAGTCAAATTTGTTACTTCGCTCAGTGATCTGCCCGAAGGGGTAAAAAAATTCGGAGCCTCTTCAGAAACGACCGGCCCGAAATCATTTCTCTGTGCCATGTGGGGCGACTGTCTTAGAGGCGCCGGGCCATTCTACACTACCAAAGAGCATCAGCTTTGCGGTGGCGGAGCAATATCAGCTGGTTTCGGCAGCCTTCTGCCTCTCGAGGTTGCAGAGAAATTCATGATCGGTGATGGCAAACTGTTTGGATCGATGAATGCCCTTCGCAACTCAATGGAGTCATCCCTGCCGTTTGAAGATGGAGAGTTTGAAGCTCAGATTATCGGGCCTCTTGCTGCGATGAATGACGATGAACTGCGGCCTGATGTGGTCCTGATCGTCTGCAAGCCCTTTCAGGGACAGCACATCATGAGAGCTTACGGGTTCGACAGCGGCGAACTGATTCATGGTATATCCGGCGGATCGACCTGCGAGATGGTTTCAAGCTATGTTGTCAGAAGCGGAAAACCGACCTTCACGCTTGGCGACACTGGCGGCAATGCCGGACTCTCTCTCGAGCCCGATGAGGTGGTGCTTGCCTTCCCATACGACAAGCTCGAAATAGCTGTTAACAATCTGCCGCGTATATGCCGGACATCAACCATGCATCGGCACAACATCGTCCATGAACGCTGACATATACCATGCTCAACCAAGTTTACGATCGTAATGCATCATAATCATGAAGAAAACATCGAGGCAGTCAGAAAAATGGCACTGCAGTTCCTCGCTGAAGTGATCGGTCAATGCCCGGCCGGACTCGAAAACAATACAAACAGGGATATCGTTTTCGCTGTTGTTGGCTTCCAGTACGGTGCCGTTCAGAGCGCCGCTTACGTTGCCGGTCTCGGCGAGGATGCCTCTCTTCGTATTACAGAAGATGTTGTCCAGACAATCAACGGCATGGACAAGGAGAGGGTATCGAAATTCCTTGCCCTGATGCCGATGCTTGCCGCAAAAGAATATCCCCCGATCGGTATCGGCGGCAAAGCCATTATCGCCTTCTACAATTCCACAACTGATGAGGAAAAGCTGGAGACTGCCGTTTCGCTGCGCGAAATCCTCCGTCAGATCGATGAATCCTGAATCCCCCTTGTGATCCCGATACGCAGTGAGGGAACCATCTTCCTTCCTGATCTTTTATAAGTCCTATCCCTCTTTTTTTCATCTTTGTTTTCTATACAAATCTTTGTAATTTTATAGATTAGGCTATCCGAAACAGTATCCTTTACTGAACCTTTATTTCCCGGATATAATGAACACATGCCGCTATTTTATTTCGCCTTAGCCTGCTGATTAATCACTTTTCTATTTAGTATTTATTCACTTCAGTTGTAAGACAAAACGATCATGCCACGTTACACGCCTGAACAGCTTGCCAAACGCAATGCATCCGTATGGACTGAAATACAGATTCTGCTTGCACCGGTCCAGTTCGTCATTTTTCTGACCGGTGTCTGCCTGAACATCCTCTATGCCAACCATCTTGCTTCCTTTGACTTTTTCTGGATAAGCGTTGCAATTCTCTTCAAGACCCTCTTTTTTGTCATTCTCTTCATCACCGGGATGTTCTTCGAGAAGGATATTTTCGGCAAGTGGGTCTTTTCGAAAGAGTTTTTCTGGGAGGATGTTGGCAGTTCGGTTGCGACCTTTTTTCATTTCCTTTACTTCGTGCTGGCCTGGAAGGGTTATCCCGACAGTCAACTGGTGATTTGGTCCTCCGTAGCCTATTTGAGCTACATCATCAACGCCGTGCAATACCTGGCAAGGATCTGGCTTGAGAAGAGCCATGAGCGGAAGATGAAGCTGAAAGCGGAAGCCAGGACAAATCCGATTTGATCAAACCTCACATCATTGTACGACATCATGCATCAAAACTTTACAAAACTCTGGAACATCACCTTTCTTGTTGTTGGCCCTCTATGGGGGCTGTTTGTCTGGATGGTATGGACATCTGGACAGCTGAAGACTCCGCATCATGAGATCCTGTTTTTAAGCGTGGTCGTTCCCGGCTTCATCCTGATCTACCTGTCAGGATTCCTTATAGCAAAACGTCACGCAATAAAGTATCCTGATACCAAGTAAAGGCTCCATCTTCCCTCCTCGTCTTTTATAAGCCCTATAGGTACCATAAGCCTATAGGACCTATAAACAGCCATCCTAATAACTCCCCGAACACCATGTCCGAAAGCTTTTTTCCCATACCAGACCTCCGCATATTTTCATTCGGCACAACCATTGCCGTTGGAGTCCTGCTCTGGTTTATGGAGGGCATCATCCCTTGGCTCTCCCCGCAAAAGCACCGTACACTCCATGCGAAGCTCAACCTCTCAATTGCCGGCCTCAACCTGCTGATTCTGCTCCCTTCCGCCGTACTTATGGCATTCATGCTGAACTGGTCAAGAAATGCCTGGCCAGGAATCGGAATGCTCGTTCATTCCCCGGTTGCCAAAGCCATCGTGATCATCCTGCTCATCGACCTTTGGATGTACGTCTGGCATCGTCTCAACCATGAAATCGCATTACTCTGGCGTTTCCACTCGGTACACCACAGCGACCCGACCCTCGATGTCACCACCAGCTGGAGGTTTCATTACATGGAGATCCTGATCTCGGAACTCCTGCGTTTCCCACTCTTCATGCTCATGGGTGCAGGTATCGAACATCTGTTGCTCTACTCGCTCCTCATGACCCCGGTCATTGAGTTCCACCACAGCAACATCTCCATTCCGCCAGCCCTGGATCGTCTGGCCCGCCTCATCATCCCATCCCCCATGATGCACCGCCTGCATCACTCAACTCTCAAGAGCGAACACAACACCAACTACGGCAGCATGCTCTCCATCTGGGACCGTCTCTTCGACACCTTCCTGATCAAAGACAATCTCGACGACCTCCATCTCGGTCTCGACCATGAAAGCGACCCCAACAAGCAGCAACTCATCCCTCTGCTCCTCAGACCGTTCCGCCCATAACCAGCTATCGGCGCCCTTCGACCATCATACCCCAGATAGGATCGTACCCGTCGATATTGTCCGTCATACCTGATGCATCGACGACCGGCCTACCCTCGTTATACCAGCGAAAGATGCCACCACGAAGGTTACGGAAGCTCTTCGCTTTCGAGTGACCGCAGGCACTCTCCAACCGCTCAAGCAGTTCCGAACTGCGCTGGCCGACCGAACAGTAAAAGACCAGGTCACGCCCCATTATGAGTGTTCCATATAGAGCGACAAAGTCAGCCCCACCGGTACCAGGGTCAAGCCTCACAGCCGTTGCGATACGACTTTTCTCGTACTCATCAGCGGTGCGTATGTCGAACAGCAATGGCGGTTCCGATCCGGCAAGCATAGCAGCCAGTTGGTCAGTAGCCAGGTGTTCCACCCGGTGAGTACGCTCGATCACTACAATAGCAGCATCAAGCAACCTGTCATTAATACCAAACATATTCCGTCATCCCGATACGAAGTGAGGGATCTCTCTTCTCTTCCTTCAAAACTGCCCACCGCCAACTGCCAACTCTCTTCATTTTTCACTCGGCCCTCAGCACTTTTTTTTCTGCCAACTGCCAACAGCTTTCTTTCATAGGTCCTATTTGTCCCATAAGTCCTATAGGACCTATTCCTCTCTCCTACTCTTCGCCAAAGAAGTAAGATACCGGTGGGTATAAATCTTATCAACTCTTGAGAGTTCACTCAGCTGGTCAAAGAAAATCACCTCCACTCCGTATTGCTGACGAATCCTATCGATCATTGAGAGCCATAAAAGAGCGGTCATCTCTGCATCCGCCAGCGCACGGTGAAATACTCCGGTCTCCGGGATGCCTGCATGTGTCACCAATGTCTTCAACTTATGGTTGGGAGAATCCTGATAAATCCTTCTTGACACAAGCAGAGAGCAGCAACAGTCACCCTCATACACCCGTTTCGCCCGTTTCAGCTCAAAATCCAGAAAACGACGGTCGAATGAAGCATTGTGCGCAACGATATTATGACCGTCTATAAACTCCGAAAACTCACCCATAACCACTTCACAACACGGCTGGCCTTTCAGCATCTCATTGGTGATCCCGGTATAACTCTCGATAAAAGGACTGATCCGGAAACCGGGATTCATAAGCTTTTGAAAGCGGTCGACAATCACCCCATGCTCAACAAGCACCGCCCCGATCTCGATAGCCCGGTCACCATAGTGTGGCGACAAGCCCGTCGTCTCGAAATCCAACACCACCACACAATCCGCCAAAGTTCGCTGCATTCAATAACTACCAATTTTCATTATTACACCAGCAAGGAATTAACCGTCAATTGCATTCCCTTCCAAATCTTTTATAAGTCCTATTGGTCCTATACGTCCTATAGGGCCTATTCCGCTCTTATTTTTAACTATTCCATTACCTTTCTACTATATTTATTTCAGGACGAAGATCTCGAACTGAGGAGGTAAAAATCTATGAAAACTCAGGAATTTGACAGAAAATTTGATGCTGGTGAAGATATTACCAGTCAACTTGACATAATCAGTGCCCGCAGGGTAAAACAGCAGCATAAACGAGTAAATGTTGATTTTCCTGTATGGATGATTGAATCACTTGACAAAGAAGCAAAACGTCTTGGTGTATCACGTCAATCAGTCATTAAAGTGTGGCTCGGCGAACGCTTGCTGAAAACTTGAAGATAT
>Ga0209697_10003952_pt1 | contig 19695 bp, 23 predicted proteins | sample AliMusrvi5mmetaG_FD_184115 | JGI IMG/M metagenome (GOLD analysis project Ga0209697, IMG submission 184115) | Freshwater lake bacterial and archeal communities from Alinen Mustajarvi, Finland, to study Microbial Dark Matter (Phase II) - Alinen... | ecosystem: Environmental > Aquatic > Freshwater...
AAACGGATCCCGGCCGCGACCCTGGAATTGCTCCGCGGGGTGGACGTGCTGGTGCTCGACGCGCTGCGCCCGGCCTGGCATCCCACGCATTTCTCGCTCGGCGAGGCCTTGGCGGCGGCGGCGGGAATCGGGGCGGGAGAGACTTGGTTGACCCATCTGGGACATGAGAATGAACACAACGAATTGACCAAGTCGCTGCCGGCCGGGGTGCGGGTGGCATGGGACGGCTTGAAGGTTTTTTTGGACGCTCTTGCATGATCCGAAAATCCGGGCATGCTTCCGCGCATGTGGAAATCCGTCGCGCTGGTGATAGGACTGTCCGGGATGGGGCCGCTCCCGGGCGCACCGCTGGGACCCAATGAGGTCGTGGTGGTCTTCAACAGCAGCGTGCCCGAAAGCCTGAAACTGGCGGCAATCTACCGCGAGGCGCGGAACATCCCCGCCGCCAACCTGATCGGCCTGCCAATGCCCGTGACCCCGGACGTTTCACGCGCCGATTATGTCTCCACCATCCAAAACCCGCTGCGCTTGGAATTTGAAAAACGCGGGTTCTGGGTGCGGGGCAAGGACCGCAGCAACCTCATCGTTCCCGTGTCTAACAAAATTCGCGTGCTCGTGACGATGCGCGGCGTGCCCCTGCGAATCCAGCCGGTACCGGAGCCGGCACCCGAGCCGGCGCCCAAAGATGCCAAGAATGCCAAGCCACCCAACGAGGCTCCTAACAACCCGGTCGCGGGGCGGGATGAGGCGGCGGTGGATTCCGAGCTGGCGCTATTCGGGGTCGAGGGGGTGCCTATCAAGGGGATTTTGGACAACAAGTATTTCCAAAGTGAGAAATCCATCGGCGAGGCGAGCCTGCCGTTCATGGTGCTCACCGCGCGGATTGACGCGGCGAGCATGGCCACTTGCGAGAATATGATCCACGACGCGGTGGAAACGGAAGCCGCCGGCTTGTGGGGACGGGCTTATGTGGACATCGCCAACAAGTTTCCCGAGGGCGACAAGTGGCTCGAGGGAGTCGTCGCGGAAAACCTCCGGGTCGGGATTCCGACGGTGGTGGACCGCTTCAACGACACTTTCCCGAAAAACTATCCGATGACGGAGGCCTCGCTCTATTACGGCTGGTATGACTCGAATGTGAGCGGACCATTCCTGAATCCCAAGTTCCGTTTCCGCAAGGGCGCGGTGGCGATGCACCTGCATTCCTTCAGCGCCCAACAATTGAGCAACCCCCAACAGAATTGGAGCGCCCCGTTGCTAGAAAAAGGCGCGGCCGTCACCATCGGCAACGTCTATGAACCGTATCTGCAACTAACCCATCAATTTGACATCCTGCACCGGCGCCTGTTGGCCGGGTTCACTTGGGTGGAAGCCGCCTGGATGGCCATGCCGGCGGCCTCCTGGCAGGGTATTGTGTTAGGCGATCCCTTGTATCGTCCGTTCCTGCAGTTCGACGGCCGCGGCAAACACCTCAAGGCCGACAGCGATTTTCTAACATTGCGGCGGGCGTCCATCAAGTGGGGCGACCAACCCGACGAACTGCGCACGCAACTGCAAGCCGCCTCTGAAACGCAGAACAGCGGCACCATCTCCGAGGCCGTCGGCCTGCGCCTGCTGGCGGACGCGAAGCCCGCCCAGGCCGCCGTGTGGTTCCGCAATGCCAAGGAGCACTATGCGAAAATCGAGGACAAACTGCGCCAGGACCTTAATCTCATCGCCATCCAGCGGGCGTCGCCCACCGGCAAGGCCCAGGCGATCCAAGCCTTGCGCGATGCCAAGGCCCGCTACGGGACGATCCCGGAGGCCGATGCCCTGTCTGCCTGGCTTGACATCCTCGACCCGCCACCGCCGCCACCCGCGGATCCGGCCAAGACTCCGGCACCGGCACCCCCCGCGCCGGCAAAGACCCCGCCGCAGCCGAAAACCCCGCCCAAATCTAACAAACATTGAGCGCGCATTGAGTCATGACCTATCTGTATTTGTTGGAATCCATCTGGCATCCGCCGCTGGCGTTTGAAGAGCGGGCGGTGGCGGGCCTCCCCGCGGAATTGGAACTGCAGGCCTTGTGGTTTGCCGGGGCCTTTGGCAGGGACTTCCGCTGCACCGACGGGCGCATTGTGCGGATCGTGCAATTCGGCGAATGGAACCGCGGCGCGGGCCCGGACTTTTTCCAAGCGGCGGTGGAAATCGACGGCGTGGTCAGGACTGGTGCGTTGGAGATCGATCCGGATGCCGCCGCCTGGGAAGCCCACGGCCACGCCGCCAATCCGGCGTTCCGCGATGTGGTGTTGCACGTGTTGTTTCAAGACGAGGCACGCAAAGCCTTCACCCGCACCTGCGAGCACCGCCATGTCCCGCAAGTGCTCATTTCCCACAATCAGCTTTCCGACGCCCTGAACCGGCCGCCCCGCGAGGTGGCCATCGCCCATCCGGGGCGTTGCGTGTATCCGCTCAAACACCTGGCCGCAGGGGCGCTCAGCACATTGTTAGATGAGGCGGCGCGGTTTCGGGCGGCGGCCAAGGCGCAGCGTTGGTTGCGCACCGAGGATGCGCACGGACGCGATGCCGCCTTGTTCCAGGCCACGGCGGAAACACTCGGTTATGGTGGCAATTCGCTGGCCTTGCGTTTGTTGGCACAGCGACTGCCGCTGGCGGTGATGAGGGCCGCCCCGGCGGCGGCTGAGGCAATTTTGTTCGGGGCCGCCGGCTTGCTTTCGCCCGACCTCCACGAGCAGGCGCCGCCGGATACCCGCGAATACCTGCGCGGCCTTTGGGACACCTGGTGGAAGCATCGCACGCAATTCGAGGTGACGCCGGAGCGTGCGATCCCCTGGAAACTTCACGGCCAGCGTCCGGCCAACCACCCGCATCGGCGGATTGGCGCGCTGGCCGCCTTGCTCGCGGTGTGGCCGCAATATCGCCGCCTCGCGCGGGCCCGGCCCTTCAAGGTCAAGCCGCTCCTTGATTTCCTGCAAGCCCTCCGACACCCGTTCTGGTCGCGCCGACACACCCTCACCTCCGCCCAGACCGCGCAGAAGCTGGCCTTGTTTGGCCGCACGCAGGGTTTGGAATTGGTGGCCAACCACCTCGCGCCCCTGGCCATGCACGAGGAGGCGATGACCTTCAAGGATTACCACAAGCTCCGGCATTCCGCGCCCAACGAAAAGGTGCGGCGCTGTGCCATCCGCCTGTTTGGCTCGCAGGCGCTGGCCCAACCGTGGTTGCGCCGGGTTTCCCATCACCAGGCCTTGTTGCAGATCTATCATGATTTCTGCCTCGAGGATTTCTCGGAATGCAACGAATGCCCGTTCCCGGAGCAACTCACCCAATGGAAATGACGCCAACGGCCATCACCATTGTTCTCAATGGCAGCCCGCATTATCTCGCGGCTCCCCTCACCGTGGCCGCCTTGCTCGATTCTCTCGGCCTGGCTGGCAAACCCGTCGTCGTCGAACTGAACGAAGCCGTCGTTTTCCCCCGCGATTACCCGAACACCCCGGTCCCCGACGCCGCACGGTTGGAAGTGGTGACCCTCGCCGCGGGTGGTTGAACCCGCGGGATTTCCGGCGCGGGTGATTTATTTGTTCCGGCGGGGTATTTTTCCCTTGCCACGATCACCGGCCCCAATTCAACCTCCCGCCGCGCGTCGCACGCCGCCGCGCTTGTCCCTCCGGTGTAGCTCAGCGGAAGAGCGGGTGACTGTTAATCACTAGGTCGTTGGTTCGATCCCAACCGCCGGAGCCATTCTAAATAAACGAGTTGTGAATGAATGAAGGCAACTTGTTAGGACTGACTGAACAGCCTGACTGAACACTTTTTGGAATCGCAGGCAGAAGGCATTCGTGATGAGCGAAGGATTGTTTCGGAATGCCCCTCTTGTGGTCACGTTCCGCCGACGCCGTGCCTTGGCGGGGCTGCCCCGCATCCCCCGCCGCCCCCACCACGATGAAAGCCTGGTGTGCGGGCGGTGGCCTTTTTTGCCGAGCCTGTGACGCTTCCTGCGGCCCGCATCCGTGGCAACGACATCGTGGCCGGCAACAGGTCTTACTCCTGCCCGCAAACCACAAGTGGTTTCGGAAATCACGATTTTGGGGTAATGGTTTCAACCACTACAAAGCGGGGGTTGTGCTTGATGTCGAATTCGGCACGCCCGCTGACTTGCACCTTCTTCCTTCTATGGGATTTGACGAAGTCCGCATGCTCTTTCCTGTACTTGCATCGAATGGGGCGCAGGCCATCGATCCCCCGCAACTCGAAACGCAAGGTCCCAGGGTCGATAGGGCACAGTGTTCCGACGACGTCGACCTGCTCGTTGGGAACTTCAATACCGGCGATGGCAACCGTGGCGCGCAACCAATGATCCTCACCCAGCTCAAGTGATCGTCCATGCGGTACCGCGAGGCCGCCGATCTCCACACAATCAATGCCCCTCTCGTTATGCGGAATGATCCGCCGGACCGCATGGAGTGCGGCATCGACAACGGCAACATCAAGGGCCGGGCGTCCCTTGGCGAAAGCTTGTATGATCTCCCAGGGGTTTTCGTCCTGGAGGGAGGCCGCAACGACGCCCAGGATTTCGATGGATTCCTTCACCGCCACAAAGATCGGGTCGCTCGAACCAAGCCGGAGCCGGTTACTATCGGACCCATAGGTAGCAGGCAACTTGAACCCGAAAATCAACCGGAGGTCGGCCGCCGTAATCCTCAAGTCCGCATCACCCCTCCAATCGATATCGCTGCAGGCATAATTCGGATGGGTCTTGGCGACCCGGACCATTTCCTTGTGGATGTCCCCGAAAATCCGGTGAAAGCGTGTGAATCGCGGGAATGGGGAGGGACCTTCGCCAATCTGAGGGCCGACATAGCGCAGGACCAGATCCGATTCATCGAGTGCCACGGCAATCGGCATCCGGTCCAGGTAAAGGTCGTCAAGCGCCGCATAATGTCCCTCGAACAAATGAACCAGCTCGTCGGGATCACCGCCCTCCGAGGAAATGAATTTCAACAGGTCCGTGATCGCGGAATGCACGGATCTGGCCTTGTCGAGGGTGTGTTTTGTCCAATTCATAGCGCGATGCGGATATAGCCCTTGAGCAAGCCTTCGGAACTGTTTGGAAGCCTGATTTCCGGATCAGGGGTCGAAAACGCCCGGTGGAAATTGTGAAGGTCCGGTTGGTCCGGGGCGAAATACCGAACGCGTACGCCGAACTCATCCCAGGACGGCACGTTGAAACGGTCAAGACCTCCGGCACTCCGGACAAGTTCAGGCGTGAGTTCGATGCCCATTTCCACTTCGGAAAAATCGTCCGAGGAACTCAGGAACCTGCCGTCGACAAAGATTTCGGTGACGGGAGTGTTGGCACGAAGCCATTCGATGAAACTCAAGCAATTCGACCAAATCTCCCGCCGCCGCGGCCTGAGACCGAAACACCCGGGCATGTCCTCCAGCCGGACATCGTGGATGATCGGCGGGACCGGCAGGAAGCCGTATTCGTTCAGGGATGGGAGCGGCACACACATTCTCAACTTGTTGCTTCACCTCCGGCGGGTTGGATCTTCCGAGCCTTCGCCTCCTGACGGGTTTCGTGGATCTCAATATAATTGGCGATGGCCTCGTTCAATTGGGCATCCGACGCACTTTGCCCCCGCATCCACTCCCGAAGCAGGTCGTCGAGAAGCTGCGACAACGAAGTACCCCGTGATGCCGCAAGCGCCCGGGAATTGCGCAGCAAAACGGGATCGAGGGTGATCGCGACGTTCTTCTTGTGCTTTTCAGGGTTGGTTCGCGGGCGGGACATGGGGTTATTATGCGCATAAAAACACAGAGCGCAAGAAAAAATCTTGACCCTAGGTTATTACCCTGGTTTTAATGCGTCAGCAACCACTGATTACCACCATGTCTAGACCCCCTACCGGACGCTCCGGCGAAAGAGTCACCCTGTACATCAAATCCAAAACGCTGGCTAACGCAAAGCGATACGCTTTCGACCATTCAAGGTCCCTCAGCGACGTCGTCACCCGCCTGCTTGAAGAAAAAATGCGTCAAGACGACGCCGCAGCAGCGTTGCCACCCGGCAACCAAAAAGAATTCAACCGCGGATAACACCCGCCTCGACCAATCGGCTTCAAAACATCAGATGCCCAACTCCATGCAACAAATCGCCCACACAGGGACTCGCTACGCCGGCTCGACCGGTCCGACCCTCAAACTCCCAGATTGGCAGAACCTCACAAGGGCACTCCTTGCGCGGATTCCCCTCGGATCCTACATCATCTCCGTTCGCACTAACGGGTCCGGCGGACCCGTTTACGCCGCACGGCTCACAGCCGATTCCGATGTGGACCGAGTTTGGCAAGACATCCGGCGGGCCGGCGCCGCCGGGCTCGATTGCATCGTCACCGACGACCTTTGCCACTTTGAGATCCTCTCCGGTCCCGTTCCCGAAGGCCGCGGGTGTCTGTCCCCCTGGCATGTCGAGCGCCGGAACGCCTTGCTGAACTTCCTATTCGCCCCGTCGGGGCGCATTGACTCGTAAACCCCACCATACGCCACAATGCAAGAAACGGATGATTACAGACGACGCCAGGCGGCGATGGATTCTAAGTACAAGCGTGATTTCCAAGCCCACCTCAAATCGCTGACGCCCAAGAAGCGAAAGGCCTACAGGCTTGCGGGACTAGACGGCCCGTTGGTTAGCTACCGCGGCAGTGGCTGCCCCGCCGGCGATATCGCGGAATCCTCCCTTGCAAGCCACCATCCAGACATCGCCAACCTGATAGACGGGAGGACGGCCGAATCCGAGGAAGAGGAGACATTCCATTCTTCCTGCGGGATTTGCCGGGTCCTCTCGTACGTCAAGGGCAAATCCAATCCCAGCCTGACTATCGATTGCGTCTTGCTGGTTTTCAACCTGCCCGGTTACGAAGGCGAGAGCATGACCACCATTGCAAACCGCTACGGCGTTTCCAGGGCGGCTGTGTCACGGCGGTGTGTGAAGATAACCGAGGAATTGAGAGTGCCACCGTCCCGCGCGATGAGGAGCGAGAGGAACCGTGAAGCGTGCCGCCAAGCGAGGACCAAGAGGAAGGCCGGGCCTTGAACGAACACCCCGACAGCCGTACCAAACCCAGGAACCTGCCCTCCGGCGCGAATTCCTTACTGCCGCCGACGGATGTCAGAAACCGGATAGTCGCGGGCCTGTTCGCGAGTGATTGTCTTGAGTGCGGCTAAGCTGGTGCAAACCCCCACCCCTTTGTGCCATAATGTATTGAGGAGCGTCCGAAATTCGGTTAGATCCGCCCCCTGACGCGCGGCGGACCCGGATTTCAGACCCGAGGCGCGGCGGCAAACCATTCCGAACGGGTGGTGCCAAGGGTGGTGCCAATTGGCACCACCTCCGGTTGCCAATGGTCTGACGTCGACAGCGGCGCCTCTCGGACGACCTGCTTGATTCCGCCTCTCCGGTATCCGCACCGCCAGCCTTCGGAGCCCTCCCGCTTTCTAACCTCTCCTTCGGCGCAGGGACCGTCTGATACCCCTTCGTCAACAGGACGGGCGTTTTCCTTTCCCCAACATTTTCCCCGGCCCGCCGACGGCGGTTGTCCGGGACCCACTCCGGCGACCGCCATCCGCGGACGGTCCCGGGTGGGGCCGCCGACACGGTCGCCTTTCTAACACAAAAACGAAAGGAACCAAGAAGATGAGCCCCATGCTCGAAGAGATGCTAGTGAATGAAGTCGTGCCCCGCCTGAGATCCGTAGCAAATTCAATCCCCAAGATCGGCAGCGAGGACGACGAGGAAATCGTCCAGGACGCCACCCTGGTGGCTGCCAGGATGATGGACAGCGCCGGGAAAGCCGGCCGGACGTTCACGGCCGGCAACATCGCGTATTACGCGGCCCGCGCCGCCCGTGGCGGTCGCCGCAGCTACTACACCGGTCGTTGCGATGTCATGTCCCCCGGTTGCCAGATTGATGGCCGGGCGCGTCATGAATCGCTGGACCAGGAGGTCGAGTTCGAGCTTGGCGAGCCCGGCTCCCTGCACGATGTCATCACGCCGTTCGGAACGGATGACCGCGAGTCGGACCCCGCCGAGGAGGCCGCCCGCAACATCGATTGGGAGTCGTTCCTGGCCAGTCATCCGCCGCGTCATCGTCTGGCGATCCTCGTGCTTGTGGAGGGCGGAACGATGCGCGAGGCCGGCAGGCGCTGTGGCATCGGGGACAGTGCGGCCCTCAAGCTCAAGCGGAAGATTGCCAGTGACCTAACCGAATTCTTCGGTTTGGACGTCATCCGTCGTTTGCTCGATGGCATCCGGCCGGGCTGGGAAAGCGACCTGCGCCAGACACGGGAACGGCATTTGCACTTGTGTCATGTCGGCAGCGGGCAGGATGCCGCGGGACCCGTGCCGTGCTGACAGTCGCTTCCCCGGTGCTCCGCATGATGCGGGGTGCCGGGGAGGTGCGCTTCACAGATGCGGACGGCCGTGACCTTTTTTAGCTAAGACCCGGCATGGCGACAGGTTCATCAGGAAACCGCCGCGCTCCCATGCCCCTGCACTGTGTCGCGGAAGACGAGACATGAAGCCGGCGCATGCGGAAGTCCTGCTCCCCGACCGGTGCAAACCCCCACCCCTATCGGCCATAATAACATGAAACCCCTAGGTTCGGTTAGATCGGCACGGTGACCACCGGCCCGCCTCTAACCGTCACAACCGCCCCGATGCCTCCACACGAGGTGTCGGGCCATTGCATGTCCGGCATCTGCTTCCCCAACAAGAATCATCCAACACCAATGTCACGAAATTTGTACTCCCCGCGCCTCTCCGACGACGTGGTCCGGGCGCTATACCGCGAGGGCCGGCGCCGCCGGATTCCCATGACCCGGCTTGCCGACGACCTGCTGCGGCGGTCGCTGGCGTCGTGCGTCATGGAGACTTCGGCCCCTCATCTCTGCGAGGATGAGCCCGCCCGGTCTCCACTCCGCGAGCCCGGTGCCGCCTGAGCACCGGTCTCCCGACAAACTGCCGAACGCATGAAGGACCGGTCACCAAGCCGGGCCTTCGTGTTTCCAACCTACAACAAATCCACAACCAACCACCAACCCATATCACCACCATGGCCATCAGAATGATTTCCAACTACAGCAAGAAACTCGGCCTCCCGGGCTTCTCATCCCACCAGTTCAGCGTCTCCCTGGAGACGGAGCTGGTGTCCACCGGCGACGTGGCCGGCGAAGCCGCGCGCCTCTATCAACTGCTCCAGTCCAGCGTGGACGGGCAGATTCTAACCACGGGCTTCGTCCCGCCCTATGACTACGGCATGGAGCCGGCGGAAGCCAACGGCACCAACCCCGCGCCCAACGGCTCCGCAGGTGCGACAGCCCTTGCCTCGGCCATCGCCGCGGCACTCGCCTCCGTCAACGGGACCGCCGGCAACCCGGCCAATCCACCCCCAAACGGATCCGCCGGCAGCGGCGCCAATTTGCAGCGCGGGCAGGAATGGAAGTGCTCGGACAAACAGCGCGACCTGATCCTCAAACTCATCGAGGAACACCAGCTCGACAAGCATGCCGTCGAGGCCCTCGCCACCGAGCGCTTCGGCAAAGGCGTGCGCCTGCTCAACAAGATCGAGGCCTCCGGGCTCATCGACGAATTGCTCGACAATCACGGCGGCGGCAGCGGCCAGGGCAACGCCCGGCGCCGCAACGCCTCCGCCTATCAGAACAATGGAAGGAGACCCGCGGTATGATCGCCACCGTCACGCACCCGCCATCAGGCACCGGGACGGTCCGCCGGCCCTGCAGCCTGCCCGACCACATCAGTCCCTCGGCGGCAAAGTCGTATCTCGCATGCTCATTACAGTTCTTCTTCGAGCGCGTCGCACGCATCAGAAAGAAAACGCCGGTGGCACTCCACCTGGGCAAGGCCGTGCATGCGGCCCTGCAAGCCTTCCATCTCGCGCGATGGAGGGCCGGGGATGATTCGCCGGAGGCCATTGCCGCGGCATACGACAGGTCCTTCGCGGATCTCGAACGCGACGAAGGCCCGGTGAACTTCGAGGATGAAGACGCCCGTGAAAAGGCCCGCCTCGACGGGCTGCGCGTGGTGGCCGCCTATATGGACTCCCCGGAGGCGATGAGGGAAAAGCCGCGCGCCGTCGAAGTCCTGTTGAAGGAGAACATCCCCGGCCTGTCCGTGCCTCTCACCGGGGCCATGGACTTGGTTGAAGGCAACTTCACGCCGGTGGATTTCAAATCGGCGGCCGCCAAGCCCGACAAGGACAACGCGGCCTTCGACCATGAGATCCAGCTTGTCAGCTATCAACTGCTGATGGAGATCGCCACGGGTCAAACCCCGCCGTCGCTGGACCTGGTGTTCCTGGTGAAAACCAAGACGCCGCAGGTCATCAGGGTTTCATCCCCGCCGGCGGACATGCAGCGCAAGCTCCGTGTCATCGCCCTGTTGGAAACCGCCGTCCAGGGCATCGCCCGCAGCCGTTACCACCCGCAACCGGGCATGCACTGCTCGTGGTGCCAGTACAAAACCGAGTGCCTGGCCTGGCTCCCCGGCCGGGCATCACCTGAAAGGAGGTGAGGTGATGCAATGGGCCATCGTGTTCCTTATCGCAGTGTTCCTGCTCATCACCTGTCAGGATAACGATAGGTCGGCCAGGATCGCCGAGAAAGCGAGGATCGAGAGAATCGAGAAAGAGGCGGACCAGCGCGTCGAGCGAGAAGTGGCCCGGCGCGTCGAGGCGGAGGTGGCGGCGAAGGCGGATGCCTTGGAACAGAAGTACCGTGTCCGCCAGGCCCAACTCCGCACCATCCGCGCGGTGGGATTCATCCTGCTCGCGGGCGGTGCTCTCGGCGGCCTCATCTGGCTGCAGCGCAACCACGCCCATGTCCCGCCCCAACCCGGGGAGCGCAATTTGCAAATGCCCACCTGGCTGGACCACTTCGCGCTCCGGCCCAACAGGGTTCTCGACCTGCCGCCACACCAGTTACCTCCATCACCCGCATCACCCGCGCCACAAGACGCGTGGAACCAAACCAACAGCACGCCTCCACGCCGCAGGGCGCGCAGGCGTCGTCACCGCAACCGCAACAGAAACAGAAACCAAGATCATGATGAGACCCCGAGCCATCGTTGAAATCCTCATTGTGCTGGGCATCACCGGTCTCCTGCTGGAGATCGCCGAGGGCCACACATGGATTGTCATCGGTGCCGGAGTGGCCGCAGCCGTCTGGCTCATGGCCAGAAGTCACTGAATGCATGCTGCCGCCACGCGGCATCTATCCACCAACCCACGCGCCCGCCAGTTCATCCGGACCGGCGGGCGCTTTCGTTTCCACATGGAAAACCAACAACAACCAACAAACCAACACCACATGACATGAACACCAACACCCAGTTGAACAACACCTCGCTTCTCGACGCCGTGTGCCGCCGGGGAGTGCTGGTCGCAACCTCCGTCAGATTCTGGCGCGGTTGCAAACGCCTCGCTCCAGAGGACCTCGGGCTTGATCCCGCCAACGTCAACGAGCGGCTCATCCAGCTCGGCCACAAGCACCTGATCCCGCGCGATGCGCTCCAGGCCTTCGCCCTGATCGAATCCCGCGTCCAGGCCACGGTCGAAAGCTCCAGCTTCCCGTTCCTGGGAGGCATCGGGCGCTTCGTTCCCAACCCGCGCCTGGCCGATCTCAAGGACAAGCTCGACACCTTGGACAAGGATTTCACCCGCGCCACCCTGGACTTCATTGCCGGCTATGGCCCCATGCGCAAGAAAGCGCTGGCGGAGTGGCGCGAGGCCGCCCGCAACCTCAACGGTGACGCCGACAAGCTCATCGCCACCATCGAGCAGTCGTTCCCGCCCGAAGGCGAACTCACCAAGCGGTTTGGCTTCGAGACCCATCTGTTCCAGATCGCGGCCCCGGAAGACATCCGCCTCGAGGTGGCCGAGGGCATGGAGGAGGTGGCGGTGGCGGACGACCGCCGCCGCATCGCCGAGGAAGCGTCCAGGCGCATGAAAGCGGACCTCGACGGATTCATCCGCGAGAGTGTTGCGTCCATGCGCGAGGAAACCGCCCGGCTCGCCAGCGAGGTCCTGGCCACCATCGACGGCAGCGACAACGGGGTCCATCAGCGGACCTTGAACCGGCTCACCACGTTCATCGAGAGCTTCCGCAGCCTGAACTTCGCCGGTGACACCCAATTGGAAAACACCCTGGAAAGGTTCCGCAAGGAATTGCTGAACCGCAGCGCCGAGGACTACCGCAAGGACAAGGGTGCGATGGCCAGTCTCACCGACGGCCTGGCGCGCCTCCGTGCAAGTGCGGTGCAACTCGCCCAGGGCGACGCGCGCGAGGTGCTGGCCCGCTTCGGCCAGATGGGCGCGCGCAAGTTCGCGGCAGCCAGTTGAATGAAAACCAACCAAACCGCTTCCGGGTGTCCGTCGCAGGATGCCCGGAAGCATACTTCTCCCACACCAGCCATTGCCAACTCCCATCAGGCATTTCTCCTCCCGTCAGACTGACTTTCAACCACCACCATTCCCAACACTCTAACCACTCCCGCTCCAACAACCTGAACCCACCCACCGCGGAAGGGGCGGCCTGTTCCAACTGGCCGCCCTTTTCGCATCCATCCAACCCCCGACTCCGTTCACTAACAACCAACAACCGGAAAACACATGTCCAACTTCACCACCATCGAAACCGGAATCCGCGATCTCGTGACCCTTGTCTATGCCTGCGTCGGACTCAACCTCAGGTTCGTCCCGGACGCCTGGTGCCGCGGCCATGGGGGAAGCGTCGTCCAGGCGGCGTTCGTCATCCGACTCCGCGGCCCCCATGACATCGCCGTCGGCTTCCCGAAGGAGAGCGGCGGCACCTATGTGCTCACCGCCGACTTGCGGGACGGCCATGTTGCCAGGGAGGTCGGCGCCGGCTGCTGTGAGCTGCTGGAAGCATACGACTTCCACATGAACCGCCGCAAGCGCGAGGCCCAATCCCCCGACCCTCACGCCACCGGCCGGATCGAAGCCGCCGGCCCGCTCCTGCTGACCGTGGAAGGAGGCACGTCATGACCCGCCGCCGCGATACCACAGGCTGGCGGCGTGAAGCCGCCGGGACGCGCCGCCGCCTGCGGTCGGCAAGACTCCGCCCGCCCCACCCGTGCCATACGGCCGGGGCATCAAGGGGCCGCCATGGGGAATCACATTCCGATCCCTTTGGCGGCCCATGCCTCTTCCTATCCAAACCGGAATCCGATGACCCACCTGTCCCGGCATAGTCCCGGCAACGCCGGACAGGCATTGACCAACAACCCATAACTCCCAACCAACAACCAACCATGTCCCACTTCACCACCATCCAGACCCAAATCAAAGACCTTGAGGCCCTGCATGACGCCTGCGCCGAACTCAAGCTCAAGTTCTTCCCGAACTCCGCCTGCCGCGGCTACGCGGGCGTCGTCCGCCAGGCACCGTATGTTATCAAACTGCGCGGCCCCTACGACATCGCCGTCGAGCCCTCGAAGGAAAAGGACGGCACCTACGGCCTGACCACCGACTGGTGGGACGGCCACGTTGCCAAGGAGGTCGGCATCGGCTACGGACGCCTGCTGCAAGCCTACGGCGTCCACAAGACCCTCCGCGAAGCCAACTTGCGCGGATTGCGCAGCACCCGCCGGGTCGAGGCCGACGGTTCGATCCTGCTGACCTTGGAAGGAGGTTCGCTATGATCCGCCGCATCCATGTCCGCGTTTCCCCAATTGGGGAAATTCTCGTCGAGGCCGAAGGCTTCCAAGGCAAGGGCTGCGAGGCCGCCACCAAGGCGATCTTGGACGCCCTCGGCAAGCCGCAGGCGCGCGTCCGCAAGCCGGAATACTGGCGGCAGGCGCAGCAGCAGGTGAACCGGCAACAACTCGGGGAGGGAGGATCCTGAACCCCATGAGCCATACCCTCCGCTTCAACCCAAGCGGCACCATCGAATGCCTCTACACCGAGGCGATAGACCTCCATGTGCTCGGACGGCTCAAGGTCGTCCGGGCCACGGATATCCGCTTCTGTGGGAAAAGCCAGGGATGGAAGGTCCGCTGCGCCTCCACCGGCAGGCTCCTCCACACCAATCCGTCCCGCGAGGCCTGCCTCACCTGGGAACGTCATCACCTTCAGCCCGGGACCACCCGGACTGACAACCCGTAATCCACCAACCTATCAACCAACCAATAACCAAGAAGATGCAAAACCAACTCACCACCTATCTGCGGGCCGGCTATCCCGGACTCGCCGTCATCAGCTCCGAAGAGGCGCGGGCCGAGGCCGAGATCGCGGCGGCCTGCACCTCAGTCAAACGCCGCCTCCACGCCTGGTCCTCCACCGAGGGCCTCGTTGACACCCAGGAGAGCCGCGTCACCCAATGTCCCGATCCGCTTGAAGCCCTCCAGCTTCTGGACGGGATGTTCGCCAGCGACAGCCCGCGCCACGTCGTGCTCATGCGCGACCTGCAACTCCACCTGGACCAGACCGATCCCATGCTCGTGCGCCGCATCAAGGACATCCTGCGCGTGGCCAAGGCCAACGGTCACGCCCTCGTCCTGCTGGGCTGCCGTCTCAAACTCCCGCCCGAACTCGGACACGAGATCACACATGTGGATTTCAGTTTGCCCGATGCCGCCAGACTCGGCGCGGTGTTGGACGGCATCCTGAAATCGGCCAAACTCAAGGCACCTCATGATGCCACCCGGGAGGCCGCCCTGCAAGCAGCGCTGGGCCTCACCACCACCGAGGCCGAGAACGCCTTCGCCCTGTCCGTTGTCGAAACCAACGGCATCGACCACCGGATTGTGGCACGCGAGAAAGCACACACGCTGAAGCGCAACGGCCTTGTGGAAGTCGTGGAGGCCACCACCAGCCTAGATGACATCGGCGGGCTGGGTTTGCTGAAGGAATGGCTCGAACGCCGCAGCGGGGCCTTCAGTACCTCCGCCAAGGCCTACGGTCTGCCCGCCCCCAAGGGTTTGTTGATCGTCGGTATCCCCGGCACCGGCAAGTCCCTGACCGCCAAGGCCACCGCCGGCGCCTTCGGCCTGCCGCTGCTGCGCCTCGACATGGGCTGCGTGTTCGGCGGCATTGTTGGCCAAAGCGAAGCCAACCTGCGCTCGGTCATCCAGACGGCCGAGGCCATCGCACCCTGCGTGCTGTGGATTGATGAGATCGAAAAGGGCTTCTCGGGCAGCAAGTCCAGCGGCTCCACCGATGGCGGAACGTCGTCCCGGGTGTTCGGCTCGTTCCTGAGCTGGATGCAGGAAAAGACCAAGCCCGTGTTCGTGGTGGCGACCGCCAATGACGTGACCAAGCTCCCGCCCGAGTTCCTGCGCAAGGGGAGGTTTGACGAGATGTTCTTTGTCGACCTGCCCGATTCACTGGAGCGCTCGCAGATCTGGGACATCGTGATCAAGCGCCACGGCCGCCCGCCGACCAACTATGACACCGTGGTGCTGGCCCGCGCCTGCAGCCAGTTCACCGGCGCGGAGATCGAGGCGGTGTTCATCGACGCCCTGCACGAGGCCTATGCCGACGGCAGGGAGCCCAGGGCCACCGACATCCTCGAGGCCATGACCCGCTGCGTGCCGCTGGCGCAGTTGATGGACGGCGAGATCGCGACCCTGCGCCATTGGGCCAGGGGCCGCGCGCGGGAGGCCGCAAGCCATGCCAACACCGGCCCGCGCCACAACCGGCACATCAGCCGGGAGAACTGAGGCATGGCGTCACCAACGGGAAAGGGTGGCGGGAGGAATTCCGCCGCCCCGACCCGAGGGGGAAATTTATTTCCCGGTTCGGCAGGTTCCCGCATTCGTGGCGGGCCGGCGTGCGCTGGCGCCCCCGGTGGCGTGCGACTCATGCATCCATGACCAGCTTGACCCCTGCCCGTGCGGGAAGGGGACCCCTGCCCGGCCGGGCACCCCCGTCCAATCTATTATATATATTATAGGTAATCAATGACAGCGGCAATCCCGGTTGTCGAAGGCTCCGAAAGGGAGTTGACTGTTCGGGCTGGCGTGGTGAATCGGCTGACGAGGTTAGCAGTGGGTTACACTTGTCTGACGGGCCTTCTTCCCGACAACCACAAGATTGGCGGCCTGGCTATCCTCCTCAACCTCGGTCCCGACAAGGGATGGAAACAGGCGGGTGCCGCTGAATCCCGACTGGGTGAGCAGGTCTCCCCACTGTTCGTCGGCATAGGCCTCGTTGGTCAACGCGTGGCGCGTTACCGCGCCTGTTTCGGCATCAACAATGAAAAACCGTTGTGTCGCCGCCTGGCTTTCCGGATCCCAGAAGCATTCGGTGAGACACAGGTGGGGACGAGCCGAGAAGAGCCCGTTGTCTTCACCGGAATACCACGTGCTTTCCCGCCGGCCGTTTGCCTCGACGGTAGCGTGCCGCTGGGGCTCTAGCAACAGCAGGCCACCGGGAACAAGCGCCGCATGGGCATGCTCCAGTATCGCCCGCGCGGCGCTCCTCCGAAACACGTTCAACTGGCCGTAAAGCATCATGACGAGTCCATAACCGCCGCCGAATTCGATTTCCCGCACGTCGCCCAGACGGTACGTGCAGGCTAGCCCCTCGGCGGCCGCCACCTCCCGCGCGTACTGAACCGCAGCCGGAGCGTGGTCGATGCCCACACACTCGTGCCCCAGCCTGGCAAGGCGACTCGTATAAAGCCCCGGCCCGCAGGCCAGCTCAAGAACGCGGGTGGCAGCTCCCCCGAGAACGGTCTCGTGAATCCAGCCCACCTGCCGGTCGATGATTTCAAACCTGCGGCTTGCCAGATTGTGTGCTTGGCTGAGGTGCTCGGCCAGCATCCGCTTGCTGAAATCGGGTGAATCCCACGGGATGTTATCCCCCTCGGCCCAAGCGGCCGGTGGAATCCGCCGTCGCGTGATGTCGCGCAGGTTCATCGCGTCCGGGCCAGCGGTACCAGTCATGGCAAGCTAAGTAGCGTGCCACGACCCGCAAGACAACCCCAGAGTCGTTGCCATCGTTTCCCGCCCAGTTCCCATGGCCGCCACCCCCTCTCCGCGCCCATGCCCGGCAGTTCCGGGACGTGTGCATACCAACACCAACCACGAACCAACCCCCAACAAATCAACACCATGAATTCAACCCCCATGACCCCGACATCCAACACAATCCAATCCGCCTCGCTGTATTTCCGCGAGGGACCCTCCGACAAGGAATACCATGCCGCCATCGAACCCCATGATGACGGTTTCATCGTGACCTTCGCCTTCGGCCGCCGTGGCAGTACCCTGAACACCGGCGTCAAGACCGAGGCCCCCGTATCACTGGCGGACGCCACCAAGGTCTTCGACAAGCTCATTGCCTCGAAGATCGCCAAGGGCTATCGAGCCACCGGCGAGTCAGCGGCCCCCTATCAACAATCAGGCCTCGAGGGCCGTGATTCCGGGATCCGCTGCCAGCTCCTCAATCCCATCGAGAAAGACGAGGTGAACCGCCTGCTCGCCGACGACCGTTACTGCCTCCAGGAAAAACACGACGGCCGCCGCCTGCTGGTCCGCAAGCGGGGTGACGAGATCACCGGCATCAACCGCCGGGGACTTGTCGTCTCCATCCCCGAGCCGATCCGCCAGGCCGTGGCCGCCATCCCGCTGGACGTCCTGATCGACGGCGAGGCGGTGGGTGACACCCTGCATGCCTTCGACCTGCTGGAGGTGAACGGCAACGACCTGCGCCAGCGCCGCTACATGGACCGCCACTCGGGACTGCTCATGGTGATTCCCCCGAACCAACAGGCGCTCCGCTGGGTCAGCACCGCGGTTGATTCCCGTGACAAGTTCGAAATCTATGAGGACCTCCGCCAGGGCAAGCGCGAGGGCGTGGTTTTCAAGGACGTCAATGCGCCCTTCAGCCCCGGCCACCCCAACTCGGGCGGACCGCAGTTGAAGCATAAGTTTGTCGAGAGCGCGTCGTTTGTGGTGACCGCCCGCAATGCCAGGCGCAGTGTCTCGTTGGGTCTCTACGACGGCGACACGCTGGTGCCCGCCGGCAATGTCACGATCCCGCCCAACCACGCGGTGCCGGCGGTGGGCGAGGTTGTGGACGTGTCGTATCTCTATGCGTTTTCGGAAAGCGGCTCGATCTATCAGCCGGTCTATATCGGCAAACGCTGCGACATCCCGGCGACCGAATGCACCACCGACCAGCTCAAGTACAAGAGCACCGGCGAGGCCGCGGCCTGAGCGGATCATCGCATAACTGACAATCGCCAGCTTTCGGCATGGCACCGCACAAGGCAGGCCCGGCCGCACGACACGCTAGAAAAGCGCGGCCGGGTAAACACGGGCCGTCATGGAGGATTTTCCCCAATTGGGGAATCCATGGCGGCCCACCCCTGGCGGCGGACAACGCCGCCGGACACGCGGCACCGCCCGCGGCGGGGCTTCGGCCACCAATGAATGTGGCAATCAACAACAACCAACCAAACCACCATGAACACCAACACGTCACTGGCGACGCGCAAGACCGTTGAGGAGCTTGTGAGAGAATGGAATCTCGCCATCCACTTACTCAAAACCGGCCTGGAAACCCTTGTGCAGGCCGAGGAGCATTTCAGGGCGTTCGACGGTCCGGGGTCACACTACGACCTTTGCCTGTTCACCCACAATGACCACACAATGGATTTCGACAGCAAGATCAAGCGGATGAAGGCCGCTGCCTGGCGCTATCTTGTGGACCGGATCGAGTTGAAGAAACTGGCGTCGGTCAAGCGGGCCGACGAAATCGACCGGCAGATTGAGAATGGCGAGGATCTTCCTGACATCACGATGGACAACCTGTTCGGGTGGCTGCAATCGCTCGACGCGCAGGCCGGGAAATTCCTGGAGGAGGCCATCGTCGAGGTCTTTGAGGTCCTGCGCCCGCCGTCGCTCCATTACAAGACCAACAGCGGGTTCAAGGTCGGAAAAAGAGTCATCCTCGGCAACCGGGTCGAAAGGACCTGGAGCGGCACCGGCTATCGCGTGAGCTACGACTCTGAAAACGAGCTGAGGGCGCTCGATAACGTGTTCCACATGCTGGACGGCAAGCCTCTCTCGGCCTATCGCAACGGAGACCTTATCAATGCCATTCAGGATGCCAGGAATGGAACCGGTGAAACCGGGTTCTTCAAGTTCAGGTGCTTCATCAATCGCAACCTCCATCTCGAATTCAAGCGCATGGACCTCGTGCAACGGCTGAACGAGGTCGGAGGCAGAGGGCTGCCAATGCCCGGAAGACACTGAATTCCCCCTCCGGCCACCGGTCCGGCAATTCCAACCCGGACAAGACCGCATGCCCGGACCGTCCGCACCACGACGTCCCGCGCGCAGGCCGGGGCGACACGGGCCGCCACGGAGGATTTTTCCCCAATTGGGGAATCCATGGCGGCCCGCCTTTTCGAATCACGAAATCCCAAACATGAAATCCGAAACCAAACACCCGATAAACGATAACAATCAACCTCCAACCCCCATCAACCAACCAAATGAATCCATCCACCCAACACAAAAGACACCATCTTCTCGACCCCGCTGAAATCATCGCCCTTGCCGCGTTGTCGGCTGTCGGCGCGGTGCTTCTCAACCCGAAACTGGCCGGCCTCGATATTCCTCCCGCCATGCGCGCGGAAGTGACT
>Ga0209697_10003957_pt1 | contig 19685 bp, 17 predicted proteins | sample AliMusrvi5mmetaG_FD_184115 | JGI IMG/M metagenome (GOLD analysis project Ga0209697, IMG submission 184115) | Freshwater lake bacterial and archeal communities from Alinen Mustajarvi, Finland, to study Microbial Dark Matter (Phase II) - Alinen... | ecosystem: Environmental > Aquatic > Freshwater...
ATCCGGCTGAAAATAGATCTTGGCGATCGACAGGCCCGGAATGGACATGCTTTCCACATGCTCGACATCGTTGACGCTGGTGGAGAGCTGGCGCTCGTAATTGGCCATCACCCGCGCGCCCATGTCGTCGGGTGACAGGCCGGCATACTGGAAGGCGACGCCCAGGATCGGGATGCCGATTTCGGGGAAAATGTCGGTGGGCGTGCGCACAGCCGCCAGCGGCCCGAAGATCAGGATCATCAGGGCCATGACGATGAAGGTGTAGGGCCGCTCGAGCGCGACCTTGACGAGCCAGTTCATGCTTTCAAACCGGCGTCCGCGTCTCGCGTCCGTCCATCAATCCCTCCCCTGGGCGGAACCCGCAAAATTTGCACTGCCAGAGACGTCACCCCACAGCCACACTAATAGCCCGGGACGGGGCCGGTCCAGCCGGGTTTTACATAATCCTTACAAAGCCTTGGGCTCAGCCCGCCTGGACCGGCTGGGGCGAAACACTGCGGTCCAGGGCGGCGCGAACCACATCGCCATTTTCCGGCGAGTCCGGCGCGGCCGGCAGCCAGATGGTGATGGTCAGTCCTTCATGGTCGCCATTGGCGGCGGTAATGGTGCCGCCATGCGCCAGGATGGCGCGCTTGGCGATGGCAAGGCCCAGGCCATAGCCGTGGCCGCTGCCCGGATCGCCGCGGAAGAAAGGATCGAACAGCGACTTGAGCTGTTCCGGCTTCGCGCCGGGGCCCTGGTCGCGGATGGTCAAGGTGGTGCCGGCCTGGCTGGACTCCATCTCCAATGTGATGGTGTCGCCGCTGCGGGAGAAGCGCAGGGCGTTGCGTACGATATTCTCGATGGCGCGGCTGATCAGCTTGCCGCTGCCCACGATCAGCGCCTCGTGATCGGGGTGTTCGGGATTGGCGGCGAACCGGATCTCCACGCCCTTGCCTTGCGCCTCGAAGCGCGCATCGTCGGCGACCATGCGCGAGACTTCCGAGACGAAGAAATATTCGTCGGATGTTGTGGCGCCGCTTTCGATCTTGGACAGGGTCAGAAGCTCGCCGACCATTTCCTCCAGCTTGTCGGCTTCCTTGCCGATCCGCTCCAGCGACTGGGCTTCCTTTTCCGGCGACTGGCGGGCCAGCGCGATGGCCAGGTGTAGCCGGGCCAGCGGCGAGCGCAATTCATGGCTGATGTCGGCCAGCAACCGGTCGCGCGAAGCCACCAGCTCTTCCAGGCGCGAGGCCATGCGATTGAAGTCCGTGGCCAGGTCGGCGATTTCGTCCTGCCGCCGCAGCCAGGCACTGCCCAGCCGCACTTTCAGGTCGCCTGCCGCCAGCATGCCGAACGCGACCCGGATCCTGCGGATGGGAACGATCATGAAGATGGTCAGCAGGGCGCTGAAGATGAAGACGCCCACCAACCCGCTGTAGAAAGTGTGCGGCCCCATGTCCAGCGGCAGCGGCGGCGACACATATCCGTTAAAGCGCGTCACATGATAGATGAGCGCGTAACGCTGGCCCTGGGGGTCGGCCGCCACGGCTGAATAAACGCCGTGGATGGGATCATGCGGCGGCTCGGCGCCGGCCGCGATGGGACGCACCGTCAGATATTCGCGGGTGTTGGCCGGCCAGGTCTTGAACTCTTTCTGGAACACCGCTTCTCCGCCCACCCGGATGACCGAGCTGGCGCCGGCCAGCGCGGTTTCGGCCTGGGCCGATGTCGAGCGGCTGGGGCTTTGACTGAGCAGCGCATCGGCCAGCCAGACGAAATAGGACACGACAATGAAGCTGAGGCAGACGCTGATAAACAGCTTGAAGAATAGCGGGCGCCTCATCGCGTCACCCTGAGCCGGTAGCCCACGGCCCGCACCGTTTCGATCTCGATGGCCTTGCTGGAAGCCATCAGCAGCTTCTTGCGCAGGTTGCTGACATGGACGTCGATGCTGCGGTCATAGGGTTCGCGCTTGCGGCCCAGCACGCTGAGCGACAGCTCATCCTTGGTTGCCACCGCCTCGCGGTTGCGCAGCAGGACTTCCAGTAGGTCGAACTCGCAGGTGGTGACTTCAAAGGGCTGGCCGTCGAAACTGACTTCGCGCCGTGCCGGCACCAGCCGCAGCTTGCCCGCCGTGAAATGCTGGGCCGGTTGCGCATTGGTGCCGGGCTTGCGACGCAGCACCGCCTTCAACCGCGCCAGAAGCTCGCGTGCGTAATAGGGTTTGGCGATGTAATCATCAGCGCCCATTTCCAGCCCGGCGACGCGCTCATCCTCGGCGCCCTTGGCGGTCAGCATGATCACCGGCACCGCGCTGGACAAGCGGATGCGCTGCAGGGTTTCGATGCCGCTGATGTCGGGCATCATCACGTCCAGGATGACGGCATCCAGGTCGGGATCCAGCGCCGCCAGCGCGCCGTCGGTGCCGTTGAAGGCGGCCGTGGTCTCGAACCCCTCGCCCCGCAGGAATTCGGTCAGCATCGCGGTCAGCGCCGCATCGTCGTCGATCAGAAGGACCTTGGGGTTGGCCGGTGTCTCTGGTGTCACCATGGCCCCTTATTTCTCATACGGCACGATGTGCCACACGCCGTCTTCGCCATCGCCATGCGGCTCATTCGGCCGGTCATGGAAGAAGGTGTAGACCGGGTGGCCGCGATAGGCCCATTGCATGCGGCCGTCATCGCGGCGCACCACGGACCATTCGCCCACCGGCTTGGCGGAGGCCGGGGCATAGACCGGCGGGCGGGCGCCGATGCAGGTTTCGTTGCAGGCGGATTTGCCGTCCTTGTCCAGGTCATAGGTATACAGACGCTGGCTGCCGGGAAAACGGCGATAGACAAAACCCTTGTCGCCTTCCTGGGACAGCGCGACTTCGGTGGGATAAGGCAAGGCTTCATCGAAGGCCGCCAGCGCGGGCGCAGCCAAGCTGAAGAACAACGCGGTGACGGCACAGGCCGGCAATGTCACCGGCCTGGTTGTCATTGCTTCTCCGCGGCCGCCACCTTGGTGGGTGTTTCAGCCTGCACCTGGTTCTGCGGCTTGGCCGGCGTCGCTGCGGGGGGCGTGGGCGCCGGAGAACCACGGCGGCGCCGCATCCAGGGCGGAATGCCGTCCTTGTCCTCATTGGCGTAATGGGGACGGTCCAGGGTCTTGATGAAGAAGTCCTTGCTGGGCAGGTCGGCAATGTCATGCTCGAAGGAACCGACAGCGGCTTCGGTTGTACCCGGCGGCACCGGCTGCGGCACGCGGGTCTCGGCGCCCTTGATGGTGTTGGCCTTGATTGCCAGGAAAGCCTGCATGCGCTCTTCGTCCAGCGCCAGCTTGGGGACTTCCATGGCGAGGTTTTCCGGATCGACCACATAAGCCGAAGCCAGCTTGATGCGATAGACCGACGAGATGCCGTCATTCTTGCCGGTCTTGGGATTGTACATGCCGTCGGCGTTGCGGCGCAGGGCGTAATAGAGCGAGACATGATCTTCATGCTCGCGGATGCCCTGCTGGCCGCCGTCCTGGGCGAAGGTATTCTCGGTATAAAGCTCGCGCCAGTCGCGATAGCCGCCCACAAGGCCGCTGGCCGACAGGCCGTCGGCCGACATGTTCAAGCGCACCTTGCCCTTGGAGAAGTTGGCGTCTCCGGTCTGGTCATAGAACCAGGCGATGCGCGGGGAATGCAGGTGTTCGACCTGTTCGGTTTCCACCACGCCATTTTTGATCCTGGCTTTCAGCTTGGTGTACTGAGACGTTTGCAGGATGCGGTAGGAATAATCCACCGCGATGCCGCCGCGCGCGTCCTTCACCAGCTTGTCGGGCGAATAGCCGATTTCAAGCGTCGCCTCGTCGTCGTTCATCGGGTCCTTGTTGCCCGAGACGCGGATGACCATGGTGTAGAGGCCGTCCTGCATCTTGTCGTTGGCGCGCAGGTCCAAAGTGGCGTTGCCGTTGCCGCGCCAGGGCGCATCGCAGCCCCAGGCCCGGTACAGGTTGTTGTCGATGCCCTTTTCGCCATCGGGACTGACGAAGTCGGCCGGCTTGATCTTGCCGTCCAGGTTGAAGCCATCGCCGATGCGGCTGGTGACCTGCGGTTGGCCCGGATCTTCGGCCGCCCACGGGTTCACATAGGTTTCGATGCCGCGCTTGTAGCCGCGATAGGCGACGGCGCGGTTCCAGATATGGAAGCGCGTCAGAACCGGTGCGCGCACATCGTCTAGGCCCGGCGGCTTGGCGATCCAGTCGATCTCCTTCTGGCTGCGGAATTTCTGCCGCTGCACCGCGATCTTGGTGTTCCCGTCATTGGCGAAATGGGTGGAAGCGCCGTGCGGGCAATCCACGCCCGGCTCGATCTCGGCGCCGCGGGTGAAGTCGGCGCGGCCGCCATAGCGGAAGGCGTATTCATACTGGCCCACCACATAGCCGCGCACCCAGGGCGCCGCCGCTGCCGGCATCGCCGTGCCTGCCATCAGGCCCAGGGCCGAGGCGCAAACCATAAGACGCTTGTGCAGGATCATGGCGATCTCCCTTGGACCGGTTGGCTCAGGATACAATGACTGTTCCGGCCATTCCCATGGCTTCGTGATAGACGCAGACGTATTTATACGTCCCTTTGGCCGTAAATGTATGGCTGAAAGTGCCCTCTTCCTCGACCGGGCCTGAGTCGAAGGGCTCCACACCGGCAGGCAAAACCGCATTTTCCTTGGCCGCCGCCTTGGACGGATCGAAGGTGACGGTGTGGCTGATATTGTGCGGATTGGTCCATTTGACCGTGTCGCCCGCCTTGATGGTCACCGTGTCGGGAATGAAACGCATCTTGGGCGACTGCGCCATGCTGACCTCCACCGTCTTGGCCTGGGCCCAGGCGGGCGCTGCGGCTGAAACGCCGCAAGCGGCAAGAAGCTGTGCGAAGGCGCGGCGATTGAACATGGACACTCCTTAGACCGGCGGCGAAACCTGGTTGATCAGCAGGTCGGACACCGCGCCCGCCTCATAGCCAAGCGGATCGGCATCATCCATCACGCCCTTGCGCACCACGATGTCGGCGCTGGCTTCGAAATCGGTGATGTCGTCAGCCTTGATGCCATCGGCGAAGAAAGCAGCGCCCGAATAGGGGCTCCATGTCTTCCAGTCCGCGCCCTTGACCTTGTAACGCCACGCCGGCTGGAAATTGGCCATCTGGAAACTATGGCGCGGGGCGGCCGGATCGCGCTTGGGCGCGGGCACCGTGTCGGCCTTGGTGCGGGCCTGGGTGAAGGTGAACCAGCTGCCCTTGTCGGACAGGGTCAGGTCGGCGGCGCGCCAGGCGAGATACTTTTCAATATCGTCGCGGCTGGTGAATTTGTGGCCGGCCACGACCAGGTGATAGCCGGTGGCGCCCTTCTTGGTGGCGGTGAAGACACCGGGCTTGGCCGGCGGCACCATCGGCAAGTCGGCGGCAGGCGCAGCAGGCGCCGGCGCAGCGGACGCCTGGGCACCGGGCGGATCGGCGGCAAAACTGCTGCCTGACAGGACGCAGAATGCGGCGGCCCCGAAAACAATTCCGATATTGCGCTTCATCTTTTCCCCGCCTGTTTTCATTTTCTGGTTCCGCCCCTGCTCTTATTCTTCGTTATCTTTTTCGTAGTCTGGGGATCTGTAGGTGTCGTGGCATGCTTTGCAGGTTTTGCCGATGACCTGGACTTGTGCCTTGAGGCCGGCTTCGTCTTTGGCCTGTGCGACCTGGTTGAGCTTGGCGGCATCGGCCTGGAGCTGTTTGCCCTGTTTTGCGAAATCGTCGGGCTTGGTCCAGACCACGGGCAACGCATAGGTCTTCACATGGGCCTCGGGGCCTGAGCCCTTGGGGAACCAGTTCAGGATATAGACCGAGCGGTCCTTGACGGTCTGGGCGTTGGGGATGACGGCATTGTCCCAGTCGATGCGGCCCTTCTTGATCTCGTCGGTGATGGCCTTGAGGGCGCCGCCCATGTCGCGCAGCTTGTCCTGGCGCGGCTTGATCTGGGCGGCGGGCGGCGGATCGGCAAAGGCAAGAGTGGCCATAGAGCAAACCATCAGCGCCGCGGTGATGATGCGGCCAAATCCATACGCGGACATGCGAACACAAACTCCTGGTTAGGCGGCAGCGAGACGCTGGCGATTGGATTACGCCAGCCCTTCGCGGCAAATTGTTGACCGGTCTACGCGAGCAGCTCGGTATAGGGCTGGCGGATCTCCATGGAGCCCTTGCCCCAGCTGTCGAGCGACACGCCCATGGCCTTCTGGATGGTCAGGCCGACGCGGCTGACCGGGCTGGAATCGCCGGCGACATGGTGACCCATCTTCATCTTCCCGCTGCCCCCGCCCGCCACCATGATCGGCAAGCCGTCCACGGCATGGATCTTGGCAAAGCTCTGGTCGGTGAAGGCAAACACCAGCATGTGGTCCAGCAGGGTGCCGTCGCCTTCGGGAATGGAGTCCATCTCCTTCAGATAGGCGGCGAACAGCTCCATGTTCTGGATGTTGTACTGGGCGACGCGCGGCTGGTAGCCCAGCACCGGATCGATGGGCTCTTCATGGGTGGACTGGTGATAGCCCAGGCTGTCGCCCGGCACGAAGATCTGCGAGCCCGGCTCGGACACCGACATGTTGAAGACCCTTGTCTGGTCGGTGGCCAGCGCCATGGCGCCCAGCTTGGCCATCAGCGGCAGGGTGGCGCGCAGGTTGGGCAGGGCGTTGTTGCAGACCATCTCGCCGGGAGCATCCGGGATCGAGACCTTGGCCTGGATCTCGGGACGCTGCAGTTCGGCGGCCATCTGCAGTTCGGCTTCGCGGACGGATGTGAAGTACTGGTCCATGCGCGCCTTGTCGGCCGCGCCCAGGTTGGCCATGGCGGTCTTGCGGTTCTCCGACACGGCCGACAGCACCGACTGCTGCACCATGATCTGGGGATCGGGCTTCCAGTCGCCCTTGGTGGGATCCTGGAAGCCAGGTCCGAACAGGCGGGTATAGAGCGACAGCGGGGATGCTTCGGCCGGCAATGTGTTGGGGCCACCCAGGCTGGAATAGCTCTGCTTGGGATCGCCGGCGGCCGATGCCGAGACCGACTTGAAGCGGGTGCCGTGGCTGATGACGTCGGCGACCTGCTGGTCGATGGTCTTGGAATCGAACTCGCTCTGCTTGGTGGGCGAGATGCCGGTGGCGGCGGCGGCCGCGCCCGACCAATGCTGGTAGTTGGGATTGTCGTCCAGCGGCACGCGCAGGCCGGAGAAGATGTTGAGCTTCTTGCGGTAGCCTTCCAGGGGCTTGAGCTCCATCGTCATCTCATAGTCGGTGCCGCCCACCTTGGGGATCCACAGCTGCTTGGTCAGGCCCAGGCCGTAGAAGTAGGTGCCAAAGCGCGAGGGCAGCGGGCGGCCCGTGGCGGCCAGGGCCTTGCCCTTGGAGTCCAGGAAGCAATCCAGGAACGGCAGGGCCATCACGGCGAGCGCGCCCTGGCTGGTGCCGCGGAGGAGGAATCTGCGTGTCAGCTTCATGGTGGAGCTCCTGTTATTTGCTGTCCGCGACCTTGGTCGCGGCGGGTTCGGGGGCGTCTGCGCTGAAATAAGCCGGGTCTTCCACCAGGCCCTTGATCAGGGACCGCAGGTGATAGCCGGAGTCGATAAAGGCGGTGCGGCCGGCCTTGAAGGAGGCGGCGGTGACATCTTCGCTGTTCACGCCCTTGGAATAGGCGAACATCTTGCGGGCGATGCAGGCCGGATACTTGGGATTGTCGTGCAGGAACTTGCCCAGGCCGATAGCGCCCGAGAAGCTCTTGCCCTGGATGGTGGCCGACACGTCGATGGGCTTGCCCTTCTCTTCGGTGCGAACCCCGCCGATGGTGTCGAAGCCTTCCAGGGACAGGCCGATGGGATCGGAATGGGTGTGGCAGGAGGCGCAGGCCGAGTTGGAGGCATGGGCCATCAGGCGCTGGCGCACGGTGAGCGGACCGGTCGGATCATTGACGGCGGAGAAGTCCACATTGGCCGGAGGCGTCGGGGTGGGCTCGCACAGGAAGATGTCCATCAGCGCCACGCCGCGCTTGGTCGGCGAGCTGCGGCCCGGGTGGGAGAACATCGCCAGCATCGAAGCCTGGGTCAGCACACCGGAGCGGCCGGCATCGGCCGGAAACTCATAGGCCACCCAGTCGCCCTTGAAGGGGAAGGCCAGGCGGTAGTCGGCGGCCAGCGCGCGGTTGATGTAGGTCTTGCGCGTGGTCATCAGCTCGCGCATGTCGCCGTTGTCGTGCAGGGCAAGGCCAACGGCGGTGCGCAGGGTCTCTTCCTTGGCGGAGGCTGCGATGGTCGAGCTCCATTTGGGATACAGGATCGAGTCCTTGGAGACCGTGTCGAAGGTGTCCAGTTCCAGCATGTCGTTGAAGAAGGCGCGCATGCCCACGTCCAGGCGCGGCGAGGTCATCAGGCGGGTGACCTGCTTGTCCAGGCCCGCGGCGGTGTTCAGATCGCCGTTCTTGGCGGCAGCCAGCAGTTCGGCATCGGGAGTGCTGTTCCACAGCAGGTAGGACAGGCGCGTCGCCCGGCTATAGGGCTCGATGGCCCAGCTCTTGTCGGCGGCCGGCACCGCCACTTCCTTGCGGAACAAAAAGTCCGGCGCCTGGATCAGGCTGGCCAGGCCGTAACGCAGGCCGGCATAGAAGTCGTTTTGGGACTTGCCCAGCTTGGTGCTGAGGTTCACCGCGTTCTTCAGCTCGCTGTCGGTCAGCGGGCGGCGGAACAGCAGCATGCCGTAATGGTCCAAGACCTGCTTGCTGCAGGCCTCGTCCGGCGCCTTCACATCCTTGGGCTTGCACGGCAGCTTGGCACGGAGCTTCTCGCTCACAACCTGCGTGGCGATGCTGTCCGCCATCTGGGTGAAGGACTCAAAACCAACCGGGGTCACCGAAAGGGTCGAGGTCGAGGCAGCCTGAAGGCCGGCAATCCGGATGGTCGGCTCAAACGAGCCACGAACCTCAATCTCCGAGCCAAAAATGTCCGCTACCGAATTGCGGTACTCCGCCTGCGTCAACCGACGAAGACTCGTCACTTGCTGGGAAGGCGCGGCAAAGGCCATCGTGGCAATGCCAGCCAGCAGGACCACCGAAAGGACCGGGGCAAAAAGACTACGCATTTCGAGAATCCGCCAGCAGGTGGGTTTGCAGGCGGAAAATACCCCAGAAAGCCCGCAAAAGCGGGACTTTTTACATATTCCTTACGCAGCCACAGGGGTTTAGCCGGTTATTCCGGGCTTTTCGTCAGCCCCTGCCCGCTGACGGGCATGGCTTCGTGCCTTTTGTTGCGCTGCACAATGATTCCAGCGGTCAGCGACCCAGGCCCACGAAGTTGAACCGCAGCACCCGGCCGTCGCGTCCATCGCCGGTGTAAATGTTGCCGTGCACGTCGGTGATGATGACATGCAGGCCCAGGAACATGTCGCGATACTGGCCGACGTGACCGAAAGTGCCTTGCGGAATTTCCTTCAAGGTCTTGCGGTCCAGCACCCGGATCTGCTGGCGGTGGCCTTCGCTGATGTAGATGAAGCGCTGATCCTTGTCGCCCGACAGCGCCACGCTGTTGACGGTGCCGAAGCCGACCATCGGAATTTCGCGCGCCACAAAACCCTCATTGAGGAATTTTCCGTCCAGGGTGAAGGACTGCACGCGGTTGTTGTTGCGGTCGGCGACATAGACGATGCCATCCTTGGAAATCGTCAGCCCATGCACCAGGTTGAACTGGGCGGGCGGCGGATCATAGGTGCGGTCGCGCGTCGCCTTGTCGTCCGGCGTCTTGCCGTACGCGCCCCACATGCGCTTGAACTTTCCGGTGTCGGCATCGAACACGATGACGCGGCGGTTGACGTAACCATCGGCGACGAACAGTTCATTGGCCGGCGCGTAATAGACCGGCCAGGCGGCATGGTTGAGGTTCTCGGTGTCCAAGCTGCCCTTGCTCTGACTGGCATGGCCGATCTGCATGATGAATTTGCCGTCGGTGGTGAACTTCAGGCACTGGTTGTCGTCCTTGCCGGTCTTGCGGTCCTTGCCGTTGCCGCAAATCCAGACATTGTCGTGTGTGTCGACCGCGATGCCATGCTCCTGCACCGGCCAGTCGAAGTGCGAGCGTTCTTCCTCGCTCATCTGGTACGTGCCGCCCCAGCCGCGGATGAAATTGCCTTTGGGATCGAACTCCACCACCGCGGGCGCCGGCACGCCGGAGGGTTCCTGCGGCGGCTCATCCAGCTGCGGCACGATGGAGCGGGGGCGCGAGATCACCCAGATATTGCCGTGCGTGTCGGTGGTCATGCCGGCGATCTGGCCGAAGAAATAGCCGTGCGGCATCTGCTTGGGCCAGGCGGGATCGAACTTGAACTTAGGATAGGTTTCCGCCGATGCAGCCCCAACAAAGCTCAACGCGAAAAGACCGAACAGCGCCGCAATTTTCTTCATGGCTTTCCCCAGCAATGCCGCAGGGGATATGCCACAGGGCCGCGCCCAGATAAATCCTGCACTGCAACCGAAGACGTCAGGACTTGCGCTGCGCCCGTTCGATCTCGGCATTGTTGAGGTTGCACTCCTTCAGCACCCGCAGATAGCGCAGGGCGCTGGCCGTGCCGGTGAAGAAGGGATTGTCATCATTCGGCTTGGCGCGGATCTTTTCGATCTTGGTCGCCGCCTCATCATAGGAGGAATGGTTGCCGATCACGCCCGCGGGCTTTTCCGTGGCGCTGATCTTCAGCAGCCGCGTGGTCCACGCGTCATAGGCCTTGTGCATGTCCGGCGTCAGGCCCTTGTTGGTGATGCCGCCCAGGTACAGCAAGGTCCGCACTTGGCCCTTGTCCTTCACCGGGATCAGCATCGACAGCGAGGCCGGCGTGTGACCGGCGGTGATGAACAGCTTGATGCCGGTATCGCCCAGGGTGACGGTCTGGCCGTCGGTTGCCACCTGGTCGCGGTGCGGCGGCGGGCCCCAGACCGTGGACCGTCCGGCATTCTTTTCCGCAAAATCATAATCCAGCGCGGTCATATAAATCTTGGCGCCGTATTTTTCCTTCAGGTATGTGGCGCCGCCATAATGATCGCCATGCCCATGGCTGACGATGATGGTCTTGATGCGCGCCGGGTCCAGGCCCAGCTTCTGCATGCCGCCGATGATGAACTTGTCAGCCTCTTCCCTGTTGTTCAGCGTATCGATCAGGATGATGCCGTCGGACGTATCCACCGCCCAGGCCGCAACGATGCCGTCACCCAGGAAATAGAAATTGTCCGCGACTTTCGCGGGGCCGGGATCCTTGATGACCTTCTCGGCCGGCTGGCCTTCATTGGGATAGCAGGTGATGAGCGCGGGGAATTTCCAGTTGTTGTCCTGAAAGGCATCCGCCCGCGCCTTGGCCAGGTGCGGCTGGGGAATGCTGGCTGTTTCTGGCGTGGCCTGACCGAAGCTGCTTTGCGCGAGGAGGCCAAAGACGGAGACAAGCGCCAGTGTGCGCGTCGCGAAACGGATCTTCATCGGGAACCTCTTACGGTGCCGGTGCGCGCGGGGCGCGCACATTCTCGGTGTTCTGCATGTTGATCAGATTGTAGCCGCCCAGCGCCAGGCGCACGGAGGGACCCGACGGCGCCATCGCCGACATTTCGTGCCAGCTCATGGGCGCGGCGTAGAGCACATCGCCTTCCACGCCCGTGAATTCACCGGCATTCTCGAAGCGGCCGCGAATCTGGCCCACTTGCACGATCCACCATTCGGCGGGACCTGGATGCATGTGTCCGAACACGGACTTGGGATTGAACGTGTCGGTGGTGGGCCCCTGCCCGATGTTCAACGAACCGGTGCCGCACTTGTTGTCGGCCGGATTGACGAAGCCCAGCAGCGGATTGACGAACAGATGATCGTCCAGCACCTGCGGCCCGCGCGGCGCACACTTGGCGATGCCGTCATCGAACGTGTTCCAGTGCACCTTGTTGATGCCGCTGTACGGCTCGGCCTTGTGCGGAAAGGCGATCTTCACGATCTTGCCGCCCTTGCTCGGTTCTGGCTGCGGCCCGTCGGCGGGATAGACCGTCTTGTAATTGGTGGGATTGACCTCCACCCACAGCGCCGGCGTCGTGCCGGCGACGTCCGCCGAATAGACTGTGGTCTTCATGATGTTGATGATCGAGCCGCGGGTGGCGGTGACGGGCTGCTGGCCTTCGACATTGAAATGGACTTCGCCGGCGACCACCACGAACACGGTGGGCGTGTCGGGATGCATGCGCGGCGAAATCTTCTGGCCGGGCGCGGCGGAGTTGTAGGTCGCGTCCTGTTCGGGATCGAGGATGATCTGCTGGGACCAGTTGTCCGTGCCCGCATGCATCTTCTTGAGATCGGCCAGACGCCACAGCGGGCGCATCGGCGCCTTGTACACGCCACCCTCGGTCTTGTTGACCCACCAGTTTTCGGCGGGGCCACGGCTACCACCCGCAGGCTGGGCGAGCGACGGCGTCAACGCGAATATGCTGCAGCAAGCCAAAGACGCGATGGTGCGTGTGCGCATGATTTTCCCACCTGTTGTGTGACGGCATTTTCTGGCGAAAAGACTGCGCAGCGAACCGCGAAGATGCAATTTCTCTGTGGCCGGATCCTGCAGAAGCGCCCGTATTTTACGCATTTCTTACAGAAGCGGTGTCGTTCGCTGGTGCAACATCACCAGCCGATGCTCGCATTGCGCTTCGCCCCGATGCTACGATCCGGCGTTGGTGGGAGGCCGTCGTGAACAGATATGCCCTGATCGTCGGTCTGCTGGGCGCAGCTGTTTGCGCGCCAGCCCAGGCGCAGCCGCGCGGTCACCAACTGCCGACGGACAATCTCACCCAGGTCTCCGCTCATGTCTGGGCCATCGAAGGTGGCTCGCCCACCATCGCCATCGTGGTGGGAAAAAAGGCGGTCCTGGTCGTCGACGACGGATTGGGCACGCCCAGCGGCAAGATCGTACTGGATGCAGTGCGCAAGCTTTCGACCAACGGGCAGAAGCTTTACCTGACCACGACGCATTATCACGCCGAGCACGCCACCGGTGATGGCGCCTTCCCTTCTGACACGGTGTTGATACGTCCGCGCGTGCAACAGGCGGAGCTGGAGTCCGAAGGCCAGAAGCTGATCGACATCTTCGCCGGCCGCTCGCCCGACGACAAAGCGTTGCTGCAGGACATGCGATATCTCAAGCCCGGCATCCTGTTCGATTCCAACTACCGGCTGGACCTGGGTGATGTGAAGGTGCGCATTGCCCGGTTCGGCCCGGCGCATACGCGTGGCGATGAAGTGGTGATGGTCGAGCCCGACAGCGTGCTGATCTCCGGCGACGTGGTGCAGAACAAGGCGGCGCCCTACTTCTATTGCGCGGAGTGCACGCCGGCGAGCTGGCTGGCGGTGGTGGACAAGATCGCCGCACAGTTCCACCCCAAAATCATCGTGCCCGATCACAGCCCGGTCGGTGATGCCTCGCTGATCACCGAAACCCGTGCTTTCATGGCGACACTGACCGCGCGGATCGCGGCACTGAAAGCCGAAGGCAAGTCCGCCGAGGAAGCCGGCAAGATCGTGACGGTGGAAATGCAGGCCAAATATCCCGATTGGGGGTCACTGAACCGCCTCCAGCTGGGCGTCACCCACGCTTACGCCCAGTAAAGACAGGAGAAGAACATGGACCGCCGCCAATTCTTCTCCGTCACCGGCGCCGCCGCCGCGACAGGCGCCCTGCCCGTCGCCGAAGCCGCACCAAAGAAAGCGCACGGCACGCTGCCGCCGCTGAAGGCGCGGCTGGGTCATCAGTTCGGCGCCCTCACCGATCAGACCGCTGCATGGGTGGCGCGCTTTGGCCTGGACGCCATCTGCACGCGGCCCGTGGTTGCCGATCCGCAGCGCCTTTATCCCACGGTGGACGAGCTGAAGGTGATGCTGGACATCGCCGACCGCCACAAGGTCAAGGTCGAGATCGTGGACAGCGTGCTGCTGCAATCCTCCGATATCGACAAGGAAAGGCATGCCGGCATCGTGCTGGGCCAAAGCCCCGAGCGCGACCGCGAGATCGAGGCGTTCCAGAACCACCTGCGCAACTGCGCCGCCACCGGCATCCGCTGCATCAAGTACAATATGGTGAGCCTGACCGGCGTGCCGCGACTGGAAGAAGTACCGGGCCGCGGAGACACGGTCTACAATCGCTGGAACTACAAGGAAGCCGTGGCCAGGAACTTGCCGCTGACCCGCGCCGGCGTCGTCAATGACGAAGCCTTCTGGGAGCGCACCAATTATTTCCTGGAACGCATCGCGCCGATGGCGGCGGAGACCAAGGTGCGCATCGCCTGTCATCCCGAAGATCCCGGCATGCCGCCGCAAGGCTATCGCGGCATCTCAACCCCGCTGGGCACGTTCGAAGGCATGAAGAAATTCATCGCCCTGCACGAGAACCCGTATCACGGCTTGAACTTCTGCCAGGGCACCATGTCGGAAAATTTGAACCATCCCAATAACGAGATCGGCGACGTGATCCGCTACTTCGGCAGCCGCAAGAAGATCTTCAACGTCCATTTCCGCAACATCCGCGGCCACCGCGATGATTTCGTCGCCGAGATGTTTCCCGACGAAGGCGATGTGGATTTCGTCAAGGCACTGAAGGTCTATCGCGAAGTCGGTTATGAAGACCTGCTGATGCCCGACCATGCGCCCAAGGTTCTGGGCGCGGGTGCGGAAAGCGGCCAGCGCGAGAACTTCGCTTTCGAGTTCGGTTATATTCGTGGCCTGATCCAGGCCGAACAACACGTGGTTTGAACAGGAGGACATGATGGAAAATTCTGAACGCAAGAAAGCCACCGATTTCCCGCAGGAGCTGCTGGACCTGCTGGACCTGTATGTGCATGGCGGCATCGGCCGCCGCGAATTCCTGGCGGGCGCTCAGAAATTCGCCACCGTAGCGGTGTCAGCGGCGGCACTGGTTGAGATGCTTCGTCCCAACTATGCCTGGGCGATCCAGGTGCCCGAGGACGACAAGGGCATCAAGACCGAACAAGTCACCGTGCCGTCACCAAACGGCACCGGCAAGATTAATTGCTATCTGGTGCGACCTGCCGCGGCGCGCGGCAAGCTGCCGGCCGTGCTGGTGATCCACGAAAATCGCGGCCTCAATCCCTATATCAAGGACGTGGCGCGGCGCCTGGCCAAGGCCGGCTATATGGCAATGGCGCCCGATGGCCTGACCTCGGTCGGCGGCTATTCCGGCGATGACGAGAATGGCGCCAAGCTGTTTGGGCAGGTCGATCGCGTGAAGATGGCCGAAGATCTGTATGCCGCCGCTGTCTATCTGAAGGGTCGCTCCGACTGCACCGGCAAGCTGGGCGCCATCGGTTTCTGCTTCGGCGGCGGGGTGGTCAACAACCTGGCGGTGCGGATGGGATCGGACCTGTCGGCGGGCGTGCCTTTCTACGGCGCCCAACCCAAGGCGGAGGACGTCGCCAAGATCAAGGCGCCGATCAACGCCCAGTATGGCGAGCTGGATGCGCGCATCACCGGCGGCTGGCCGGCCTTCAATGCGTCACTCACCCAGGCCGGCGTGCCGCATGAGGGCCATATCTACAAGAACGCCAATCACGGCTTCCACAACGACACCACGCCGCGCTACGACGAAGCCGCCGCCACGGAAGCCTGGCAGCACACGCTGGACTGGTTCGGCAAATATCTGAAGGCTTAAAGGCTGGATCGACCTGCCTGAGCCGGAGGGATTTTCTGGCGTGGGCAGGAGGTCGCACGGAGCGTACCCGGGGTACGCGAGTACGGCCGACGAACCCGTCCATAGCGGCAGCGTATGGACGCAAAAGACCCCGGCTCAGGACAGGTCGATGGCGTGGCGCTTGAGGTCTGCCAGAGTACAGTACTCAAGCGCTCCTTCATGGGTAGCGCGCAGCACCACGCGCGGCGCCATGCCGGCTTCGAACGCCTCGGCCCAGCGCGGGGCGCACAGACACCAGCGCTCGCCGGCCTTCAGGCCGGGAAAGCCGAAATCAGGCATGGGCGTGGACAGGTCGTTGCCGCGCATTTTTGAGAATTGCAGGAAGTCGTCAGTCAGCACCACGCACACCGTGTGACTGCCCATGTCTTCCGGCGCGGTGTCGCAGCAGCCGTTGCGGAAAAAGCCGGTCATGGGCGCGGTCGAACAGGACTGCAGCGGATCGCCGAACACGTTGCGCGACGGCCTTTTGCCAAACCCCTTGGGCTCCACGGACATGCGATGCACCTTCGACTGCGGTGCGATCCTGGGCCTTCCCGCTTCGCACTTCAATCGCCCATTTTATAGGCATTTGCGGCAATTGATACCGTCCCGCGAATGTGCCTGAATTCGCGAAAGACAAAACCGGGGGCGGGGATGATGGGCACGAAAACAAGGCTGTTGATGCTGGGCACGGTGATGCTCGGCGCGGCCGGGGTGGCGCAAGCGCAGTCGGGCGCCAATGTGGACTGGCCGACCTATACCGGCGACATCGCCGGCAGCAAGTACAAGCCGCTGGACCAGATCAACGCCGCCAACTTCTCCAAACTGGAAGTGGCCTGGCGCTTCAAGACCGACAACATCGGCAACCGCCCCGAATTCAAGCTGGAAGGCACGCCGCTGGAAGTGGGCGGGGTGGTCTATGCCACCGCCGGTTCGCGCCGCGCCGTCATCGCGCTGGATGCGGCGACCGGCGAGCTGCTTTGGGTGTATGGCGAGAAGGAAGGCGCGCGCGGCGCCGCCGCCCCGCGCCAACTGTCCGGACGCGGCCCGTCCTATTGGACCGACGGCAAGGAAGCGCGCATCCTGTATGTCACGCCCGGCTACCAGCTGATCTGCCTGGATGCCAAGACTGGCCAGCGCATTGCCTCGTTCGGCGATCATGGCGCGGTGGATTTGAAGGCGGATGACGACCAGAAAATCCTGCCCGACCTGGTCACCGGCGAAATCGGCTGGCAGTCCGCGCCCACCGTGGTGAATGATGAGGTTCTGGTCGGGTCGGCCTTCCGCGAAGGCTTTACGCCGTCCAGCTATCGCAACAACAAGGGATCAGCGCGTGCCTATGACGTGCGCACCGGCAAGAAGCTGTGGCAGTTCCACACCATCCCGCAAAAAGGCGAAGCCGGTTATGAAACCTGGCTGAACGGTTCGGCCGACTATACCGGCAACACCGGCGTGTGGACCGAGATGACGGCCGATCCCGAAGCGGGGCTGGCCTATCTGCCGGTGGAATCGCCGACCTCGGACTTTTACGGCGGCAAGCATCCGGGCAACAACCTGTATGCCAACAGCCTGGTCGCGGTGGACCTGAAGACCGGCAAGGTGAAATGGCACTTCCAGTTCATCCATCACGAAGTATGGGACTATGACATGTCCTCGGCGCCGCTCTTGATGGACATCACCGTCAAGGGCAAGACCGTCAAGGCGGTGGCCGAGCCCACCAAGATGGGCATGCTCTATGTCTTCGATCGGCTGACCGGCAAGCCGATCTGGCCGATCCCGGAAAAGGCCGTGCCCAAGGGTGACGTGCCGGGCGAATGGTATGCGCCGACCCAGCCGATCCCCTCCAAGCCCGCCGCCTATTCGCGCACCGGCGTCGGCGTCGACGATTTGATCGACTTCACGCCGGAGATGCGCAAGCAGGCGCTGGACCTGGTGAAGGATTACAAGCTGGGGCCGATCTACACGCCGCCGGTTGTGTCCAAACAGCCGCCGGCCGGGCCCATCGCCGTGCTGATGGCGGGCGCCGCCAATGGCGGCACCAACTGGCCGGGCGGCTCGTTCAATCCGGAAAATCACACCGTCTATGTTTATGCCTGCAATTCCTGCCTGTCGGCGACCGCATTGGTGCCGCCCCCGCCGGGCATGACCGACCTGGACTATGTCGAAGGCCGGGTGGGCCAGCGTATCGTGATGGTCAATGCCGCAGGCGCCAACCAAGGCGCCGATGCGCCGCTGACCAAGGCGCCGCCGCCCGCTGCCGGCGGCGGAGGCGGTGGCCGCGCGCTGACGGTGAACGGGTTGCCGTTGCTCAAGCCGCCCTACTCCACCATCAGCGCCATCAATCTGGACAGCGGCCAGATCGTCTGGCAGGTCGCGCATGGCGAGACGCCCGATTACATCCGCAACAGCCCGGCGCTGAAGGGCATCAGCGTGCCGCGCACCGGCCAGACCGGATTCAACATCGGCACATTGCTGACCAAGGACCTGGTGATCGCGGGCGACGCCACGGCCACCACCACGCCGGATCATCCCCGCGGCGCCATGCTGCGCGCCTATGACCAGAAGACCGGCAAGGAAGTCGGCAATGTGCTGATGCCCGCCGGCCAGTCCGGCTCGCCCATGACCTATATGCTGAACGGCAAGCAGTACATCATCGTGGCGGTGTCGGGCGGCGACCATTCGGGCGAATACATCTGCTACACCTTGCCCAACAACTAGCGAGGCGCGCATGCAGCGGACTTTGGCCCTGGCCGTAGCGATCGTTGGCGCTGCCGTTATCGGCGCAGCAGCCCAACCCACCCAATCGGTGTGGGACGGCATCTATACCGAAGCCCAGGCGGCACGCGGCAGCGACGGATATGGGAAATATTGCGCCGCCTGCCATGGCGCGTCGCTCACCGGCACCGGCGAGGCGCCGGCGCTGCAAGGCGCGCAGTTCATCTCCGACTTTAATGGCGAGACGGTGGGCGATGTGTTCGACCGCATCCGCACCACCATGCCGCAGGACAATCCTGCCAGCCTGACGCGCGACCAGTATGCCGACATCCTGGCCTTCCTGCTCAAGGCCAACAGCTTTCCTGCCGGCGCAAAGGAATTGGATCGCCGCAGCGAATATCTGAAAGCCATCCACTTCGAAGCCACCGCTCCGGCGGGCGCGGCGCGCCCCGCGCCTGCGCCGGTACGCGCCCTACCCGCCGACCTGGCGGCGCTGGATGCGGCCAACAAGGCATCGGGCCTGTTGTCGCCGGCGGCGAACGATCCGCGCAATGCCGCGAACAGCCAACCCAATCCCTATGCCGCCGATCCCGGCTTCCTGAAATTTCCCGCCGGCCGCAGCATGGGCTCCAGCAGTTCAGTGGTGGTGGACAGCAAGGGCCATGTCTGGATCGCCGAACGCTGCGGCGCCAATGACTGCGCCGGCAGCAAGCTCGATCCCATTATGGAGTTCGACCCCCGCGGCAATTTCATCAAGGCGTTCGGCGCGGGAAGGCTGCTTTTCCCCCACGGCTTCTTCATCGATGCCAAGGATCACATCTGGATCACCGACGGCCATGTCGGCGGCGGCATCGGCAATGACGTGCTGGAGTTCGATACCAGCGGCAAATTGCTGATGACGTTGGGAACGCCCGGTGTCGGCGGCAGCGACGCCAAGACCTTCAGCGAACCCAATGCCGTGCTGGTGGCGCCGGACGGCAATATTTTCGTCAGCGACGGCCATGACGCGGGACCCGGCCACAATGCCCGCGTGGTGGTGTTCGATTCGGAAGGACGCTTCCTGCGCCAATGGGGCACGCATGGCATTGGTCCCGGCCAGCTGGATGTGCCGCACTGCCTGGCGATGGACAGCCGGGGCAATCTTTATGTCGGTGACCGCTGGAACAACCGCATCCAGAAATTCTCGCCGGACGGCAAGGTGCTGGCGATCTTCACCCAGTTCGGGCGGCCCAGCGGCATCGTCATCGACAAGAACG